>JACCDW010193290.1_pt1 | contig 44214 bp, 38 predicted proteins | sample 7449781 | NCBI WGS metagenome assembly JACCDW01 (sample SAMN15323449, study PRJNA562643) | freshwater metagenome | isolation source: river surface water | place: USA:Blue River Watershed | collected 2017-08-18
CATCCATCCGTGGATCAAGGATCAGCTCTGCTGGGTTGGGTGGGATGGGTCCGCAACCAATCACATACAAATTTTCCATCTGGGCCACCGGCAAGATGATATCGTCAATGGTTGCTTTTCCCATCAGGTAATTGGTGATGCCCTTCACATTCTTCCTATCAATGCCCAATCCCTTCAAGATTTTGGGCTTGCGGATGTCAAACTCAAGAATTACTGTCTTTTTCCCTGAAATGGCCATCACCCCTGCCATGTTTGTGGCAACAAATGATTTTCCTTCTCCACTCATGCTGGATGAGACCAAAATAGTAGACTTGGCCTGTCGGGGCAACACGTACTGAAGGTTGGCACGAATGATCCTGAACTGCTCGGAAATGAACTTCCTGTCTGAACCCGTGATGATCAATGAATCCTTTTCGTCTGAATGTCCTACCTCTCCCAACAATGGTGCTGATGTAAATTTATCAATATCCACTTTGCTGTTCACCTTGTCATTCAGCAGTTCCCTCAAGACTGCAACCCCAAAGGGTATGGCAAGTCCAATGAACAGGGCAGTCATGTAAAAAGACCGCGGGTTAGGACTTACCGGCCATCCACCCGAAAAGCCGGGCTCTAGTATCTGAATATTGGAAAGCGTGGATGCCGAACTGATGGAGATCTGTATTTTTCTTTGAACAAGTGAAGAATATAGTTCTTGGATCACCTGCTGTTGGCGACTGATGTCCAAGAGTTGGCGTTGCTTGCGGGGCAGGCTGCGGAGCTCACTGTTTGCCTCAAGCTCCACTTCCTGGAATCCTTTGAGGGCCTCATTCATGGTTTCCTTGAGCTGGGTCAGGGTCATCACAATTTCATTGCGCACCTTACCCATGGAGAGTTCCATGTCCCTGATGATGGGATTGTCTTTGGGTATTGTTTGCAGAGAGATTTCTCTTTGCAGTTGCTGTTTGTTGTAATCGGCAATGATGGATCCTACAGAGGCCTCATTGACCATGCTGACCATCGGAATGCTGCGGTAGCTGTTCTTGGGGTCTTTGATGAAATTGATCATGTAATCAATGAACCTGATCTTGATGGACTGTTCCATGATTTGCTTGTCAGATCCTTTGGCCTCTGCAAATGAGCTGGTGGCCTGTGCTTCAGGTGCGATTACCTTGTTGTCTTCCCTGAACTGCTGAAGGTTGCCTTCCACATTGCTGAGATCACCTTTTACCTGGGCCAATTGATTTTCAATGAAGCTCAATGCACTGAGCGATCCCTCACGCTTGTCTTGCAAACTATAATCCTGATAGGCTTTCAAAAATCCATTGACAACATCCTGAGCTACCAGATGGTTTTCTGAGTAATAAGCAAAATTCAATACGTTGCCTCCTTTGGTGGCAACCCCTACATTGATGCTACCGGCCAATCCTCTGGCCAGCGGCTCTTCAGGCGTCCAAGTGCAGATGAATTCAGTTGTGGGCGAGATATCACCAAATTTTTTGTCAAGCACAAAAGAACCCTGGGGCAATTGAAACAGTGTACCAAAACGAATAGGCGCAGTATTTTCATTGACAGAAAAAGCTTCTTTGCTCATCACCTTTACCACCAAAGACATCCCATTTGCGGAGTCGGTTAAACTGAGGATGTTGAGTTGGACCGGGCTTGCACTGTGGTGCACCAAGGTATTTCTTACACTTCCCTTGTAATAATAGCTTTGCTGAAGGGATGCATTGCGCACCACCATCCTGGCCATGGCTGTAGACTTGACCAGTTCCATCTGGTCATCCATGGAACGAGAGTTCACCGAAGTAGCCACCACATCGCCAATCAATTGGTTACTTCCTCCAGATCCTGAATTCAAACCGGAGGGACGGTCTTGCTTGATCAAGACCTTGCCTGATGCTGAATAAATGGGATTGATATAGCGCAACCGCGTATACGCAATACCCAAAGCAATGCTTACCGTAACAACAACCCAAGGAATAAGGTATATGTATTTGAGAAGGAATTCCCTTGTGCTGAAATCATTCTTGTTGGCACGTTGGCCTATCTGGAATGAATCGTCCTTGTCAATGTAATTCGACATGCATTAAAAACTTTTTTTGTTGGTGGATCAACGAAATAAATTGATCAGAAAAGAAAATCCAGTTAACAAACTTAATCCCAGTGTAATGTTCTGCACCCATGCTTGGTTCTGGGTATTCACCTTACCCTTTCGCATGTCCACAAAAACAATGTCATTTTTCTGCAAGTAGTAATATGGCGAATTGAACACATCGGGCTTGGTTACATCGATGCGGGCAAATACTCTTTTGCCATCCTTCTCGCGGATGATCAGCACGTTCTCCCGCTTGCCAAAAAACGTCATGTCTCCTGCAAGGGTCAGTGCTTCAAATATGTTGGTATTTTCCCTTACCAAAGGATATACTCCAGGGGAATTCACATCACCAAAAACTGTAATTTTTAGGTTGAGAAAACGAATCACATAGTAAGGGTTGATCAGCAGCTTGTCTTTTAGTTTGCTGTCCAGCAGTTTGGTCATGCCCTCTCTCGTTAAGCCTTCCACATTGAGTTTGCCAATCTGTGGAAAGAAAATATTTCCCTCCTGGTCTACCTCATACACGTTTCCGGCAGCAGATACACCGCTTCCGGCTGACTGCCCCATTGCGCCACTGGCCTGTGGAATGGATCCGGTATTGAACATGGCACTGGCGGCGGCATTGTCGCTGAATACAGCAATGCTGATCTGATCGCCTTTTTGGATGCTTTGTTCAGGCACCTTGAATTGACTGTATTTTGTCGAATCAATATCGCCTTGCAGGTACTGCAATTGCTTATAGGTTGTGCAGGAGCTGAGATAGGCGATAAAAATAATGGGCACGAAGAGTCGAAAGAGAATCTTTCTGATCATGTGGATTCAATTGAGCAGTTGTAAAAAGCGATAAATGAATTGCTGTACTAGACCTTGCTGACGGTCTTCTTGTCAAATTTAGCAGTGAGGATAAAACCAAGGCTATTGATCCGTACTTCAACGGTATTGTTTCCTATTACGCGCAATACATGGCCGGTGGCGCCCATCATCACACCAGTATTCAATACTACGGCATCTGAAGGCTTCAGCTCAATGCTGCTCACCTCAACATCTTCGTATTCAGATAAAAATTTCTTGATTTCGATGATTTCTTCTTCCCTCACAATGGCGGGTTTGCCATTCCAGTATACATAGTTCAGTACGCCATCCACAAAACGTACTTCTGTCATTCCGTTACTCTCCACCTTAACAAATACATAGCTTTTGAACAGTGGTTCTTCGATGGTTTTCATCCGGTCGCTCCACTTCCTCCTTATTTTGTTCAAAGGACAGTATGCCTCAATGCCTTTTTTAACAAGGGCCGCATGCACTTTTTTTTCCCACCGCGGTTTGGTATAAACAACCAACCAGTTTTTTTTAATCTGTTCCATCTTTTCACAAATTTTCAAAGCTTCGCCAGGTCACCCACAGATAAAGGGCAATCAAAAAATGATTCGCTTGTTCAAGAACATAAACGTCTTCGGATTACCGAAAAGTATGTTTTCTTGAAATTGAACAATTATTGGCTTGTTGGACATCGCCATGGTTTTTTGAATGATTGGATTGTACTAAAAAATATTTTCTGTGAGGCCTTGACTACTTCAATGAAGAGTGCCTAACAAATATCCCCAAAATTTATGGATTGTAATTGTTTGTGGATAAGAATTTTAGCCCAATTATCGATGTATTTTGTGATTCAGAAACACAATAGTATGATCCATAAAAAAAGGGGGATGCTTTTATAAAGCCTCCCCCTTTTCTTGATATTCAAACAATTGAATATGTATACTATTTCAACTCAATATCCCTTTTCAACAGACTGTCCCTGTTGGCCATTTCCCAAGCAGTGTGGAATACCAATTGGGCTCGTTTGGCAAGCAATGGGTAATTGATCTTGTCAGGTGTATCGGTTGGTTTGTGGTAGTCGGATTTCAGCATGCCATCATAATAGAAAATGATGGGAACGCCTTTGCGGGCGAAATTGAAATGGTCGCTCCTGTAATAGATCCTGTTCTGGTCGTTGGGGTCGTTAAACTTGTAATCCAGGGTCATCTTGGTGTACTTGTTGTTCATCGCCTCACTAATGGGCTTCAAATCGGTGCTCAACTTGTCATCTCCCACCACATACACATAGTTCAATGTATCGCCTGTTGTGCGCTCAGTATCAGTCCTTCCGATCATGTCAATGTTCAAATCAGCAGTGACTTTGTCTATGGGAACTGTTGGATGTTCTGAAAAATATTCAGATCCCCAGAGTCCTTTTTCTTCTCCGCTGACTGTCATGAACAATACGTTTCTCCTGGGGCCATTTCCAGCAGCTTTGGCCTTTACAAAGGCTTCTGCGATCTCCAAAACGCCCACGGTTCCTGATCCGTCATCGTCTGCTCCATAATAGATCACATCACCGCGCTTGCCCAGGTGGTCATAGTGTGAAGTGATGATCAGCCATTCGTCGCTCTTGTCTGAACCTTCTACATATCCAAGCACATTGCTGCTGGACATCTCAGCAATTTTCTTCTCGAAAACAAGTCTCAGGTTGGCTTTGATCACCTTTCCTGCAACTTTTGCAGCTTTTCCGGCTTCTTTCCAGCCGTCCCAGGCATCTCCCGCAATGGCTTTTGCAGTTTCATCAGACACGATGAAAGTATTGGGATATTGTTCTGCCTTGTAGATATTGGTGTACTGGTTTCCTGGCATGGCGCCTGCCTTGCGCGGGAATCCTGCCCCTGCCATGATAACGGCTGCCGCACCCTTGTTGCGGGCTGCAATGATTTTTCCATACATGCTGGAGGAACCACGAAATCCCTGGGCAGATGGTTTGAAGCCGGCTGGTGCACCATCCAGCATAAGGACAGCCTTTCCGGCAACATTCAAACCGGCATAATCATCCACATCTTTGTCTACCAGACCATGTCCTACAAATACCACCTCAGAAAAATAGCTGGTGGCATTGCTGTTCCATTGTGGAAACGGAACAAAATCCTTGTTCAGCATAAAAGGCTTATCATTCAAACTCAGCGCCGAAGCACTTGGTTCATCGCGGTAAACTGGGTAAGATTGCTGAAAACTACCGTTGTTGCCGGGTTTCAATCCCAATGATTTGAAATGATTTTCAATATAGGCTGCTGCCTTGCGCTGCCCTTCTGTAGCGGTTTCCCGGCCCTCCATCTCTTTTCCGGCAATGATGTAAAGGTGCTTGCTGAGGTCTTCTGTCGTAATGGTTGCCGCAAATTGCTGCGGATCCGGAGCCTTTTGTTTTTTCTTTTGTGCCATGCCCGTCATTGACAGCATAAGCAACAATGCAATTGCTACTGACTTGATCATTTTGAATATTTAAATTGAGGTAATAGAGCCAAAGCAAGTTCGGGAATAATTTGGAATTAAACTACCCTGGTTAATCGATTGTAATTTTAGAATGTGATAAAGCCTTGAGAAATGTAGGATTGTAGAGCAGGTTCAAAAACTTCCCTAAAACCGTCATTGGGTAAACGCGTCCTTTTAGGCTAAATCTTACCAACCCTGGTCTGGTGCCTTCCTCCCTCAAATGGAGTGGAAAGGAATGCGTCAACCATTTCAAGTGCAGCATCGGTGCTGACGAAACGGGCGGGGATGCAAATGATGTTGGCATTGTTGTGGGCCCTCGCCAAGATGGCAATTTCTTTTTCCCAACAGATGGCCGCTCGGATGCCGGCATGCTTGTTGGCAGTGATGGCCACGCCATTGGCTGATCCACAGACCAATACGCCGAATGCTGCCTTGCCTTGTTCAACAGCGTTGGCTACTGCATGGGCATAATCAGGATAATCGCATGAGGCTTCAGTGAAAGTTCCCAAATCATCTACATCATGACCAGCTTGCTGGAGATGGTCCTTGATGGCTTCCTTGTAATTGAATCCTGCGTGATCTGAACCGATGGCTATTTTCATGTTAAAATTTTATTCCCACTCTTCATCATGCTTCTTCTGCACCCTTGCTGCAATCACAATGCTGATCTCATACAGCATCACAAGCGGTACAACAACAATCAACTGTGAGCCCCAGTCTGGTGAAGGAGTAATGATGGCGGCAAGGACCAAGAGTACTACGTAGGCATATTTCCTGTACGTCCTGAGGAAGCCGGGGGTAATGATGCCCAATTTTGAAAGCAACCAGGTGGCCATTGGCAGCTCAAAAGCAATACCGGCGCCCAAAGCAATATCAATGAGGGTATCGAGATAGTCTGACAAAGTTGGTCGGTAATCAATCACACCCATCCCACCAATGGTATAATTGGAGAGGAAATTGAAAGTGAAGGGAGCCAGCATAAAATAGCCGAATGATACACCAATAAAGAAGAACAGACTCACCCAAAAAATGATTCCCCGGGTATATTTAAGCTCAGTTGGTTTAAGGGCAGGCTTGATGAATTTCCAAATTTCAAGAAAAACGAAAGGCAGGGCCATCAACAATCCCCCCACCACGGCAATCGTGATGCTTGACATGAAGGTTCCGCTGATGGAGGTTACCTGTAGGCTCATTTTCATGGGCGGCATACAGAGCGAATCGCCCATGCCCAACATATGGCTGAGTTTACAGAAAACCCTGTAGGAAATGAAATCATTGCGTGTAGGGCCCATGATGACCACATCAAAAATTTCATCAATATAGATGAAGAACACGATCGCGCTGATGAGGATGGCCAGAACAGCCCTGACGATATGCCAGCGCAAAGCCTCCAGATGATCAATAAAGCTCATCTCTGATTCTTCCTTTCCACCAGTCCTTAGGCGCTTAATGAATGATTGCTGTTCCGACAAAAAATATGATTTTGAGACGCTAAGTTAATAAAAAACGGGGAGCGTTTTGAAGCAAATTAATGGATTCGCCTGAACTGATGAAACAATCAGAAATCCACCCCTTCAACGTCTACACTGACCACCAGCCATTCCCCCTCCTGGCTGCACAATTCCATCCGCCAGCTGCCCCGGATGATCTCGCAATGGTTTTCAAAACAACATCCCGTTTCGTGGAGGCCGGTCATGATCAGCCTGTTTTTCCTGAGCCTTTTTCCATCAACTGAAATGGAAATGCTCGACAGGGAATCATACCTTTTCTGGTACCGCCCAATCAGGTAATGGAGTTCCGGCTCAGAGAGGTTGTTGAATTTGTTCAACCTTACACGGTTTCCCAAGAATTGCATGGATTCAAGGTGTTGCTTGTTCAGTATTCTCTGAAGAAAATCTGTGGCAAGCTTTTCCGGTTCTGTGATGGGTTGATCATTGTAGACCAAAACAATGTGAGGGCCGAGTCTTTTGATGCTGTAGATTTGGTTTGGGTTTTGCATGAATGGTAATTTTGATAAAATTCAAAACTGACCGGGACCCATGCAAGTGGGAATCACCATTTTTCTGCAGTTTAATCCTGCCTATAGATTGTCTTTTGCACTGTATTGAATAGCTTTACACCTGATGAAACGGATGAAAAACACCATCAGAAAGCTGCTGATTTCCCCTTTTTTGTTGTTGATTTACTTCTACAGGATTGTGATTTCACCTTGGTTAGGACCCAAATGCCGTTACAACCCTACTTGCTCACAGTATGCGATTGACGCACTCCACAAGTATGGAATGATAAAGGGCCTGTGGAAGGCCCTTTATCGAATATCGCGTTGTCACCCTTGGGGTGGCAGTGGTTATGATCCTGCTTGAAAACGTGCTGCTACTTTTTTCCAGCTTACAACAGACCAGAAGGCAGACAGGTAATCAGCTCTGCGGTTCTGGTACTTTAGATAATAAGCATGCTCCCAAACGTCTACACCAAGAATAGGTGTTCCTTTTACTTCTGCAACATCCATCAATGGATTGTCCTGGTTGGGAGTAGATGAAATCTCGAGTTTACCATCTTTGATCAACAACCAAGCCCAGCCGCTTCCGAAACGGGTCATACCGGCTGCGGCAAATTTTTCCTTGAAGGCATCAAATGAACCGAATGCTGCATCAATGGCCGCAGCAAGGGCTCCTTCTGGTGCACCACCAGCATTGGGAGCAAGGCTTTCCCAGAAAAAAGTATGGTTCCAATGTCCACCTCCATTGTTGCGGACTGCAGGTGAAATGCTACCTGCTGCTGCAACGAGCTCCTCGAGGGATTTTCCTTCATTGGGTGTTCCAGCAACAGCCTTGTTGAGGTTGTCTACATAAGCCTGATGGTGCTTTCCGTGGTGGATCTGCATCGTCAGGGTGTCGATATGCGGCTCAAGTGCTTCGTGTGCGTATGGTAAGGCGGGAAGAGTGAATGACATATGGTTTGTTTTAGGTTGCAAAGATAATGAAGGGTTGAATGGTTTAGGGGTTTGGGGAATGGTTTTTTGGAGTTAAATGGGGAATGGCAGAAATATGCCTTTTACAATCTCCTTGCCTTAAAAAACGCTTTCATGAGATCTGAGGCTTCATCCGCGAGAAGGCCGGTCAATACCTGGGTTTTGGGATGGAAGGGATTGCGGTCATCAGTGTAGACATGATGCCCGTTCTTGATATCTGATGCGCCCCATACAATGCGGCCTACCTTGCCCCAGTGGAGGGCTCCGGCACACATCAGGCAGGGCTCAACCGTTACATACAGTGTTGCATCGGGAAGGTATTTTGCGCCGAGTGCATTGAATGCAGAGGTAAGGGCGATGATTTCTGCATGGGCCGTTGGATCCTTGAGTTTTTCTACCATGTTGTAGCCCCTCGAGATGATCCGATCATTGATGACTACGATAGCACCAACGGGCACTTCGCCTTCATCGAAAGCTTTTTCGGCTTCTTTCAAAGCCATCTTCATGTAATATTCGTCTGTCATTGCTGGGAGGTTGAACTTGCCTGGCTTAGGCAGGGTGGTTGAAAATCTTACACTAGGATTATTCGTTTTTGGAAGTTTGTATGTTAACCTTTTCCTGAAGGAGCGTCAATCCTTGTTGCATTGCCGATGCTATTTCAGTGTACTCACTGATCCTGGCATTGGAATAAACGAAAAAAATGTCCATGGAGATGCCCGATGCAGTCAGTATTTCTTTCAGTTCATGTTTCTGCTTTCTGTAAGCTTCACGGATTCGGCGTTTAAGCAAGTTCCTATCCACAGCCCTTTTGAAATGCCTTTTGCCGACAGAGACACCCATCTGGAGAATTCCATCGACGTTAGAAAGTCTCACATCATCCCCACTTCTTTCGGCAGGCACATTCAAACCATCAACCTCTCTCAATTCTTCCCCCACCTCAATATCATGCTTTTTGCTCTCAGTCCCACCCTTTTCAACGCGCATCAAAAAATAAACCACCAAGGGAAACACCTTGAACTTCTGCCCCTGGGCAAAAAGAATCCTGATCCTTTTGTAGGACTTGAGTCGTTCCGTTTTTGATAGTGTTTGGCGGTGTGTCAACTTGGTTTTTTAAATTAGCAATTAAAGCCAATTCGTTCAGATGCCTCTGCAATGGCTATTTATGCTGATGTCAATAGTTAAGCCATCTGCCCGTATCAATCTCACATAACAAAAATAGCCCCAGATTGAATCCGGAGCTATGATTATGTAAAATAACAGGCGGACCTGATTACTTCAATCTGCTTTCGTCAGAAACGGTCAGTTTCTTGCGTCCTTTTTTTCTTCTGCTGGCCAATACGGCACGTCCGTTGGCTGATTCCATGCGCTTGCGAAATCCGTGAACGGTCTTCCTGCGCTTACGATGAGGTTGAAATGTACGTTTCATGATTCTTTTTATTTCCTTTGTTGTTGAATAAATGACCGGGAGAAGCGGTCTTTTCTGTTCAATTTACCTCGGGTCACCACAACCGAGGCTTCGTGAAAGGACGGCGAAAGTAAGACTTTTTTGGATTGAAAGCAAAAAAAGCGTGAGTTGGTCAAAAAACTAGAGACCCTGTCAGCCAATATCAACCCCTTCAACCGCCTCAACCCCCTCACCCCAAAACATTCCTGCAGCATGCTTGAAACTATCAGGGTCGCCGGTGGTACAGAATTCTAAACTGGCACCTTTTGACAAGCGGGTTTCCATCTCTGGATGTCTTTGCAGGTAGCTGCTGAGGCTGTCGGCCACAATTTCACCCTGGGAAACTACACTGATGTCTGGAGGCAGCATGGCCCGGATGCGGGGATACAACAGCGGATAGTGGGTGCAAGCCAGCAAAACAGTATCGATATCATCTGACTGGTCGAGCAGCTTGATCAAACAATCTCGGATGATGGGGTCAGCAAGGGTAAAATCAAGGTAATCACCGGATTCCACAAGCGGCACCCAGGCAGGGCAGGCCTGCTGGTGAACATGTACGTCCGGAAAGGCTTTGCCAACCTCAATCACATAAGAACCAGAATCAACAGTGCCCTGTGTGCCAAGAATACCAATATGCTTTGTTTCAGTGTAGTCACCAATGACTTCAGTAGTGGGGCGGATCACCCCGAGCACCCTTTTACTGGGGTCAATACCTGGAAGGTCTTTTTGCTGAATGGTGCGGAGGGCTTTGGCTGAGGCCGTATTGCAAGCCAGAATAACCAGTGGGCATCCTCTGTTGAACAACCATTGCACTGCCTCAAGGGTGTATTGGTAAACCGTCTCAAAATCCCTGGGACCATAAGGAGCGCGGGCATTGTCTCCCAGATAGATATAGTCATACTCCGGGTGGCGCTGGTGAATCTCTTTCATCACAGTAAGCCCACCCAATCCGGAATCAAATATGCCGATGGCTTGTTTCATTTTACTGTTCTTTGACAGGGTGAAGCAGGGGCAAAAAAAGACCGAAACAAATGTTTCGGTCAGTTCCTTTATTTTGCTGCCGGTTTCGGAGCGGCTGGGGCGACAGTACCGCCTAATTTCTTTTTGATCAGCGGCAGGATATCATCCCCTTCAGGTGAAACAATCAATGCTTCTTTCCTGAATACATAAGTATATCCATTGGCTTTGGCAACATCAGCGATCAGCTGGTTGGCCTTTTGGGCAACAGGAGCCATCAGCTCTTCTTGCTTTTGCTGCATTTGCTGCTGATAGTTCTGCTCATATCCCTGAAGTTCTACAAGCAATTTCTTCATCTGCTCTTTTTTGGCAGTCTTGGTTGCCATGGTCATCTTCACTGAATCCGTTTTGAACATGCTGTCTTGACGGTTCAATTCTTTCAAAGTTTCGCCATAGTTGATTTGGAGAGCGCTGTCGAACTGCGCCATTTCAGCGGTTGCTTTCTTGTAATCAGGCATGAGCTGAACCACTTCGTCTATGCTAACATATCCTGTTTTGTTCTGTGCATTGAGGAATGGATTGAATGCTACCAACGCGATCATCACCAGACCAAGGCTTAAGATTTGTTTCATTGCTGCTTGTTTGTTTTTATTGATTCGAAATTATGCTTTTTTTATTTCCCTGTTAACTCTTTTAGGATATCATCACTTTTATCCAGTTTAGGGTCGGCAAAGATAATGGTAATTCCTTCACTTTTATCCAATATCAGATCGTACTGCCTGGCAGCTGCCAATTTTTGTACGGCACTGTATACCTTGTCTTGGATGGGTTTTACCAATTCCTGCCTTCTTTTGAAAAGGTCTCCCTCAAAGCCAAAGCGCTTTTTCTGGAGGTCGCGCAGTTCTTTTTCCTTGTTGAAGAGGTCGTCCTCTCTTTTTTTCAAGAGGTCTTCGCTCAGCATCACCTTCTCGGATTCAAAATTCCTGTAGAGCTGATCGAGTGCAGCCTGCTTTTGGTCTATCTCCTGCTGCCATTGGATGCTGAATGCATCGAGCTTTTTCTGGGCTTCAGTATACTCAGGCATTTTGCTGAGGATGTATCGGGTATCAATTACGGCATAGCGCTGTGCAGTGGCTGTAAATCCAAGCACTGCAGCAAGAAGAATAAGCAACGAAAGTTTTTTCATGACTTGCTTTTTAATGTTCAGGCCGCCAGCCAGGGAGGGGCCAACAAGGTTATTCTGGCTCAAATCCGAGCATGAAGGTGAAGCGGCTTGCATCTTTCAGGCTTCCGGTATTGGTAATCCTGTCCAACCCGATTCCATAATCAAATCCCAACAAACCAAACATGGGAAGGAAGAAACGAACACCAGCACCCATCGCACGCCTTAGCCTGAATGGATTCCACTCCTTGAATTCATACCAACCATTCGCTGCCTCATAGAAGGCCAATCCGTAGATTGTACTGCTAGGATTGGTCACGAAAGGATAGCGCATTTCAAGGGTATACTTGTTGAATATTGTGAAATAATTCTGTGCGTTCTGCTTGTCTGGGTTGATGGTTGGATCAGAATTGTCATAGACCGGATAACCCCTGTGTGCAATGATATCATACCCTAGCACACCATAGTTGTTGGTCAGACCTGCATCTCCCACCTGGAAACGCTCGAAAGGAGAGATGGGAACATTCTGGTTGTACCTTCCGATAAAGCCATACTTGGCCGCCATGCGCAATACGAATTGCCTTGACTTGTCTTCTCCTGCAGGCTTGCCCAAAGGAACAAACCATTCAGCATTGAACCTCCATTTATGGTATTCCACCAACTTGAATACATCGGTTTTGTTGATGCCATTGATATAAGACCATGGTGGTGTAAAGGTTCCACTGAGCATGAAATTGGATCCGCTGCGCGGGAAGATTGGCTGATCGATGGATGCCCGCTGCAATGCCAGCTTCAGGTTGAAGTTGTTCGAAACACCCGTTGAGAAAGAAGGGAAGATCGAATAGTTCTTGGCCTTGTACTGGATATAGCTCAATGAGGTAACCAAAGAGAAGAAGTCGTCAGGCCATTTCAATTGCTTTCCCAAGGAAAGGGTTACACCCGAGGTACTCAGGAAAGAGGAGTCTGCAAAAGCCTTGTCATACAATCCTGTGTAAGGGTTGTAGGCATTTGTAAACTTGGTATTGAATACGTTGAAAGAGAATGAGTTCCTTTTCTTTCCACCCAGCCAAGGCTCAGTGAAAGAGAAGTTGAGGGAGCGGAAGAACCTTCCGTTCGATTGGAAACGAAGGCTGAGTTTCTGTCCATCGCCTGTTGGCAAAGGATCCCAGGAGGATTTTCTGAAAATATTTTTGATCGAGAAATTGTTGAAGGTTACACCCAGTGTACCGGTCAGACCGATGCCACCGCCCCATCCTGCACTGAGTTCCAGCTGGTCAGAGGATTTTTCTTCAACAGTGTAGTTGATGTCAACCGTACCATCGTCCTGGTTGGGAACAGGCTGCATGCCCAGCTTCTCCTGATCGAAATAGCCGAGGTTAACAATTTCACGTTGAGAACGAATCAGGTCTGAACGGCTGAATTTTTCGCCTGGGACCGTGCGGAGTTCCCTCCTGATCACATATTCCTTGGTCTTGTCATTGCCCGTGATGTTCACGTTCTTGATGGTTGCCTGGGGCCCTTCGGTGATGCGAATCTCGTGGTCAATGGTATCGTTGTAAACAGAAGTTTCTACCGGATTCACAGAGAAGAACAGATACCCATCATCCATGTAAAGCGAACTGATATCACCTCCTTCAGGAGAAAGTTGCTTGCCCAATTTCTTGTTCAATACCTCCAAGTTGTAAGTGTCTCCGCGGCGGATGCCCAACAGGAGATTGAGGATGCTGTCCGGATATTTTGTATTCCCCTTCCAGGTCATCTTTCCGAAATAATATTTGCTGCCCTCATCCATTTTCATGGAGATGTTAAGGCGGCCCTTGGGGTCATAATACTGTGTGTCTGCAGCAATAGCAGCATCCCTGTAACCGAGTGAGTTATAGTACTGAAGGATTTTTTCCTTGTCTTCCAGGTATTTTTTCTCGTTGAATTTGGCGGATGAGAAGAGCTTGAACCTGAACCAAGGGTCAATGAAATCCTTGATCTTGGTGGGATGCAGGTAGTCTTTTTGCTTGATGAATTCCTTGAATGAAGTGGAAGGAATTTCTCCGTAAGGGCTGATAGCACTGTCCGGATAAAGGGTAATCCTGGTATTTTCCTTCGTTCCTTTCAATTTCTTTTTGAGCTGGGTGGCAGAGGCAGCCTTGTTGCCAAAGAAATAGATATCGGAAATCCTGACCTTGCTTCCTTTCTGTACGTTGAAAGTGAGGATCACTTTTTCTGGAGAGTTGGGATCAGGAGTTTCATCAATGACCACCGCTGCGCCCTGGTATCCTTTGTCGATGAAATACTTGACGATGTTTTCCTTGGCAGACAAGCGCATGTTGTCTGTAACAACCCGCGTCTTGAACAGGCCTACCTTGTCTTTCAGCTCATCTGATTCCGTTTTGCGAACACCCTTGAACTTGAAATCAGCCAACATGGGCCTTTCCACAGCATCGATTTCTACCCAAATGTTGTTGTCCTCCAGTTTGGTGATGTACACATTGATGTTGGTGAACATGTTCTGCGACCAGAGCTTGGCAATGGCCTTGGCAAAAACATCTCCACCGGGAAGGGTCACTTCATCCCCTACGGCCATTCCGGAAACGGATATGACGATGGCTGCATCAAAAGCCTTGTTTCCTTTGACTTGGATATCAGCAATGGTGTATTTGCGGGGGTATTTGGCAGTGTAAATGGCCAACAAAGCCGGATCAACCGAAGTTTTGGGAAGGGTATCGTTCTGAGCAACTACGCTGTCCGAAAACACAAGTAAACCCAATAATATTAACAGCGTAGAAATCCTCTTCATCCAGTTCTTTGTTTCGGTGGGCAAAATAACGGGTTTTTGTCTAATTGTTTGTTAAACCCTCAATTATCTGGCTACTTGTCTTCCCAAAACGCCTTTCACGCTTCTGAAAATCAAGAATCGCTTCATAAAGGTTCTCTTTTCTGAAGTCTGGCCAGCGCGTTTGGGTGAAATACAGCTCAGCATATGCCAGCTGATAAAGCAGGAAGTTGCTGATCCGGTATTCTCCGCTGGTGCGGATCATGAGCTCAGGATCAGGGAATTCACTGGTGGAAAGATACTGTTGGAGGGTATCCTGGGTAATATCAGAGGTTTCAAGCCTCTCAGCTTTCACATCTTCGGCAATTTTCTTTACTGCATTGACCAATTCCCAGCGTGAACTGTAGCTGAGGGCCAGCACCAGGTTCAAGCCTGTGTTTTGGGAAGTCATGTCAAAAGCCTCTTGAAGGGCATTCTTGGCATGATCAGGGAGCATGCCCAATTCGCCAATAACGTGCAGCCTGATGTTGTTTTTGTTGAGAATGGGCACTTCTTTTCTGATGGTTTCAACCAACAATTCCATCAATCCGGTCACTTCCTGTGCTGGTCTGTCCCAGTTTTCTGTGGAAAAAGCATAGAGCGTAAGGTACTTGACACCCAGCTCAGCACTTCCTTCAACGATATCCCTGACACTGGCAACACCATGGTAATGGCCAAATAGCCTATCCTGGCCCTGCTCCTGCGCCCAACGGCCATTGCCATCCATGATGATGGCGATGTGCTTGGGAACGCGTTCATTGTCTATCAGTGCTCTTAACGACATGGGGTGCAAAGGTACAATTTTTTAGGGAGTGTTAGGTTTTGCACACCTATACGAGCTAAAGGAGATGGAAATGGCCAGTTCAGCAAAAAGAAACTGGTCTTTTTGTTCGCTGAATCCCCTTTGCTTTCCGGCTACGCCGATGCGGGTCCCCGTTTCATATGACCTGTCTTGCAATAAATAAGCAGGATTGACTTTCCCATTGACCTGAGCTGGAAAAGCATTTTCACCGGCATAGGTGGTACTTACATCATCAAGATAATCTGTAGAGGTAAACCGGTGCGAAACCTCCAAAGCCAGGTTGATGTTTTTCCCGAGGTTGTATTTGATGCCCATTCCCAGCGGAAAAGAAAAGGCCTGGTTGCTATAGGGCTTTCTATCCGGAAACAATGGATTTCCCTGCCCCTCGGTCCCCAATTTCCGCAGGTAGTATTTTTGACCATCCAGGTAGGTATAGGGATCATAATTGAAGGTGCCAATTCCCAATGTAACATATGGGGTAAAAGCGTAGTAAGGATTACCGGGGATGAATTCAAAAAAATTGAAATCCCCCTGTGCAGACATTTCCCAAATTTCCGATTGAAAATTAAGGTTCCTTCTTTGTTGGAATTCGATCTTGCTGAAGGCGTCTGCATACCCTACTTCTGCATAATGTCCACTCAACCGCAGGGCAACATAGTTTCCGAACTGTTTCCTGAAAAACAGACCCAGTGTGGGTTTTGATCGTTTAAAATCGTTCCTGTTGTTCAGGTCTCCGAAATACTGTGCCACACCAATAGAAATACCCAACTCTCCCTCATGAACAATGGCATTGCTCTGTGCAAATGACTGCACAGTAAAGCAAGTTGTAACAATTAGGATGGAAAAGAATTTTAGCATGACAATGTAAAATAATCCGATTTGGAACTCGTTTGCGTTAAAGGAGGCATAAATATCTACCGGTTCCTCGTATCAAAACCCCAGGTAAGTTTCTCTCTTAAGGTTTTGAGGAAATTGTTTTCATTGAGCCTGATGAGATTGAAACAAAACTGTTCTTTTTTGATGGCGAGCTGAACACTTTTGTCTACCAGCTCCTTCCTTGAATCCAGGGTACAAATAAAATCATCCACCCGTCCTTCCACTTCAAAAGAAATCACATGGTGATTGGGTACCACAATGGGCCTGATGTTGAGGTTATGGGGCGCAATGGGGGTGATCACAAAACTCTCGCTGTCCGGAAAAATTACAGGACCATTGCAACTCAAAGAATAGCCTGTGGAACCAGTTGGGGTTGATACAATCAGTCCGTCGGACCAAAACGTATTGAGGAATTCTCCGTTGAGATAGGTATGTATCTTGATCATGGGAGAGAATTCCCGTTTGTGGATGGTGAATTCATTCAGGGCAAATGGCTCATTGCCAAATAAGGGAATGCTGGCATCCAGGTGCAACAAACCGCGCTTGTCGAGTACATGGCTTCTTGCCTTGAGTGATTGCACTGCTTCATCAATATTGTCTTTGCCCAAGCTCGCAAGAAATCCTAGCCTTCCGAAATTGATGCCCAGTACAGGAATCTTTTTATCACGCACCAGACATACAGTATCCAATAGGGTGCCATCCCCGCCCAACGAAATCAATGCATCAAAAGAATCATCCAGGTCCTCTGCATTTGCAAAGGACTGAAGGGGTACTGAATGTTCTTGGCGTGCTGAAAGCTCACTATGGAACTGGTAGTTCAGTGCACTGTAAATTACAGGAGAGATGCCGGCATTGAGCAAGGCATCGGTGAGGTTGATCAGGTCTTGGGCCTGTACGGTTTCTCCTCCTCTGCTGTATATGGCTACTTTCATGATTTTACAAAAGTAACAAATGTTTGGCCGATAGGAATTTTCAGTTAATTTCTTGGATCTGCCTTGTGCACGAAAATACCATTCTGGTTCAGCTGATTGAAGCTGTATTCAATGCGCAATACCACATCATAAATGCTGATGATGTCCAGCCCAATGCCTCCTGTGTAGAGCATCTTGTTGTTCAGCAAATTAAGGCTGTAGTTGTTTTTGCTGTAGACATATCCCAAATCGCCATAGGCTTTGAGATAGAACCTGAAAGGAATGGATGCATAGGTTTTAGAACGAAGCCCAGTCTTGAGTTTGTAGGCCAAAAACTCTTTCCCGACTGTGTTGCGAACAAATCCTCCAGCAACCCCATCGACCACATAATATTCCAATCCTCGCAAATAGGAATCATTGTACCCCAACATGAATTGGTTGAAATAAGGCTGATCAAACGGAACCCTGATATGGCCTTCTGCGATGGTATTGAAGTAGAATTTATGGGGGAGGGGGAAATATTTACCAAAATGAATGGCAAGTTGTGAGAGGTTCACCTTGTTGTTGAATCCTCCCCTGCGCAGGAATTCAATCTCAAACGTTTTTCCTTTGGTGGGATAAGGGATGTAATTGACATCAAAGTACTGATAGGTATAGCGCAACTCTGGATAGGCAACACGGGTATTTGAGCCACCAAAATAGTTGTTGTTCAGTGCTGCAACGGTGTCTGCAATGGATTCCAATTGATAACCCAGCTTGAGATAATGCCGAGCAATAGAACCTTTGCGGTATGAGTAAACTCCTCCAAAATAGACCTGCTTTCGGATGAACTTGTTTTCATCTTTGTAGAACACCTGCTTATTGTCGATGGTATTGTGGTTTATCTCCCTGTTGCGGGAATAGGAAACATCAAATCCCCATCCATGCCTGAGGGCGTTGTCAGAAAAAGGATTGTAATATTTCAGGGTTGCCCGCTGGGTATAGCCATTGACCAGCCAAATGTTGAGCTTGTCATTCCTTCCGGTGATGTTTTTCCCCAAAAATTTCAGGCCATAGTTCAACCGATCAGGATTCAATCCATAATCATTCAACCATACATTCCAGTTCCTGTCTGCAGGCTTTAGATAAGGCAAGGGGAAATAATACCAACGCTCTTTTACATCAACAAAGATGTCTAGCGAGTCATTGTACCAATTGGTGAAACTCACACTGGCATCCACGAAAAGCGCAGTATTCATGAGGTTTTGACGGCTCCTTTGCAATCCGGCCAACATGTCTGAGATGGAGTAGGGTGCATTTTTTTGAAAGACCAGCTCCCTCGCTACGATATAGGGTTTGGTTTTTTTATTCCCCTGAAAGATGAAGTTCCTGATAATGACATGTGATGATTTCAATACGGCATGATCCTGGTGTTCAATATCCGTTTTATCCTGCGCATGCAGCGAACAATTGAAGATGAACAATAGCGAAAAAAACTTCCGCAGGATTATCATGGGATTGATCAGTTAGCGCCCAATGCAGGCTTACAAATTCAGGTAATTCAACAGATGGTCCAGGTTATTCTGCAGGGAATTATCATATGATTCATCCCCGTAGTAATACAACACATTGTATTCGTGCCGCTGGAAAGTAGCAACAACATCAGAAACTTCTTCCTTGTTGATGCGAAGCACAACCTGCATCATTCCGGTATGTTGATCCTGAATGGAATTCAATTGCATGATCATGGCATCGTTGGACTCTACCAGGCGATTGATTTCTCCTGGTGCATAGTCATGCCCGGGCATCTCCAGCACAATCATTGAGCCAGAGGCTGAGACACCAGACAAAAGGGAAATCTGGTCCAGCATTTTTGCAGTGCCGATCACCCCTTCCCACTCATTCTTTTCATTGACAACAGGAACCTGGTCGATGTAAAACTTAGACCTTACGCGGAGTGCTTGCAGAAAATGGTCTCCTGTTCTTACAAAGGGTTTGATGAAGCGATGCTGTATAGAAATGACTTCGGCATTGGAGTCAGTATCCTCCAGTTCATCAAACGCAACCATGCCAAGGTATTGCAAACCATCCAGTACCGGAATATGTTCAAGCTTGGCTTCATCCATCATTTCCATCGCATGATTGACCGTATCGTGGAGGTCTACGGTGATCATGGAGGATTCAAGAAGTTGGCTGCAGTAGGTCATGTTCTTTATTGAAAGACCAATATTACTGTTAATTGGCTGCAGTGGTCTCTAGTTTTTGTAAAAATTGTGCAAGAATTACGTTAAACTCCTTTGGCACTTCCATCATGGGGGCGTGTCCGCAGTGATCAATGAAATGTAACTCGCTGTGCGGAATCAATTTGTTGAATTCACGTCCAACAAACGGTGGCGTAATGCTGTCGTTGTTTCCCCAGATCAGCAGGGTTGGCAATTTGATCTGACGAAGCTCGTCTCCCAGGTTGTTTTTGATGGCGGAACGGGCCAACGAGATGACCTTCAAGGTCTTCATCCTTTCGTTGACAATCTGGTACACCTCATCCACCAATTCCTTGGATGCCGTATTGGGATCATAAAAAGTCATTTCTGTCTTCTTGCGGATGTACTCATAATCGCCTCGCTTGGGATAAGTATCGCCCATGCCGTTTTCGAAAAGGCCTGAGCTTCCGGTGAGTATCAATGATTTTACTTTGGCAGGAGTTTTCAACACATGTACCAATGCCACATGGCCACCCAACGAGTTGCCAAGCATGTGTATCCCCCTGTAACCACGGTGATCAATGAATTTGGTCAGGTATTTTTCAAGTCCACCAACTGTTGTATGCAAAAGGTCCAGCTCAAACAATGGCAAAAGGGGTACTACAACCTGATGGGTATGGCGGAAATGGTCGATGATGCCTGCAAAATTGCTCATGGCACCAAAAAGACCATGCAGAAGAATCAGGGGTTCGCCCTGCCCTTCTTCTATGAACTTGAACTTTCCATCCACTTTGACTTCGTATGGTAGACTCATATATTTCCGAAACAGGATATTAAAATGGTAAAATTGCTTTTGAACTCCGACAAAGAAAAGTAAAATGCCTGATATATCCCACTCAACAAGGGGAAATGGCCTCCTTACTGTAGTAAGTTTATGATTCTTGTTTAATCACACCCTTGGCGTCATTAAACAAGTTTTTGAGGGCTGGCATCCACTCACTGAAATGTGAGACCAACCATTGACCGTATTTCATCAGGTAGCTGAGTGATTTGGAATCGGTTGACTGACCATCCAATGTGAGCCCAAAACGGTCGAAATAAACCAGGGTGACTGAAAAAAAGGTAATGTAAATGATGGCCATCACCAGGATGCCAAGAAACCTGTTGACCAACCCCAGCATCATGAGTTCAGCTGATTTTTCGATGATTTTTCCAACCAACCTGACAGCAATGATGCCCGCAATCATGACCAAAAGGAAAGCCAAAAAAGAATACCATTTGCTGTCGCTGCTGGAATGCGATCTGATGTATCCTTCGACTGTGCCTGAAAAATGAAATGCAAGGGCCAGTGCCGCGAAATAAGAGATGAATACAAAAATGGCCATGATAAAGCCCTTTGTCCATCCTTTGTAGACAGCCAGTACGAGGATTATGAGGAGGAGGATGTCGATGATCATTGCGGTGTCAACAACTCTTTTACAATGGCTGAAATTGCCTTCCCGTCTGCCTTACCGGCCAATTGCTTGGATGCAACACCCATTACCTGACCCAGTCCACTGATACTGGTTACCCCCAGTTGGCTGATGATGTCTGCGATGATGGTTTTCAATTCTGCCGGATCGAGTTGCTTGGGAAGGTATTGCTCAATCACTTCTACTTCTTCCTTCTCTTTTTGGGCAAGGTCTGCACGGTTCTGCTGTTCAAAGATGTCGATGGAATCCCTTCTTTGCTTGACCAGCTTCTGCAAGAGTTTCATTTCCGTATCTTCTGAAAGAGTTTCGCCAGCACCTTCAGCAGTTTTTGCCAACAAGATGGCTGCCTTGATGGCGCGTAGAGCCCTAAGACCTTTTTCGTCCTTGGCCAGCATGGCCTTTTTCAGGTTGTCGTTGATGGTTTGTTCGAGTGACATATAGTGTGGGTTGTGGATTGTGGGAGGTTAACCTTGTTGTTGTTCTTGCATTGTTTTTTTGAACTTGTTGTAAAACTGCTTGGCAAAATCCTTCATCTCACCTACCAATGCTTGCTGGTGGGTGGCGCGGTCAAATGTATCGGCCATGGTCATCATGGTCTGGTAATAAAAATCTGCCATCTCATCCACCATCATCTCCTTGGTCCAGAGGTCGATGCGGAGTGCGGCCCTTTCTTTTCCATCCCAGAAAGAAATCATGATGGCTTTTGCATCCTGCTTTTCCTCAGATGAGGATTGGCTTGCATTCCACTGGATCTGATGGGGAATCTTCTGGTCGTCAAGTGTAACGTCTATTGATATGGTAGATTGTGTCATTGTTTTGATTTGGTGGCAAAGTTAATGAATTAGGGGAATCCCAAATTTCAGATCAGTTGATCAGCATTAATTTGAGATGAGATCTAGGATAAAATATTGCAATGCTTGATATCGTTATAAGCGATCGTTAGCATGTTTGGCTGAATTCCAACTGGGTGATCACCTCAACAACCCAGTACCAATCATCTCTGAGCGCATCTGCTCATCGTTGTAAATGCGGATCAACTTGTCGCCGATGTCCTGCGGATCTTTTTCATTGAAAAACATGCCGGCCATGCCTGTGAATTCAGCCATGCTGCTGTTCTCTGCAGTAAGCACGGCCACTCCGGCTTTCATCGCATTGACAACGGGTATGCCAAAACGCTCGTACCGGCAAGGATGCACCATCGCGTAGGCGGCACTGATGATGGAAGACTCGTCTACTGGAAGCAAATGTTCCATCAACAATACGTCATTTCGGTATTTGTAAGACTCGAGGTCTGTAAGGATATTGGCCGAATATTCACCCTGGGGGCCAGCCAGGACCAGTTTCATGTTGCTGCCTATCCTTTTTTTGAAAATGGAAAACCCTTTGAGCAGTTCAATGATGTTGGCAGCGGGATGAACCGGTCCTCGGTAAAGAAAATAGGCATCTCCCTGGGTGAATTGATAGCGCACCACATCACGTGCATCCTCATCGGTAGGCCTGTGCAACTCTTCTGCAACAGGTTTAAGAATGCTGATCCTGTCCCTCATTTCAGGAAAATATTTAAGGACTTCGGTTTTTGTATGAGATGAGAAGACAAAGACATTGTCAGTGGTTTGGACAGATTTTTTCAACCATTTGTTTTCCCGATAGGAGTCCCAAAAGCCAACCAAAGCTCCTGGGGAACGATGATAAAAATCATGAATCACAAGATCATTTTCCCCGAGATTCAAGGATGTTGCATGGTGCAGAATGGCCTCGTACGCTGGCGGTATGGATGACTTGAAATAAACGTTCGGCATACCGCAAAGATAAGACCAGACTTCTTCCAACAACCTATCTTTACACCACAAATAGCCTCAATGAAAAAAGCAACACAATACATCCACGCTGGAGCACATCCTGACCCAAGTACAGGGGCCATCATGACGCCCATCTACCAGACGTCAACCTATGTACAGGAAGCGCCTGGCGTGAACAAGGGCTATGAATATGCCCGTTCCCAAAACCCCACCAGACAGGCCTTGGAAGAGGCATTGGCGGTGATTGAGGAAGGAAAATTCGGACTGGCTTTTGGCAGTGGCGTTGCTGCAACCGATGCGGTCATGAAACTCTTAAAACCAGGGGATGAAGTGATTGCGGCCAGCGACATGTATGGCGGGACCTACAGGCTTTTCAGCAAGATATACAGCAAATTCGGGATTGTTTTTCACTATGTAGACATGAGTATTGTTGACAATATTGAAGTAAAAATCAATCCAAATACAAAACTGATCTGGGCGGAAACACCGACCAATCCGTTGATAAACATTGCCGACATCAGGGGCATTGCCGCTGTTGCACAAAAGCACAAAGTATTGCTTTGTGTAGACAATACATTTGCATCGCCTGCTCTCCAGAACCCACTTTCACTGGGTGCAGACATCGTGATGCATTCTGCCACAAAATACCTTGGTGGTCACAGTGATGTGATCCAAGGTGCATTGGTGATGAATGATCAGGCCTTGCGTGATGAATTGTATTTTATCCAAAAAAGCTGTGGCGCAGTACCCGGACCCATGGATTGTTTTCTGGTGCTCAGGGGCATAAAAACCCTCGGCATCAGGATGGAAAGACATTGCCAGAATGGTGCAGCGATTGCTCATTTTCTCAAAGCCCACCCTGCTGTAAAAAAAGTATACTGGCCTGGTTTTGAGGATCATCCTGGACATGCCATTGCAAAAAGCCAGATGAAGGATTTTGGAGGGATGATCAGTTTTGAATTGAAACTGGACACCATGGAAGCTGCGCGAACACTGCTTTCCAGCACCAAGCTTTTTTCATTGGCAGAAAGCCTGGGCGGTGTAGAATCCCTGATCAACCATCCGGCCAGCATGACCCATGCCTCCATTCCGAGGGAGGAAAGAATCAAGAATGGATTGGGTGATACCCTGATCCGCTTGTCAGTTGGTATTGAAGATGCAGACGACCTGATTGCAGATCTCGACCATGCCATTCAGGTGGCGATAACCAGCTGATTTGAGTATCAAGTATTCATCCATCTTTCAAAAACCGGATAGCCTCGGCTTGAACAAATGAATAAAAAAGAATTATCAACTGTAAAGTCTTTCCTTGACAGGGAATTGAAGCGGCACAACCAGCAAGGGTTCATTGAAAAGGATCCGATTTCCATTCCACACCGTTTCAGCCAAAAAGCCAACATTGAAATCGCGGGTTTTTTTGCTGCCGTTTTTGCCTGGGGCAACCGCACCACCATCATCAACAAATGCAATGAACTGATGGCATTGATGGATGAGGCCCCTTACCAATTCATCGTTGACCACAAAGAAAAAGACCTAAAACGCTTCCTGGCCTTCAAACACAGGACTTTCAACGCAACCGACGTATTGCATTTTATCAGGCTCTTGAACCATCATTATACATCCGGATACAAATTGTTCAAAGGGCAGGAACCTAGCCTGGAGAACGCTTTTACCCATGGGATGCAAAAAAATGATCCTGACATGGGAAATGGTCTCAGGGCATTTCACCGCTATTTTTTTTCGCTGGAGGATAGCCCTGAGCGGACAAAAAAACACATCTCGACTCCGGACAACAATTCATCCTGCAAACGCCTCAACATGTACCTCCGCTGGATGGTGAGAAAAGATACTTCGGGGGTTGATTTCGGCATCTGGAAAAACATCAGGATGAGCCAGCTTGTTTGCCCGATGGATGTGCACGTGCAAAGGGTTGCCTGCAGGCTCAAGCTGATTGATGCAGAAAAAGCTGACTGGAAAACCGCCATCGCCCTTACGGAAGTACTCAAGCAATTTGATCCAAAAGACCCCGTTAAATATGACCTCGCCTTGTTTGGGTTGGGAGTGGGGTGACAACTCCCTCTATTTATTTATCTTTGCGGCATCAAGCAATTAGAAAATGTCACAACAGCACCTTTCAGAGCAAGAGATCATCAGAAGAGACAAGCTTACAGCACTGCAAGCACTGGGAATAGACCCATACCCTGCAGCTGCCTTTCCAGTGAACATCAGTTCAAGCGATATAAAACAACATTACCTGGGTGAAGAGAACAAGGCGGAGTTTGCGAATGTATGCCTGGCGGGTCGTTTGATGGGCATTCGCGACATGGGAAAAGCCAGTTTTGCCGTGTTGCAGGACAATGCCGGCAAGATTCAGGTATATGTGAAGCGGGACGAAATTTGCCCCACAGAAGACAAAACCCTTTATGACCAGGTATGGAAAACCCTTGACATCGGCGATATCATCGGCGTCAAAGGGCATGTGTTCACCACCAAAACCGGTGAAACTTCCATTCATGTTCATAGCCTCACCCTCCTGAGCAAATCGCTGAAACCCCTTCCCATCGTGAAGGAAAAAGAAGGTGAAACCTTTGATGCAGTTACCGATCCTGAGTTCCGCTACAGGCAGCGCTATGCAGACCTGATCATCAACCCACAAGTAAAAGAAACTTTTTTAAAGAGATCCAGGCTGATCAATTCAATCAAGGAATTCCTGAACGAAAGGGGTGCGATTGAAGTGGACACCCCTGTTTTGCAAAGCATCCCTGGTGGTGCCTCTGCAAGGCCCTTCACCACGCACCACAATGCCCTCGACATCCCCATGTACCTCCGCATTGCCAATGAACTTTACCTGAAAAGGCTTATCGTTGGTGGCTTTGAGTGGGTATACGAGTTTTCAAGGAATTTCAGGAACGAGGGGATGGACCGCACGCACAATCCTGAATTCACCGTGCTGGAGTTCTATACTGCCTACAAGGATTATTTGTGGATGATGGACACGACCGAGCAATTGCTTGAAAAAGCGGCCATTGATGTGAATGGTACAACCGATGCAGAAGTGGATGGGAAAACCATCAGCTTCAAGGCCCCTTTCAAAAGGGTGACCATGTATGATGCCATCAAGGAACATACTGGATTTGACATCAGCAACATGGACGAAGCAGCCCTGAGAGATGTCTGCAAACAATTGGGCATTGCTGTAGAAAAAAGCATGGGCAAAGGCAAATTGGTGGATGAGATTTTCAGCGAAAAATGTGAGCACCATTTCATACAGCCTACTTTCATTACAGACTATCCAATTGAAATGAGCCCACTCACCAAGAAGCACCGCAGCAAACCCGGACTGGTAGAGCGTTTTGAGCTGATGGTCAATGGAAAAGAAATTGCCAATGCCTATACAGAATTGAATGACCCGATCGATCAACGCGCCCGTTTCGAGGACCAGGTCAAACTCATGGAACGCGGCGACGACGAAGCCATGTTCATTGACCATGATTTCCTTCGTGCATTGGAATACGGCATGCCGCCTACTGCGGGCATCGGTTTTGGAATTGACAGGCTTTGCATGTTGCTCACCAACCAACCTTCAATCCAGGATGTATTGCTGTTCCCGATGATGAGACCAGAGTAAGCACAATGAATGATTTTGGGGGAGACTCCATTTTTAATTACGATCAAGCTAAAATCAGGACTATCATAAACTATCAAATTATAGATGAAAAGTGATATTCAACCGATTACTGATTTTAAAAATATCGTAAAATTTGAAGGGCTCGATGCGCTAAGATTTATCGCCGCCGTTTTTGTAGTGATGCACCATAGCGAAACCATCAAAAGAAAAAACGGAATTGATAATTTTGAATGGCTTGGCTTATTTAGAAATGGCGGCAATGCTGTCACTTTCTTTTTTGTCTTGAGTGGGTTTCTTATAACATACCTGTTATTAAAAGAATCCAAAAAAACAACAACCATTGATATCAGTAACTTTTACCTCAGAAGGATACTCAGGATTTGGCCCCTTTATTTTTTGTTGGTTTTTATTGGGACTGTAGGATTACCACTAACATTTTCAATGTTTAAAATTGACTATGTAATGCCTTATGATTTAAAGGCAACCTGGATTTATTTTGTGCTATTCTTACCGGGCATGGTCACCTATCTATTCGGACACCATTTTTTAGAATTTTTATGGTCAATAGGTGTTGAAGAAGTGTTTTATTTGATCTGGGCACCACTTTTCAAGCTATTCAAGAATAGGGTATTTTTTTTACTGACCATGGTGGTTTTGCTCAAAACAATGCTAAGTGTTTTGGGATTGTTTTTGCCAGAGAACAGTATTTTCAACTATTTATTGAACATGTTCCAGTTTGAAGCGATGGCAATTGGGGGAATGGGTTCCTATTTCATATTTACCAGGGGGCAATCATTATCAAAACTATTCATATTCAAGCCTTTGAGCCGAGTAGTATTTTTTGCAATTACTTTACTATACTTGACTTTTCATGTGAACGTTGATAATGAAGTTTGGAATGCTGTTTTCAAAACGCCAGTATTGTCCTCATTACTCCTTGACTTCCTTTTTCTTTACGTAATCATATCTGTCTCATTGTTTAGGTCCAATATCAGCAAGTTTAAATACAAGGCAATATCATCACTTGGTGAAATTTCATATGGCATTTACATGTACCACATGATAATTGTGTTTGGCTCAATGCATTTTTTAAAAAAATACTTGACCCAATTCAATACACCATGGAATCACATCGTCTACTATACTATTGTTCTTGCATCAACAATTCTGATTGCAGCATTGTCAAAACACTTCTTTGAGAATTATTTTTTAAGCTTGAGAAATAAATTCGACAACAAGCGGCATAAATAAAATATTATTCTTCGTTAATTTTTATCTACAAGACGACCTTCATCACTCCATTCATGATGCTCCAATGGCCGGGGAAGGTGCAGACAAAAGGATAATCTCCTGCATTGGCAGGCGCCTTGAACTTCAAGGTATAATTCTGGCCAGGGTTCACCAAAGGTGTTGAGAACAACACTTCAGCAATAGCCGGTACATAATTTTTGTCTGCTCCCTTGGGATCTTTCATCATGGCATCCCCTGCCCTACCTACTTTTTCAAGCATACCGGGCTTTGTGATGACCATGTTGTGTTGCATGGCATCAGGGTTTTCAAAAGCGATTTCTACAGACTGACCGGGCTTCACAGTAAATTCCTTCAAGCTGAATTTCATGGCTTCCTTGATGGTACTGATTTTGATCCTGAGTACATCCGCATTGGACTGCCCCACAGCGGCAATGCCCCATGCAGTCATCAGCCTGGACAATCTTTCATTTGAATTGTCAGGATTGATCGAAGCAAGGAAATTCTTGTCCGCCTCTGCCAGTTTGATGTCTTTCAACCTGTAATTCCATCCCTCAGACATGGCCTTTACAATGCCATTCTTGGACTGCTGGTCCATGGACTGGATGCTCTTTAAAATGGCAACCAAGCTGTCTGCAGAGGCCTTGTTCGCATAGCTTTTGAGTGCTGACTCAAGGGCAAATGCATTCATGTCTGCAGGTCGGCTGAAGGTTATTTTTTTGGTAAAGGAATTGTTGTTCTTATTGGACTCCTTCACTTCATTGGCCTTATCAATGGCTACGGTCAGGTTATAATCACCTACGACATCTGTTCCAACACTGATGTTGCCCACCCAGGGGCCATTCAGGTTCTTGTTGATGGAGACCGTTTCGCCGGCCTTGATGCCTTCCTTGAAATTCCTGCTGAACTGATCAACCTTGATGCCCATGCCTTCGAATCGGATGTCCAGGGGTACGAAATTTTCTTTTTCAAGATCAACTGTTCCCTGGTTCTTTACTTCTACAGTGACATTGATTCTTTCACGCACTGCGGGAGCTGCTGGATCTATTTTGATGTCAGCCACCACAAGATCAATTCCTGTTGCCTTTACAGCCGATGCAGGCTTTGTACTGCCCATCTGGTGCATGGAATGATCCATGGCAGGCACTGCTGTTTTCTTTGAGGCGCTGGCCTTGATCTGGTTTTGCAGGTGCTTTTTCATCAACTTGCCGTTGTTGGCAGTGAGGACACAGGCAAACGCATCAGGCATCCACCTGTCTTCGACTTCAGTAGATTTGTTCATGCGGGCAAAAAATGCATTCTCTGCTGCGGCATCAAGTGGTGACTTGGAAAACAACAAAAGGGCATTCATCACCACCAATGGATCTTTGTCTTGCAATACATTGTTTTTTAAAATAGTGGCTACCGAAGCTGCTGAAAAATCCATCACCTTGATGGCATTCTTTCTTACATCAGCGCAGGGATGCGCCAGGGCTGCAGCAATGGTTGCCTCATCCAGGGCATTCAATCCCTTGAGGGTCCAAAGGGCATGAATGGCTGGTGCGTTGATGCCAATTTCATCCACTGAAGGATCTTTTACCAAAGCAATCAGGTCTGCCACAACATCTTTCTGACCACGTTCAACCAGCATCCGCTGGGCATTCATGCGCCAGAACATGTTGTTGTTTTTCAATGCAGCCAACAGGCCTTTTGCATCTGAGATGGAAAGGGACAATGGTTTGTATTCAGGTGCCTCCTTATAAGAAACCCTGTAGATCCTGCCGTGCGTGAAATCACGAAGATCAGTCTGGTAGGCGTTTCCGGGACCATTGTCAAAACCCTTGGGGGTTGGATTGTGTTGAATGATATAACTGTACCAGTCTGCAACCCAGACCGCACCATCAGGACCCACTTCTGCAAATACAGGAGAGAACCACTCGTCGGCGCCAGCCATCAGGTTGAAACTTTCCTTGTCGTAAAAATCAGTTCCTTTTTTCTGCATGTTGTTCTGGTGCAGGATATGGCCGGTTGGCTCGGCAACGAAAGCGATGCTGTTCCAATATTTTTTAGGGAAGGCTCTTGCCGTATAAAAATTATGTCCAGCAGCAGCGGTAAAACCACCAAATGCGTCCACCTGCCTTACCTTTTCGGTAATGGGCTTCATGTCGCGATGGGTGTCAGTGCTCCTGCTGCCATTCGTGTTGGGTGAATTGAAATAGGAATGTGGAATGGCCATGTACCAGCCATGAGAATTGTTGGCTGTAGAACCGAACACATCATTGGTTTCATTAAAGGCAAATCCCCAGGTATTGTTGGAAGTGCTGGTCATCCATTCCATCTTGCTGCCATCAGCCTTGAAACGGAAAAATGCCTGTCCAAACTGAAGGGTATCTGCTGTTCCTACTTTGCCTTTGAATCCGGAATAACCAACGCATCCCCAGATCCAGTTGTCGAATCCGTAGTGTAGGTTGGATGGGCCTGCATGGGTATCACCAGTACCAAAACCAGTGAACAGGATTTTCTTGAGGTCCGCCTTCCCATCACCATCTGTATCTTTCAAAAACAGCATGTGTGGTGCTTGTGACACGATCAAACCACCGTTGGCAAAGACCATTCCAGTGGGGATGCTAAGTCCTTCAGCAAAAGGTGTGAACTTGTCGGCCTTTCCGTCTTTATCCGTGTCTTCACACATCATGATATAATCACTTCCACCTTCTTGCTTGCGCTCATTAGGATAATCCTTAGTGATCAACACATAGAGCCTGCCCTTTTCATCCCAGCTCAAGGCAATGGGATGCATCACGTTGGGTTCTGCTGCAAACATTTCCAACTTGAAATCAACCGGCACTTGGATGTGCTTCATTGATTCTTCGGGGGTCAAAGCAAGCTGCTGGTATTGGATACCAGGACGTTGCTCATAGTTGGGCAATTTGGCAGCACGGTATTCGAATTTCTGGGGCGCCCTGGCAACATGTGCTGCCCTGGCTGCATCGTTGACTGACCAGATGATGCCATTGTAAACCAACTCCTGGAAACCAGGAAGCTGCCAGGTTCTCTCATCATGACCATAGGCAGTGTAAAATATTTTTCCTTTGCCGTGTGTGCGGGTCCAGGTATAAGGTTCGGTAGTAGCCCCAGGCTTGTCTTTCTTTTGATCGGCCTTGATTTCCCTCACCGCCAGTACATTGTTGTCTGGCTGCAATTGACTGTGCAAGTATGTTTCATCATAGGCAGTAAAAGGCCTAAGATCTGCCATCACAGGATGCTGTGGTTGCACAGTCTGTGTGGTAATGGAATCCATCGTATGGCGCCAGAATTGTCCTCCCACAAGCTTTACGTATTCTTTGGAATTCCTGAAACAATAGGACGCACAATGGATGGGCAGAAATCCTTTGCCTGATGCCACAAAATCCAGCAATGCCTTTTCTGCAGGAGCCGGAAGTGTGTCCCAGTTGGCAAAAATCATCAAGGCATCGTATTTGCCCAGGGTCTTGGGATTCAGGTCAGACAAATCATCTGTGTAGGTAATGTTGATTCCCTTTGGACCAAGTGCCGCCATCAATTGTGGTACACGCTCAATGGGCTTGTGGTGTCCCTTGTCTCCAAGAAAAAGTACTTCAATACGGCGCGCCTCCTGGGCGAAAGCAGTTGAAAGGAGAAGAGAGAGGGTGAGGAGGAATTTCATTTTAAGGGGTTGAAGAGGTTAAGCTTGGCTGCCGAAGGCAGGGGATGTTGAGTAAAGGATGAGTTGAAAGGGTTGAAGAAGATACTTCAACTTCTTCAACCCTGAACCCTTTATTATAGATTAAAATAATCCGGCAAATGCTTGATGGCGCCGCCTTCCATGGCTGATTCGTGGGCAAGGATGCCGACAGATGTCCAGTTGGCAGATTGGGCCGCATTCGGGAATGGATCGCGGTTTTCCACCAGCGCCATCAGGAACTCATGGGCAAGGTGTGGATGCGATCCTCCGTGTCCTGCGCCTTGGGTGAAGCTCAGGTGGGTATTTTCGGCCACGTCATAAACTCCCTTAGTGGTGAAATCCCTGATGCCTTCGGGCAGCAAATGTGCATAGTCGGGCACTTTTACTTTTGCAGGAATCTCGTGCTCTGGCAGCTTTGCCGTGTGCACCACATGTTCTTCATCTTCGATCAATGCCCACTCAAATGATTTTTTGGAACCATAGACTTCAAAGCTCTCACGGTACTGGCGTGCAACATCAAAAAGGGACCGGTAGACATAGGCACTCAGGTCAGAATTTTTGAATTTGATATGGGCAGACTCCACGGCAAATGGTGAGTTGTGGATTTTTGCAAGTTCTTCGCGGATGGTTCCAGAACCAAAGCATGAAACATACTCTGCTTCCAGCTTCAGCAATCCTGCAACCGGACCAACGCAATGGGTGGCATAGTGCATGGGAGGAAGCCCAGGCCAGTAGTCAGGCCAGCCGTCCATGTCTTGCTGGTGGGAAGCCTTCAGGAACTGGACCTTGCCCAATTCACCTTTTTCGTACATCTCCTTGACAAACAGAAACTCCCTTGCATACACAACGGTTTCCATCATCATGTATTTCTTTCCCGTCTCCTTGCAAGCCTTGACAATTTTCATGCAATCCTCAACACTGGTGGCCATGGGTACGGTGCAGGCAACATGCTTGCCGGCATACAAAGCCTTCAGGGACTGTTCCGCATGGTTGGGGATGGGAGAATTGATGTGAACCGCATCCACCTGTGGATCCTTCAGCAGTTCATCATAATCTGAATATCTTTTTTCAATCCCAAAGGCATCTCCAATGGCATTGAGTTTTTCTACGTTGCGCTGGCAGATGGCATACATGTTGGCATTGGGATGCCTTTGGTAAATGGGGATGAACTCTGCACCAAATCCGAGTCCTACGATGGCAATGTTTATTTTCATGTTATATGCTTTTTAAATATTGAATACTGTCGTTCACCAATTGCATTTCTGAATCGAACATGTTGCGCCAGATATTGGCGGCACTGAGTTTGCTGCTGAATGCCTCTATGCTGACCATGCCCTTGTAGTTGATTTCATCGAGTGCTGTCAGGATGTTGTTGAAGTCAACATGTCCTGCACCCAATGTTCCACGGTGGTTTTCAGACAACTGTACATGCACCAGCCTGTTGCCCATTCTCCTGATGGCATCACCAAGATTGGTTTCTTCAATGTTCGCATGAAAAGAATCAAACATCAATTGACAATTGGGATGCCCAACACGGTCTATCAACGTAATCAATTCGTCTGTGCAAGAAACCAGGTAGCTCTCAAACCTGTTCAGGTATTCAAGCCCCAGGGTGATGTTCATTGACTTGGCATGTTCAGCCAGGGCATACAGGTTTTCTGCAGCCCAATTGTTTTCTTCTTCCGATGATTTGCTTCCGGTAAAGACACCAAGCGCTGAATGATAAGGACCGGTGAGCAGGCTGGAACCCAATACCTGCGCACATTCCAGGGCCATCTTGTTTCTTTCGAGTGTTTTATGGCGCATGGATGGATCAGTACTGATCTGGTGATGATCAGGTCCATTGATGGTAACGGCTACCCTGTCGAGCTCGAGTTCGTCCAGCTTTTTTCTCCAGGACTCCCAATGAGCAGGATCGGTATCAAATATGGGAACTTCCACGCCATCATAACCAGCAGCCTTGATTTGCTCCAATACAGGAAAAAGGGATGCATTGATCTCTGTTCCCCAAAGCAGCAAATTCATTCCGATCTTGTTGGTCATGGCGGTTTTTTAAACGGTCAACAAAATAGTCAAAATACATGAGATTCATGAACGGATTTCTGCCTATTGCATGCTCAATTCTATCACAAGCGTTTGCAAGATCCAGAAGTTTTTTACACGCCTTTCTAATCTGTTCTCACCAAATTCCTTAAATTCAATGAACCAACCAACCTGCTCTATCATGTCAACAACCCAACGCTTTACCGCCCTTGATGTTTTCAGAGGGATGACCGTATGCTTCATGATCATCGTGAACAACCAGGCCGGATCAGCCCCATTTGAACCACTTGAGCATGCTTCCTGGCATGGCTTTACACCAACTGACCTTGTCTTCCCTTCTTTTTTGTTTGCAGTCGGTAATGCCATGGCTTTCACCATGCCCAAAATGGCTGGAATGGGCAATGGAAAGGTGGCCGGCAAGATTCTCAAAAGAACTTTTCTCATTTTTCTGATTGGATATTTGTTGTCTTGGTATCCTTTTGTCAGCATCAATGCTGCTGGTGAATGGATCCCCAAAACAATTGACAAGACCCGCATTTTTGGCGTATTGGCCCGCATCGCTTTCTGCTATGGCATCGCAGCCATGATGATTCATTTTCTTTCAAGAAAAGCCGTCATCTATAGTAGCATCGCCATCTTGCTGGGCTATTGGCTGGCATTGTACCTGGGCGGAGATTATACCATGCTGGGAAATCTTGGCGTGCCCATCGACAAATGGCTGGTTGGTGAAAACCACATGTACAAGGGCGAAGGGGTTGCATTTGAACCAGAAGGATTCCTGAGCACCTTCCCTGCCGCAGTAAATGTGATCATTGGTTATTTCGCGGGTGTATTGCTGCGCGAAAAAGGCAAAGATTATGAAGGGATTGCAAAAGTGTTGCTGGCGGGCGCAGCGCTGATGGCCATTGCCTTTTGCTGGAATTATGTTTTCCCGATCAACAAAAAGATCTGGACCAGTTCTTATGTTTTGTATACCTGCGGGATCTCTTTGCTGATGATCGGATCATTGGTTTACCTGAATGCCAAAACCAGTTTCCGAACAGGCAATTATTTTTTTGAGGTATTCGGAAAGAATCCACTCTTCATCTACGTGCTCTCCAGCTTTATTCCCAAGACCTTCAACCTGATCAGGGATGCGGATGGCAGAAGCCTCACCGCAGTGATCAGCAAGGATTTCTTTCAGCAAATCACACCCGGTGCTTTGGGTGCTTTGCTCTATTCCATTGCACTCATGATGGTTTGCTGGCTGGTAGGCTACATCATGGACAAGAAAAAGGTTTATGTGAGGGTTTAAGTAAGTTGAGATTGTCTACCAAGGTTAAACATTCAGAGAATAGCCTGAAGTTCTTCATACAAAAACGCCTCTCTGGGTTCTTCCAGCTGCCTGAAATCTTTGCGGATGGTATGGTATTCCAATTGATCAGCGGGAAGTTGAAATCTTGCCAGTGCTGCAATCTCTTCAACGGAAAGATCCTTCTTGATCCACTGTTCTGCCTGGTCTTCGGGAAGGATGACTGGCATTCTTTTCTTTTTGTTGTGGATTTTTTCCATCAGCGAATTGGCGGCTGTCGTCAGTATCGAAAAACTGTCTACTACCTCCCCAGACTCCTGGTCAACCCAGGGATTGTAGATGCCTGCCATGAAAAAATACTCCTGCCCCTTGACTGAAACATAGTAAGGATAGGCGGTATCTTTTCCCCCGGGTGGAGCAAAATGACGCCACTCGTAAAACCCGGATGAAAGCACGAGGCATCTCCGCTTTAACGCCGAATCCTTGTATGTGGGCTTGTTCAAAACCTCTTCCCCGATAGCATTCAGGGTATTGTGGGGAATGTCCTTTCTGCCTGTTTTAGGGTTCAACCCTCCCTTCCTGAAATGAAGCAATGCCTCAACAGACCGAATATACGAGGGGATAAACTCCCAGTGCATCATCACGGGAACAAAATCATTTCCTCCATCAATTGGTTTGAGCACAGGCCAAAAAGGGTAGTCAAACCCACTGGCATAGGGTTGATCAAGGTTCAATTGAAGGTCCTTGATTTTTTTGGCCTTCTTTTTTAGCTTGATATGTTCTGCCCGATTTACGTCTATTCCGTTGTGGAAACACATGTCCGCAAATTATGAAATGGCAGCCCCGAAGTCAAAATATTCTCAAAATCGCCCCATAAACCTTATTTTTGTTGCTCTCAAAAGACAATAATGGAATACAATACCAATCGAAGTCACCTTGTGATGAGGGAGTATGGTAGGCATGTGCAACAGATGGTGGGGCATATCCTTTCGATCGAAGACAAGGAAAGAAGACTAAGAAATGCGCAGGCAGTCATAGAATTGATGGGATTCATCAATCCGCAACTCAAAAATATCGAGGATTACAGGCATAAGCTCTGGGACCATCTTTTTTTGATTTCCGATTTTAAACTGGAGGTCGAAAGCCCCTATCCGATTCCCACAAGGGAATCGCTGATGGCAAAGCCAAAGCCCTTGCCTTATCCCAAAAGACATCCGAAATACTATCACCTTGGAAAACACCTTGAACTGGTGATTGCCAAGGCGATGGCAGAAGAAAACGAGGAAAAACGTTCTGGCTTCTCCCATATCATTGCCTATTACATGAAGCTTGCCTACAATACATGGCACAAGGAACTGATCCCTGATGAAAGCATCAGGAGTGAACTGAATGCCATTACCAAAGGTCAGCTTGAATTTACCAGCACACCTTTTGTGAGGGCTTACAGGGAGCAGGACGACCGTTTCCAAAAACGCGGCAAAGGTGGTGGCTTCCAGCAGCGCAATCGTCCAAATGGCGGTGGCAATGCAGTAGGCGGCGGAAAAAATAGGCCTCCTCAGAAGTTCGGAAAAAAACGTTTCAAGTAAGGGGCTAAAGTCTATTTGACTTTTAAAATGGCCATCGAAGATCAAGACACCATGCGTGAAACAGTACAGCAAAAGATCATCATCCTGACTGCACCATCAGGCGCAGGCAAAACAACCATCAAGACAAAGCTGCTTGCGGGCATGGCCAACCAGCTTTCTTTCAGTGTGTCTGCTACCACCAGAAAGATCCGTGGTGGTGAAACAGATGGCGTTGATTATATTTTCATTTCAGAAGAGCAATTCAAGGAAAATATTGACAAGGAACAGTTTGTTGAATGGCAGATGGTTTACCCTGGAATGTACTATGGCACTACTGTTGATGAAATGAAGAGAATCTGGGGAGAAGGAAAAACACCTTTGCTGGACATTGACGTGAAGGGTGCCTTGAATGTAAAAAAAATGTTTGGAGAGCAGGTATTGACCATCTTCATCGAGCCACCATCCATCGAGATCCTGCAAGAAAGACTGATGAGGAGGGGAACTGAATCAGCAGAACACATCAACACAAGAATCAGCAAGGCCAAAGAGGAAATGGAATACAGGAACAGCTTTGACAAGGTTATCATGAACGATGACCTTGAAAGGGCAACAAACGAAGTGACCGAAATGATTACCAAGTTCCTTGGCTAGCAATCGAGGAATGTGCATTCCTAAATAAACACTATGGGTACGCTATTATTGTCTGGCATCTTGATTGCTTTCTTGCTGGCAGGTTTTTTTGCCGGAGTGGAAGTTGGTTTTGTATCGCTGAACAGGTTATCGATTGAATTGCGCAAAAAACAGCGTTCAAAAAGCGCTTATACCCTTTCCGCCTACCTGGATGAGCCTGCCAAATTCATCAGTGCCATGATTGTAGGCATCATCATTTCGCTGGTCATTTATGGCCTTTTGGTGGATGAATTCCTGACCCCGCTTTGGAAAACAACCGAGAGCTATCTGCCGCAAGATTTTGTACCCTATTTTCTGTACATCAGGATTCTTTTTGACCTGGTGGTATCGACCGGGGCCTTCATGATCTACTTCTTTTTCTGCAGGGCCATTTTCAGGTCAAAAGCAGACACCTTGATGTTCTTTCTTGCCCCCCTGCTGCGTTTCTTTTACAATATTTTCTACCCCATTGCCAATCATTTTGTGTCCCTCTCTGAATGGATCCTGAAGAACCTGGTGAATGTGCGCATCAGAAAAAACAAAAATAATTTCACAAGGCTGGAGCTGGAAAACTTCATTCAGCAAAGGGATGACAAGGAATTCGAAAGCCAGGAAATGAACAAGGAATTGTTTGAAGCTGCATTGACCTTGCCTTATGTGAAGATCCGCCAATGCCTGGTGCCAAGAAAAGAAATTGAGGCGATCAGCGTGCATGAATCGATTGAAAAATTGAAAAGCAGGTTCATCGATACCAACCTCAGCAAGTTGGTGGTGTATGAAAAAAACATTGACAACATTGTGGGCTATGTGCACCAGATTTCATTGTTCAAAAACCCCGAGAACATACGCTCCATCATGCTTCCCATCCCTGCAGTACCTGAAAGCATGACAGCTACCGACCTCATGAACCAGCTCATCAAGGAACGCAAGAGCATGGCATGGGTAGTGGATGAATTTGGAGGCACTTCAGGCATCATCACCATGGAGGACCTGCTGGAAGAATTGTTTGGGGAAATCAAGGACGAGTATGATGTTGAAGAACTGACTGAACGCGAGGTGGGAGTGGATGAATATGAATTTTCCGGAAGGCTTGAAATTGAACCTCTCAATGAGAAATACCACCTTGGTCTGGAAATGAACCTATCGGAAACCGTTTCCGGATATATTATCCACCACAATGAATCGATCCCAAAACAAAAAGAGAAGATCATTATCGGTAAATTCGAATTTGAAATACTGGAGGTAACAGACACCAGGATCGAGCTTGTTAAAATGAAAAAAGCACTTTAATCAACGTGGTTGATATTCAATTTTTGTCTTCCATCAACACAGCACTGATCGGACACTTTCATCCGTTATTGGTTCATCTTCCTATTGGTATTTTTGCCTTTGCTTTTATCATCAGCCTTTTCGGTGCTGAAAAAAGAAAACAATTTGATTCCGCATTGTCATACGCTTTACTGACGGGTGCCCTTTCAGCACTTGTTGCCGGTATTGCAGGCTATCTGCTGGCAGGATCCGGTGAATACGATGTTGACCTGGTCCAACAACACCAGTGGACAGGTATTGCAACCTGTGCACTTGGATTTCTGGCTTATTTTATTGCACAATACAGGCGCCTGCTGGTATGGATTACCTGTGCGGTGATGGCCGTTGCAGGGCACCTGGGCGGAACCCTCACCCATGGTGAAGATTATTTCTTTGGTCTTGTTGATGAAGAACCAACAAAAACAGTTGAGGTGGCAGATTCATCGGTGACAACTGCAATCGAAGCTCCCAAGGCCGATTCAATTGTTGAAAAAGCAGCAGTACCTCGCGAAATCTCCCTTTACGAAGACCAGGTAGTAGTAATTCTTCAAAACAAATGTTACTCCTGCCACTCGAAAATCAAGAAGAAAGGTGGATTAAGGCTCGATTCAGAGGATTTCATCAAACAAGGTGGAAAGAACGGTGCCGTGTTGACGGCTGGAGATGCCGACAACAGCAAGCTCTATACCCACCTGCTCCTGCCTTTGGAAGATGAAGACCATATGCCACCCAAGGGCAAAAAACAGCTCAGTGCCAGCGAGATTGCGACCATCCACCAATGGGTCAAAATGGCTGATCCTTTTGCCAAGACAACAGTTGTAACATCTGTTGTCAAAATCACTGAAACAGTAAACGCTGAAGAGCCGCTGTCAGTTGAAAAAACCACAACTGTTGCCCCAACAAAACCAGTCAGCAATGTTGCACCAGATCTTGCCACAGTTGCCCCTGCAAAAACCATCAGCATTGCCGCAGCCAATCCAGTCAACATTGATGCCATCAAAAAATTGAATGTGGTTGTTACTCCCATTCAGTCAGGCTCAAACGGCCTATCACTGAATTTTGTGAACCTGAAAAATTTCAACAGCAAGCTGCTGGATCAATCGATTGGATTGAAGGAACAGGTAGTGCAACTAAAACTCACCAACCAGCCGGTGACCGACCAGGACCTGGAAAAAATAAAGCAGTTCAAGAACCTGCGTCAGCTTCAACTGGAAAAAACCAAGGTTACAGATGAAGGGATGGAACAACTTAAGTCAATGCAGTCTCTCGAACAGTTGAACCTCTATGGCACAACTATTTCAGACAAAGGATTGGAAAAACTTGCTGCCTGCAAAAACCTAAAGACCCTGTTTTTGTGGAAGACCAATGCAACTGCAGAGGGCATTGCCAAACTCAAACAGGCTTTGCCGAACCTGACCATCGAAGCCGGCGGATTTGCGTTCAAAAAACCTGACACAACAAAAAAATGATTTGATGCTCAAGTATATCATCCCTTTGGTTCCAAGCCTGTTCATTCTTGCTCCAGAGCAAAATGATGTGCCGAAACTTCCTGCAGATGTAGCGGTTGAATACAGGAAGATCAATACACCAATGGATTATAACCAGCATGTAAAGCCTATCCTTTCCGACAAATGCTTTGCCTGCCATGGCCCTGACAAGGCAAAACAAAAAGCTGGCTTGCGGCTTGACCAGTCAACAGCAGCCTATGGATTTTTACCAGAAAGCCCCGGCAAGGTGGCCATTACTCCAGGAAAGCTGGCAAAAAGTGAAGTCTTTCACAGAATCATTTCTTCAGATCCGGAATACAAAATGCCCACACCGCAATCGCACCTTGACCTTTCTGCCAAAGAAAAGGCCTACCTGATCAAGTGGATTGAAGAAGGTGCCGTGTACCAGCCGCATTGGGCTTTTGTGAAGCCAACCAAAAAACCTGTTCCGTCCATTCCTGCATCGTTGAATGGCGTGAACCCTATTGATCATTTTGTTTTTTCTACACTGCTGCAGAACAATCTCCAGCCCTCTAAACAGGCTTCCAAGGAATTGCTCCTGCGCAGGGTTAGCATGGACCTTACCGGGCTTCCACCAACACTGGAAGAAATTGATGCCTTTGTGCAAGACCCTTCTCCCAACGCCTACGAAAAGCAGGTGGACAGGCTGTTGCAGTCAAAACATTATGGCGAAAGAATGGCCGCAGAATGGCTGGACCTTGCAAGGTTTGCAGATACCCATGGCTATACCGTTGACCGCCTGCGTGACATGTCTCCCTACCGGGATTGGGTCATCAATGCCTTCAACATCAACATGCCTTATAATACGTTCATCCATCAACAACTTGCCGGAGACCTGCTGCCCAACCCCACCCGTGACATGTTGATTGCCACGGCCTTCAACAGGAACCACCAGCAGAACATGGAAGGAGGAATCGTTGAACTGGAATACCAGACCGAGTACGTGATGGACCGCACCAATACCATGGGAGATGCCTTCATGGCACTTTCTGTGGGATGTGCCCGTTGCCATGACCACAAGTATGATCCAGTTTCACAGAAGAATTATTACGAGATGTTCAGCTTTTTCAACAATGTGGCTGAAGCAGGACAGATCGCATGGAACGATGATTTACCAACGCCTACCTTGTTGTTGCCAACTGAGCAGGAGGAGCAGATCATCCGTGCAATGAAGGACAAAATTGTTGAAGCAGAAAAGCAAACAACCTTGCAAAAAGCCAATGCTGTTGAGGGTTTCAACACATGGATCAACAACAATGCTTATCAAGGGCTGGCCAATGAAACCATTCCACAAAAAGGACTGAACGCTTTTTTTGAACTGGATGGCAACCTTGTCAATAAGATGGATACGGCCCAAAAAGGTGCGATGAAGCATGAAGCTGGTATAGGTGGAGACAAACCTGAATTCAGTTCCGGACGCGGCGCACAGGTGATTTCACTCAATGGAGATGTATACCTGGACCTCAGTCCTGCAGGCGTTTTCAGCAGTGCAGAACCTTTTACGATTGGCATGTGGGTTTGGATTCCCAAAGACATGAAAGAGGGCGTGATCTTCCACAAAAATGAAGGAGAGCGTTTGTACAATTTCAAGGGTTTTCATGTTTACCTCAAGAACAATCGCCTTGAAATCCTGATGGCCCACAGTGCACCTTCCAATGCCATCATCAAGTTGTCTGAAGTAGAAGTACCCAGAGAAAAATGGATTCAACTCAGCCTCACCTATGATGGATCATCTAAAGCATCCGGTTTCAATCTTCACCAGAATGGAGAGCAGCTGCCCATGACCGTGGTCATCGATAAACTCTACAAGGACATCCTGTTCAACAGAAAAAAAGAACCTGGTTTGCAAATTGGCGGATGGTGGCGTGGCGTTGGTTTCAAGGGAGGAAGGGTTGATGATGTGACCGTGTACAACAGGTTGCTGACCCCCTTTGAACTGGGAATCTTGGCCAACAAAAACAGTTGGGCCCAATTGAAAGGAAAAACAAAAGAGCAGCTGAGTGCAACAGAAAAGGAATTGTTGGCTGATTATTATACTTCAGCTGTAGCACCTTCGGTTCAAACTTCCCTGGAGGAATTGAAACAATTGCGAACGAAGCTCAATGAGGCTGTGTCAAAGGTCAAGCAGATCATGGTGATGGAAGAGATGGCTGTGCCCAAGAAAACAACCATCCTGAACCGTGGACAATACGACCAACCTGGTGCCCAAGTATTTCCCAATACACCTGCAGAAGTACTCCCTTTTCCCACGTCCTACCCCAGGAACCGCCTGGGCCTGGCAAAATGGTTGACCAATGAAAACCACCCGCTGACCTCAAGGGTAGTGGTGAACAGGCTTTGGCAACAATTCTTTGGCGTGGGCATTGTAAAAACCAGTGAAGATTTTGGCAACCAGGGTGCGCTTCCCAGCCATCCTGCACTACTTGACTGGCTTGCTGTGGAACTACAGGAATCTGGCTGGGACCTAAAGAAAATGGTCAAGCTGATGGTCATGTCTTCAACGTACAAACAAGATTCATACGCCTCTCCAGCATTGAGAGAGCTGGATCCTGAGAACAGGTTATTGGCCAGAGGCCCTGCCAACCGGCTTACTGCAGAGATGTTGCGAGACAATGTGCTGACGGCCAGCGGCCTGATCAACAAAAAAATTGGAGGACCTAGCATCAAGCCCTATCAACCGGCCGGATTGTGGGAGATCAACAGTGCCACTTATGTCCCTGACAGCACCGATGCTGTGTACAGAAGAAGTCTTTACATCATTGCCAAAAGGACCGTTCCCAACCCTACCATGGCCACTTTTGATGCTTCTGAAAGAAGCTCTTGCTTGGCCAGAAGACAAAAGACCAATACACCGCTTCAATCACTTGTCTTGTTGAACGACCCTACCTATATCGAAGCCTCAAAAGTGTTGGGTGAGGCAATGAGCAAAGAAACAAACCAGGACATCGCCATCACAAAAACATACCGGAAACTTACCGGAAGATATCCGACTGCCAAAGAGCTGGATATCCTGAAAACCTTGTTCAAACAAGAGTTGGACAAGTTCAGGATGAATTTGGAAAAGACAAAAGGCTGGTTGTCTGCCGGTCTTTACAAGGTCAATGCCCAACTGGACAAACCACTGGTTGCAGCGAATGCAGTAGTGGCCAGCACCATCATGAATTCTGACGCCACAATAACAAAACGATAAAGCCATGGGCCATCATCACGCAGAAAAAAGACTTGGTGCAGCAGACCTGAAGGGGCTTTATCAGAACATTGACCGCAGAAATTTTCTGAACAAAACCGCCATGGGCATGGGTGCCATCGCCCTTCAGCAGCTCATCTCCCCATTGAGTGCTAATGCTGCAACAATGGAAGAGCAGATCATGTCGGCCTTGCCTACCATCGCCCCAAAAGCAAAAAGGGTGGTTTTCCTTTTCATGGCGGGTGGCCCTTCTCAGTTTGAAACATTTGACTACAAACCTAAGCTTCGAGATCTTTTTGGATCTGAACTTCCTGACTCCGTTCGAAAGGGCCAAAGGCTGACCGGCATGAGTGCCAATCAGTCTTCGCTTCCTGTTGTGCCTTCTTTTTATGATTTCAAACAACATGGAAAAACTGGCACCTGGGTCAGTGAGCTCTTGCCTTATACTGCGCAGGTGGTGGACGAACTTTGTTTGATCAGGTCGATGTATACCGAGCAGATCAACCACGACCCAGCGATTACTTTTTTTCAGACAGGGCACCAATTGCCAGGCCGACCCTCGATCGGTTCATGGTTGAGCTATGGGCTGGGTTCTGAAAACAAAAACCTGCCTGCATTCATCGTGCTGATTTCAAAAAATGCCTCGAAAGACCAGCCGCTCTATGCGAGACTTTGGGGGAATGGTTTCCTCCCCTCAGAACACCAGGGCGTCCAGTTCCGGTCTGGCAAGGATCCTGTGCTCTTTCTGAAGGATCCTGAAGGTTATGACGGAGCAGACAGGAAAGAGATGCTCGGTTATCTTCAACAGTTGAATGAAGTCCAGAATGAGGCCTGGAGCGACCCTGAGGTCAATGCTAGGATTGCCCAATATGAAATGGCCTACAGGATGCAGACTTCTGTGCCTGAAGTGATGGACACCAGTGACGAGACCAATGAGGTCTTTGAGCTCTACGGGCCAGACAGCCGCGAGAATGGAAGCTATGCAGCCAATTGCATCCTAGCAAGAAAACTCCTAGAAAAGGATGTGCGTTTTGTGCAGCTCTACCACCAGGGTTGGGACAACCACGGAAGCCTTCCGCAAAGCATACGCCACCAGTGCTCACAGATTGACCAACCGACAGCAGCACTGATCACCGATCTCAAAAGAAGGGGAATGCTGGAAGATACCCTGGTTGTTTGGGGCGGCGAATTTGGCAGAACCGTTTACTCGCAGGGCAAGCTGACCAGGGATGGATATGGCCGAGACCATCATCCGAAATGCTTCAGCATGTGGATGGCAGGTGCCGGTGTGAAAGCTGGTTACAGCCATGGCATGACGGATGATTTCAGTTACA
>JACCDW010447326.1_pt1 | contig 44184 bp, 41 predicted proteins | sample 7449781 | NCBI WGS metagenome assembly JACCDW01 (sample SAMN15323449, study PRJNA562643) | freshwater metagenome | isolation source: river surface water | place: USA:Blue River Watershed | collected 2017-08-18
AAAGCAGATTCAATGATTAGACAAACTAAACTTTTACTTAAGTCTGCTCAAACATCAACTGAAAGAGTCGCTGCTGCTGCTGCAGAAAAAATGACAAAAACTGCTTCAACTTTAGGCGTATCTACATCACCTGCATTCAACGGAAGTTTTGCTTCCAACAGTGCAGCTCTTGACATCCAAGGTGCACTCAGAGGCACTTGGACAATGCCAAAAATCGAGGATTAATCCTCACATAAATAATTAGGAGAAATAGAAAATGGCTATTCGTGCATTAAATACTGCAATTGTTGCTAACTACCCGACAGCAGCAAGCGCTTCATTCCTTGCAGGCGATGCTCTTATGATTGGTACCGACGGTAATGTTTCTGCTGCTTACAGAGCTGCAGCAGCATTCGATACCCTCGCAGAGCAAAAAGGTAGATTTGTTGGTTTTGCAGCGGATGATACCGCTAGAACTGGCAACACAATGATTCTTGCTGATCCAGTAGGTTCTTCCTACACTGACTCTTCAGGAAACTTTGTTGCAAACAACAACGGATTTTATGTTGTTTCCAAGAGAGCAATTGGTGATTTCCTTGCTGAGAACGTTAACGGCGTAACCAACCCAACCGCAGGTTCTTCAGGATATGAAGGCCCAAGAAGAGGCGTCGGCGTGTACAACACTCCAGGTGGACAATTTGTAACTGACAGATGGGCAGGCGTTGCATCATCTTCCATTTCAACAGAAGGCGGTACATGGACCCCTGCAGTTGGAGACTTACTTACTGTTGCTGCAGCTTCCGGAAATGCTGGTAAACTTACCCTTCTTGCTGCTGTTGGTACCGCTACCACCCACGGTGTTCTTGTAGGTAGAGTAGATGCTTATGATTCAGCAGCTGGTCTTCTTTACTTCACCCAGTTGGGCGGTTTATAATTAGCGTAATCTAAAGGAGAAAAAATCAAATGTCAATGATTAAGAGAAACACAAATGAGCAAAGAGAGTCCATCATTGCGATGGCTCTTGAGACTCCAGAGGGACGCACAGCACTTGCACAAGCAATGGTTGAGCCAATCAAGACTTCCCTCATGTACCAAGCCATCGGTAGAAAGCTTTTGATGGTAGACGAGCTCCCACAAGGCGCTCTTGCTCGCTACGAGAGAGACGTTGCTGTTAAGTCATACGTCATTCCTAAGCGTGGTGCTGTTCCTGCAGCTGAAGTTGAAGCTGAAGAGCTCCTCGTTCCAACAATTGAACTTGCTGCTCACCCACAAATCAGACTCAACGAGATTCGCCAAAGAAGATTCTACATTGTTGATAGAGCTCAAGTCCGTGCTAAGGACTCCCTCCAAAGACAAGAAGATACCGAAGTCTTCAAGGTCATCAACGCTGGTGTCCCAACTGACCAATCAATCTCCGTTTCTGGTACTCTTCAACCAGAGAACGTCAACCTTGCGTTGACCCTCATCGAAGAGCACGAGTTAATCGGTGCTAAGGTTGTTCTTCACCCACAAAGATACAAGGATATCAGAAACTGGGGTAAGGAATTCTTCGATGAGGCAACTCAAAGAGACATCCTTATGACTGGTCTCTACGGACATATTTATTCCGCTGACATCCACGTTTCCACAATGGTTCCTAAGAACTCTGTCTACGTTCTCGCACCTGCCCAATTCGTTGGTGCAATGCCAGTTCGCCAAGACATTACTGTTCTCCCAGCAGACGATCCAAAGAGACTTAGACTTGGATGGGTTGTTTACGAAGAGCTCGGTTTTGCTCTCATCAATGACTATGCAGTTTCAAGAATTACCGTAAGCTAATTCTAAACTAGTCATAAAAAAGAGGAGTAGAAATACTCCTCTTTTTTTATTTAAATAATGGTAAAATATTTTTATGACAAAAGAAGAATTGTTAAAAGCAGTAGAGTCTTACGTAAACTCTGAAAAGAAAAAACAGTGGAGGCCTGGAAAGGACTATGTTCATTATGCTGGCCCATTTTTTGATCATAATGAAATCACAAGATCAGTCTCTACTCTATTAGATGGTTGGCTTGTTTTAGGTTCTGAAGCTTATAAAGCAGAGAAAAGATTGGCTTCTTTATTCGGTAAAAATTATGCTTTATTGACCAACTCTGGAAGTAGTTCCAATCTTCTTATGATGTCTGCGTTAAAGTCAAAAAGGTATTTAAACTTACCTGAAGGCACTAAAGTACTTACACCTATAGCTGGCTTTCCAACTACTATCAATCCTATTTTTCAATGTGGGTTTAAGCCAGTATTTGTTGATATTTCTTTAGATGGTTTAAATCTAAATTTAGATGATGTTGAAGCTACCTTGCAAGCAGATCCAGAAATAAAAATTATTACATTTGCTCACGTATTGGGAAACCCTCCAGATATTTACAGGCTTCTCGATATTGTTGATCATTACAAATTGATTTTGCTTGAAGACTGTTGTGATGCGTTAAATAGCACTTACGATTCTCATCCATTGGGTAGCTTTGGGACAATGGCATCTTGTTCATTTTATCCCGCTCATCATATTACTTGTGGAGAGGGTGGTTTGGTCGTTTGCAATGATGAGGAATTAGAAAAAGTTATCAGATCTTTCAGAGATTGGGGTCGTGGCTGTTTTTGTATAGGTAAGCAGAATATTACTGAGTGTGGAGCTTGTAATAAAAGATTTTCTGAATGGCTCCCGAGTATTCCAGGAGAAGTTTTTGATCATAAATATGTTTATGAAGAAATTGGATACAATCTTAAGCCTATTGAAGTTCAAGCTTCTATGCTTTTAGCGCAAATTGACAAGCTCCCTGAAATAAAGAGATTGAGACAAAGAAATCATAGCTTGTTATCAAAAGTATTTGAAAAATATGAAGAATATTTCATAATCCCAGTTGCCCAAAAAATGTCTGATGTAAACTGGTTTGCATTCCCATTGACAATCAAGGATAATGCTCCATTTAAAAGAAGTGAGCTTTGCCAATTTTTTGAATCTAGGAAAATTCAAACAAGGCCGTATTTTGCTGGAAATATCTTAATGCAGCCTGCTTATAGTCATTTAGTAGGGGATATGGATTTGAGTGATTTTCCTGTGGCTAAGAAAGTCACTACTGACACATTCTTTTTGGGTACATCTCCGGTAATAACAGAAGAACAAATTGCATATATTGGAGAGGTATTAGACCTGTTTATGGAACAGGCTTGATTTTTGTTTATAAGAATTTATAGGGCATTATGGTAAATCAAAATAAATATTTAGTTGCTGATTTAATTGCTGATTGGTTAGAAAAAAATAACATACAAATTGTTTTTGGCATAATTGGCTCTGCTAATTCTTATATTTTTGATTCAATTTCGAAAAAAGGTTTTACTAGAATCGTTTATATGCACCATGAGCAATCTGTTGTTATGGCAGCTGGTGCATATTATCGTTCTTCTGGAAAACTTTCAGTAGCAATTGTTACTGCTGGTGCTGGAGCTTCTAATGCAATAACTGGAGTTTTGAGTAATTGGGCTGATTCAATTCCTTGTATTGTAATCTCTGGGCAAGAATCATCTTTCTATTTTGAAAAACATTCAAATTTAAGAATGTTAGGCACTCAGGGATTTGATGTCTCTGAAATGGTCAAAAATATTACAAAATATTCCTGTATTGTTACAAATCAAGAACTTACATTTGATATTCTTGAAAATGCGAAAAATATAGCATTAAGTGATAGACCAGGGCCAGTCTGGATTGATATACCGTTCAATATTCAATCTAGTAATGTAGTTACTCCTAATTGGGAAATGATTTCTTTTCCAAAAGACAAAAAATCCATATCTTCAGAGTATGATCAAAGTTTATATGAAAAAACTTTTGAGATGTTAAAAAATGCTGAGCGACCATTAATTATTGGCGGAAACGGAGTCAGACTTTCTAACTCAAATTCATTGATGCAATCATTTGTAGAAAAACATTCAATACCATTTTTACTCACTTGGTCTGCTATCGATATTATAGATAATGACCACCCACTACACTTTGGTAGGTTTGGAATTTATGGTCAAAGATGTGCAAACTATGTAGTTCAAAATGCCGATGTTATTTTGGTTTTAGGCAGCAGATTAGCTTTACCTCAAGTGGGATACGATTTTTCTCAGTTTGCAAGAAATGCTAAAATTATTATTGTCGATGTTGATGCTAATGAAGTAGCCAAATATGAAGATAGATTTGATGACATTCACATTCAATCTTGTGATGTTTTCATTTCTAATATGCTTACTTATGATTCTATTAGTTCAAAAAATAACTGGATAGAATATTGCAATACTTTAAAGTTAAAATATGATTTAGTAGAAAACTCTTTTCAAGATGATAACTTTGTTAATTCCTATTCTTTCATAAATAAAATGTCAGAAAAATTAGCTGATAACCATATTATTACTACAGATATGGGAACTGCTTTACTTAGTGGACATCAGGCAATAAACCTCAAGAAGAATCAAGTAATGTTCACATCACTTGGATTAGGAGAAATGGGTTATGGTTTGCCAGGAGCTATAGGTGCTGCATTTGCTTGTCCAGATAAACCTGTGTTGTGTTTAAACTGTGATGGCGGCATTATGATGAATCTTCAAGAAGCTCATACTATTATTGACAATAACTTAAACATCAAAATTGTTATCTTCAACAATGATGGCTATCTAATGATAAAGCACACTCAAAAAATGTTATTTAAAAACAATTTCGTTGGAGTCAATTCTAAAACTGGTTTGACTTTACCAAAATTCAATTTATTGATGCCAGCATTTGGATATAAATACTACGATTTGTTTGATATGCAAGATTTTGAAAATACTGTAACTAGTTTTCTTTCTGATCCTGAGCCTTCGGTATTAGAAGTGTTTATGAATCCTGAGCAAGATTTTATTCCTAAAGTCAAGGGTGTTGCAAAAGATGATGGCTCTATTTTTGCTCCCCCCATTGAAGAAATGTCTCCACTTGTATCATTTGATGAACTGAAATCAAATATGATAGTAAGTATCAGTGAGAAATCAAAACAAATAGTAAGATGAAAAAAGTAGCAGTATTGGGAACTGGAAATATAGGCACAGATTTATTAATTAAATTAAATAATCTGGGCTATGAAAATATAGCTTTTGTTGGAAGAAGAGGCAGCTCTGATGGTATTAGAATTGCAAAGTCCTTAGACATAAAGACTTCAACAGAGGGAATCAATTATTTTTTGCAAAACAGTGACTATGATATTGTTTTTGACTGCACTAATGCTTTTGACGCAGTAAATCATTACAAGATACTGAAGGATTTACACATTAAAGTGATAGATCTTACTCCTGCAAAATTAGGAGAAATTTGTGTACCTTGTATTAATGGTAAGGATATTTCTAATATAGATAATGTGAATATGATTACTTGCGGGGGACAAGCTTCTTTACCGTTAATTGATGCTGTCGTTAAGTCTACTGAAAACATATCTTATATAGAAGTAGTTTCACAAATTGCCTCAAAAAGTGCGGGAATGTCAACCAGAATAAATATTGACAATTATATCAAAACTACTGAATTTGCTATACGAAAATTTACTAATGTCAACAGCTGTAAAGTGATTCTTAATGTTAATCCAGCAGAGCCTTGTGTATTTATGCAGACTACCATATTTGTAAAATTCAATAATGTTGATAAAATTAATTATGAACAGATGATGTCTAATATTTACAGTAGGCTACAAGAAGTAAAAAAATATGTACCCTATTATGAATTAGTTATTCCCCCAATGATGAACGAGAATGACATATTGATGATTAGTGTAAAGGTAGAAGGTTCAGGTGATTATTTACCCTCATATGCAGGCAATTTGGACATTATAAATTGTGCTGCTATCAAAACAATGGAGTATCTTTGAAAAAAATAATAATCAGCGACCCATCATTGAGAGATGGTAATCACAGCGTAAAACATACAATATCGTTATCGAGTGTTGAAAAGTATTGTCAGTTTGCTGAAAAGGCTCAAATACCTGTCATCGAAGTTGGTCACGGAAACGGCTTGGGAGCATCTTCAATATTAATAGGCAAGAGTTCGCATAGTGATACTGAAATTTTAGAAGCTGCCCGTAAAAACTTAAAGAATACTAAACTCAGTGTGCATTCAATTCCTGGAATTGCAACTATTGACAAAGACATAAAACCAGCAATGGAGTGTGGAGTTGATATTTTCAGAATAGCAACACACTGCACTGAGTCTACACTGTCAAAAACACATATTGAATATCTCAAAAATAAATCTAAAGAAGTTCACGGTGTCTTGATGATGTCTGCGTTAATTTCATCAAAAGAACTAGTCGAACAAGCATTAGTGATGCAAAGCTATGGTGCAGAAGCTATTATCATAATGGATTCTACTGGAACTTATATGCCCAAGGATGTTGAAGAGAGAATAAAAATACTTGTTGATAATCTGTCTGTCCCTGTGGGATTTCACGGACATAACAATTTAGGTTTGTCTGTAGCAAACTCACTTGTAGCAGTTGAAAATGGTGCACAAATTATTGATGCTTGCATTTGTGGTTTTGGAGCTGGAGCAGGAAACACTCCTTTAGAACTTATAATTCCTGTGTTAGAAAAAAATGGTTTTCATACTGAAATTGATTTCAATCAAGTGATAAAAGAAGCTGAGACCGTATTAAGTTATTTAGTGCCTGAGATACCAGTAGCCAATCCTGTCAACATTCTGACAGGATTGAACAAACTTTTTTCTGGATTTGAAAAACCAATTATTAAGGCATCTAAGCTATATAACATAGAATATTCTTCTTTAATTTTTGAGCTTGGTAATAGAAAGTTAGTTGCTGGACAAGAAGACCTTATTTTAGAAATCGCAAAAAACTTACAGAAAAATAAATAATCTGTTATTTTGTAAATGCTCTTAGTACGTGTCTATTGATTTTGTTGTCATCAATAACATCAAAAAATACACTTGGCTCTTGAATATATTCTTCAGAACCATCTCTGTAAAAATTATTATTTTTATGCAAAGAAAATCTTGTCCATAGCATAAGTCTTTCGCCCTCTTCCAATGGTTTTCCATAATGAAGAGCATAGGTATCACCAAAGATAGCTGTGCCTGCCTTTGCTGTAATTTCTATTGGTTCTGTAGATGGTTCTTCGCCATTATGTGTCTTAGGATAATAAATATGAGGACCATTCTTAGTGTTTACATCAGTAAGATAAATAAACATAGTTATGAACTTAAAGTCATCATAATCTCTATGTAATTTTTGAGTATGAAACTCTTGACCAGTATATTTATTCCACCATATATTTAAGCCAGATATCATTGGCAGACAACCTAAATACTCTTGAACTAAAGAAATTATTTCAGGCTTTGTCATTAGTTTAAGCAAAAAGGGATTATGTAATAAATGATTTGTTTTATAAGAGCAAACATTCCAATTTAAATCAGAAGAATATTTTTCAGGTATTTTGTTAAAGGATCTATTTGGAATATGAAATTGATAACCCTTGAAATTACTTACGTACTTTTTGAGTTCTTCTATTTCTTCTGAAGAAATAAAATTTTCAACTATCGCATATCCATTAGTTTTAATATCTTCAAGTATGTTTTTGTCAAACGGATGTGCAGTTTTATCAATTTCTGAGTTTACAATTTTGCATATTTCATTTGCAAACTTTTTTCTGTTTTTAGCATCTTTGTAAATCGATACATCTTCAGATATTGGCATACCTAAATTTTTTCTAATCAAGGAATCTAAGCTAGACATTAAAGCTCTATTTTTCCTCTCAATATATCAAATAACATCATCCAATCGCTAATTTTTGCTTTCACGGGATCTTTGAATGCTGCTGGTTGATTTTTTTCAAAGAAATAATGACCACTCCAAGCAAAAGGATAGACTATAAATGGAGTAAGTAGTAAAAACCAAAAATAGCCATAGTTTAAACATCCAGCAATCCATAATAAGGTCATAATTTGACCAAGTACGTGAAGTCTTCTACAAATCTTATTTTGATGAAGCGTCAAATACATAGCATAATATTCTTTCATATTCATTTTAAGACTCCTTGACTGACCAGAATAAATGATTTTTTCTTCTTGCTAAAATATCGCCTTGAAAACAATCATTATTGATATCTCCAAAAAATGGGTTATGCAATACCATTTCATAACCTAATGAATCGAGGTAAGAAATCATATCTTCAAATGTTTTAGTTCCATTATAAAGTGGCTTGTAGCTTACTTCCATAAAAATATAATCAATATGTTGCAAAGTGTCTTTTGCGCCTTCAAGTACTAAATGTTCTGCTCCTTGAACATCCATATAAATCATATTGTAATTTTTGATATTCAATTCATTTTGAGCAAAAAAATCATCAAGAGTGATTGCTTTTAATTTTGTTTGAGTTGAATGAGCATTTTTAGCATTTATGTCCATATTGATATCAAGCAAGGAACTATTACAGTTTTGATTTCCAATAAAAAAGTCTACTTCTCCAGTAATATTGCCAACTACGTAACTTGATAACAAAGTATAAGTTCTATATGGTGACCTACTTACGTTTGCATAGAGATACTGAAATTCTTCCTCTACTGGCTCAAAGCAAATAATGTTGTTGACAAGGTGTGCATAAGAAAAAAACTCTTCTCCTTTACCAGCCCCGATTTGAAGAATACCTCTCACATCTTCATTTACTATATTCATATCGTGCAAACTCCCTTTTTTTGTACTACTTTTGTAGCACACTCTTGAGCAAATAAAATTGCATTTTCTACAGAAAAAGAATTGACATATTCACATACAAGTCCAGAAATAAACGTATCGCCAGCGCCTGAAACATCTTTGATATTCACTTTTTCTACTGGAAAATTTTTACCTTGATAATCGCAACCATCATCAGATTTAGTAATTATGAGTTTTTCAGAAATATCTAATCTATCGATTGTATGTTTTGTTCTTTCAAATTCTGAAAAATTAATTTTTATAAAAGTTACGTATTTACACCAATCACCAAGTATTTTTTTTGTATCCAAAAATATGTTAAAATTATGAAGTGAAATTTCGTCAATATCTTCTTCTGTCAAGAAACCTTTGCAATAATCACTTATGATAATTGCATCATATTCTACATCTAAAAATTTATTGTTTTTAATGCCTTGAATAACATCTTTGCTAATTCTTGTGGCTTTATCATTAGTGTCTACACGCAGTAAAAGACTGTTTGTTCTAGAGTCTACATATCTAGTTTTGTATATGTCTTCATTTTGAGTCAATAGAGTTGCACTTGCCCCAATTGCTTCAATATTGTGCTTTACATTTAAGGCCATCCCTCCATTTTGTTTTTCAAATTCTGGGTTAAATACGGGAACTGGGCCTTCAGGTGCTAGTCTAAAGGCATTACCATACACAAAAACATCTGTGCAAGAATCGCCTATGACTAATATCTTAATATCATTGTAAGTTTTTTTCATTTTTAGTCACTATTTAAGATTTGGATTAAGAAGTTAATCTTTTCTTTTTCTAACCCTGGATAATTGCCAATATACCAAGAAAAATTATGTATATGTTCAATAACAGGAAAATCAGAAAAATCTTGGTAAATAGATTTGAAGAAAGGCTGTCTCATTTGATTTCCACCGCCAGATAGTCCCCTTCTGAATTCAATTCCATTTTCAGTAAGTTTATTTTCCAGAAGATTTCGTTTCTCGAAATTAGGCTCCTTGAGTATCACTATAAAAGCATAATTACAATTTCCTTCAGTATCAATTGCTGTATGGTATTTTTCGGGATTTAAGTTTGATATAAATAAGTCAAAATTTTCTATGCGTTCTTGATTTTTATTATCAAGCTTTGGTAATTGCGAAAGGCCAATCACAGCATTTATTTCAGTGCTTCTGAAATTGTGAGCTGGGCGTAGGAAAATAAAATCAGGATTTAAGTCAGGATTAGCGTCAATGACAGAATTTTTCATTGTTGCATCTGTCATTTCTCGCACCATACCATGAGATCTTAAAGCACGACAAACTTGATAAAATTCTAAATTGTTGGTAGAAATCATTCCACCTTCAATTGTTGACATATGGTGAGCAAAGTAAAAACTAAAATTGCTTGCAAATCCAAAATTACCAACTTTACAGCCTTGGAATGTTGTTCCGTGGGATTCGCAAACATCTTCTATAAGTAAAATATTATTTTTTTCACAAATTTCTAGAAGTTCTTCAGTTAAGCCATTGATACCCAAAACGTGAGTTAAGAATATTGCTTTTGTGTCTGGAGTTATTGCAGCTTTTAATTTTACAATGTCAAATGACAGGTTTGTCAAGTTCACATCAACAAATACTAATTTATGCCCAGCAAATAAAACTGAAGAGATATCAGAAATCCACGTAAGAGGCGGAACAATAATTTCGCCTTCACCAATCATATGAGCAATAGCAAGCATAGTTAATTCGTTTGCTGAAGCTCCTGAATTTACAAAAAGATTATATTGAGTCCCAAGCCACTTACCCCAAGAGTTTTCAAACTCAACAACTTTAGGCCCATTTGTAAGCTTTGGAATATTTTCTCCTGAAAGGAAATCTATCACAGATTTGATATCTTCTTTATCAATATTGTCATTCATAAGCGGATGAGTTAAATTATTTTTCATTATAAAAATCTCCCCATTCAACTAATAATGTTGGCCTATTGTCTGTTCTCTCATAGGCATACTTGTAAGCATTAAAAATTTGATGTGGCTCTTCTAGTCTAATAATATCAACATAATCACATAGTGCCTTAAAACCTGCAGTAAAATCAGAAATGTGTTGATGTTGTGGGTGTAGAGGCCTTTGCGAACCAATAGCTGTTCTAATGATAATTTTCGGCTTGTAACCACCATCTGACATTATGTTGATTTTATCAATATGATTTACAAGTTGATTCGCTGCCAATATTAGAAAGTTCCATCTTGGAAAAAAAGATACTGGAACGCTACCATTTAATGCCATACCCAAAGTCATACCCATTTGCATTTCTTCGTTTACTGGCATTTCTAATAATTTACTTTTGCTTACATTAGCAATAGTATTTGTAAGAGCTGTGCCTGGATATTCAACAGCTTGTCCTAAAAATAAAGTATCTTCTTTTTCGGCAAGCCATTCCATTGATTTTGCTAATTCATCAAAGTATTTCATTAAAATTGAATCCTTTTTCCAGCTCCAGCGTGAGGATACTTAGAGGTGTACGAATAGTAAATTATTTTTCTATTTTCATTTTCAAAAAATAATTTATCACAATTCCATACTTTGCGAGTTTCTGAGCAGACTGATTTATTATTGTCTTCTATTATATAAGTGATTGGCAAGTCATGGTTTACAGCGTATTTCCAGTTTTCGAAAAATACACCAGTTTCCGAGGACATATCTCCTACGAAACACCAAACTTTATTTTTTTGATTTTTACGCTTGATATCTAAAGCAACACCTGTAGCAATTGGGATACTTCCTGTAACAATTGCCGATGAATAGACTCTTTGTTCAGGATAGCAAAGTGTGATTGATTTTCCGCTTAGAATATCAGACTTGACTTGTTCTTTCGGAACACCCTTAAGTAAGCATTGATAATGAGAACGCCAAGTACAAAAAATCCAGTCATCTTCAGTAACATCTTGAAAAACTTTAATTATTTGTTTTTCATTTCCGTCATATAAGTGTACAGGCGCTTTTATCAAGCCTTCATTGAAACAATTGGCAATATCAGTTTCAAAAGCTATCAAATCTTCAGTTGAATATTTTTCCATCAATAAATTTATACCGTGGAAATCTTTTATTGCAATTACTTAAGGCTGGAAATAAAACTGCTCAATTTTTCTAAAGAACTTACATTGTATATTGAATGCTGTAAATAAATAGGATTTATAAATGCAAAGTTAGATTTGTAACAATATTCACCAGTTTTAGTTTTAGAATTTGCAAAAGAAATAACATCTTTCAAATAAATAAAATCATTTGCAACAAAATCATATACACCTGATTTTTCTGTATGCATTTTTTCAGAAAAAAAACTTAATAAATCTGAGTAAAGAATGTAATTAAAAGTTGAGTTTTCACTCAGGGTAATTGATTCAACATTTGAAATAATTTTAGAAACATGATTAGGTTTTGAGTTCTTACCTAGCAAACAAGAAAGCCTAAGAATTAAATCTTTATTTTCGAGTAATGACTCAGCGAACATTTTGAATAATGTGTAATTATTTTTCTCTGTATTGTAAACATCAATGGAAGATATATAAACAAATTTTTGATGATTAATTTTTTTTACTTTTTGCAATAAAAAAATATTATCTTCAATATATTTCTTGTAATCAGTAATTTGATTCTCTTTGTTGTATGCACAGTGAATTATAGTTTCGTAAGATTCTGAGCAAACTTGTTCAAAATTATTTCTGTGCAATCCATTAGCGTCTGGCAGGTTGTCAAATAAATATTTGCCTAACCCTCCAGATACTCCTGTTATTAAAAAATTTTTCATTATTTATAAACTTTTTTGTACCATTCTACAGTCTTTTCAATTCCTTGTTCAAATGTATACTCAGGATAAAATCCTAACTCAGTAGTAATTCTTTCAGTGCTTACCATTCTAAAAGGTATTGTAGTTGGTTTAGAATTGTCCCAAATAATTTCTGGCGATTTGCCTGTAGTCTTCAAGATCACATCAAGAATCTCACCAATTGTAATGGCTTTACCAGCACCAACATTGTAAGGTCTCATAGGAACACCTTTTTCAAGCACGAGTAATGAAGCATTTATAACATCTTCAACAAACAAAAAATCTCTTACTACATCAGGGCTTCCCCAAGCAATAAATGGATTTTCATCTGATAAAACTCTATTGATTAGAGCTGGTACAACATGACAAGTTTTTATATTGAAATTATCATATGGACCAAATATCGCTGTACCTCTTGTCACTAAGATTTCAGTATTGGAAAACTTGGAGACGTGTTCCATAAGTTTTTCTCTATAACGTCTCATCCATCCATATCCAAAATAAGCTACGTAAGGTTCATCCTCCCAAAACTCTTCTTCAGTAATAGGAAATCTTCTATCTGGATATCCTGTTGAGCTATTGAGATCTAAAAACTTTTTTACTCCACATTTATTGCAAGCATCTAAAACATTTCCTAATACATTGATATTTTGAATTGATATTTGTATATCTGTTGCTACCGTGCTGGGATGAGCAATATTCCCTGCACTATGAATTACATAGTCTGCACCATCAATCAGTTCAATACAATCTTCTAATTTTGACAAATCACAGTTTTCAAGAACAGAAATATTTTCAGAATTGATTTGCAATGGACGAATGTGAGTATTAGTCTTAACTAAAGCACCACGTCTTACTAAACCTTCTATATAGTTACTTCCCAGAAAACCGCTTCCACCAGTAACTACAATTTTTTTATTTTCAAAATAACTCATAACGAACCTCAGTGGTTGACAAAAACATTGTATTTTTTATCAATGTCTTGTTTGTTTTGAATGAACCAGTCTGTGACAATTCTAATGCCATCTTCTAGTTTTGTCTTTGCGTGAATGCCATATGATTTAGCTCGATCAGAACTTAAAATTCTAATTTTATCACCAGATGGTTTGTCAGTAAGCCACTTGACTTCAAGATTTTTACCTGATGCTTTTGTTACCATTTCGACAATTTCTTTAATCGAAAAACCAGAACCAGATCCTAGATTCACAGGTTGTGTTACTTTATTTAAGACACAATGAATCATACCGTCAGCTACATCATCAGCAAAAATGAAATCTCTAATAGAAGAACCATCACCCCAAACCTCCAGAACTTCATTCTCTTGCGCTTTTCTGATTAAGGATGGAATTACCATAGAATTAACCGGATTGAAATTGTCAAACTTACCGTATACATTAGCAGGCCTTACAATAGATACTTTGTTCCAACCGTATTGGATTGAGTAGGCTTCAGCTTGCAACTCTCCCATTCTTTTTGCCCAGCCTGCAAATTTATCATTAACAGAAGGGAAACTACTCCATACATCATCTTCATAGAAGATTTCAGCAGGAGAGTAAACACCAACTGAACTTGTGTATAGATACCAATCAACATCAGCTCTTCTAGCAGCTTCCATCATATTTGTGTTGAATTGAAGCATAGGCACCATAAAATCTGCTGGTTGTGTTGCGCAGGCTTGAGGAGATCCCTTAACCCCAATCAAATTAAAAACATAATCTTTGTTTTCACATATTTCTTCACAGTTTTGTAAATATCTTAAGTCTTTGTTGATATAAGTAATTTTATTTTCAAATTCTAATGGGCAATGCAAATCAACTACAGTAACATTAGCACCTAAATCAATCAACTTAGTAGTCAATGCTCGGCCAATCATTCCTGCCCCACCTGTCACCAAAATATTTTTATTTTGAAACATTCTATATCCTTATAAATTAGTAAAATCTTTATTCTTGAAATTTGAAATCATTTTGTAAGCTTTTAACAATTCTTGAATTCCAGCATCAAGTGAAAAATCACAAGCCCAACCAGTTTTTTCAAGTTTTTCATTTGATACGACATAATTTCTCTTATCAAAATCTTCCTTGAACTGTTCTTCAATGATTACTAGATTAGGTACATATTCTTTGACTTTTTGAGCCAACTGAAGTTTTGACATATTGGCAGAAGTAAGACCCACATTAAATGCATTGTTATTACAGGATTCATAATTCTCAATAAGATGAATAAAAGCTTTTGCAACATCTCTAACGTGAACATAATTGCGAAGAAAATGTGATTCAAAAAGAACTAAAAATTCATCAGTAAAAGCCCTATAAACAAAGTCATTTACAAGTAAATCCATTCTTTGTCTGTATGAAACTCCAAAAACTGTTGCCAATCTTAATGAGATTCCATTTCCTGAATCTAAAACTGCTTTTTCTGCATCACATTTTGTCTGAGCATATAATGAGAGCGGATTAAAAGGACTATCTTCAGTGATAATTGTTTCCGAACTACCATATTGGGAATTCGTGTTTGGAACAAGAAGCTTTTGGCCTTTCCACATAAAATGAACAATGTCATCTATTTGCTGATAATTAACTGCAACTGTCAAGTCTGGATCTTTTTTACACGCAGGCATTCCAACTATTGCAGCTAGAGGAATAATGATATCGTGAGTTTCAACCAAGTCTGACAAAAGCTGTGTATCACGAACATCTCCCAAAATGAAATTAAACTTTTTATTATGACAAAAAGAAGTCAAGGATAGTTGCTTGTAAACCAAGTTGTCCAAGACTGTTACTTGATAATCTTTTTTAAGTAATTCTTCCGTTAAAATTGAGCCTAAATATCCAGCTCCTCCAGTGATCAGAACTTTTTGCATATCATACTCCTGCTATTTCAAACAATCTTGGCCAAAAAACATCTGCTGAACAAGTAGCTTTCCAGTGTGAATATCCCGATTCAGCGATTCTTTTTCTCTCTTCTTCATTTTTCAAGTAGTATTTAATGACTTCCACACAATTGAAGTAATTAAACTCTACTAGATGCTTATTAGGTTCAAACCAAGTACCGAGTCTGGATTTGAAAATATCAGGATAAGTAGTTATGCACATAGCTCCTGAAGATAAAGCTTCCAAAACTCTTCCTTTTCTTGAATATCTGCAGAATGGACTGCCAGCAAAATTAAGAGATATTTTTGCTTTACCAAACTCTTTTGCATAATCTTCAAAATTTTCTATGGTGTTTTCTGTTGGCCATCTTCCACCAGATATTCTAATATTCAACCCAGATTGCAGAAGTTTGGTTAATATTGAATGTCTTTCGTCAGTGTGTACAGAGCCGCAAAACAGAACATCATAAACCTTTTCTGACTCATCGGTTTTCTTGAATATTCTTTCGTCTTGAGGAGTTGAAAAACAATAAATGTTAGGAAACATTTCTCCATATCCATAATCCATATTTAAAACATTGCAATACTGAGACATTTCTAGTAATGAATGTTTTGTCTTAAGGAAATTAATGTCAATGGGTTTTTTCAGAAAAAGTCTAAAATTTAATTCTAAATTTGAAGAAATATTAACATTGCAGTCCCAGTTGAAAAGAAATAATTTTTTTCCAATTTTTTTTGCAACTTCAATATCCATAACACAATCGCCTAACTCACTTACAACTGCTATGTCAAATTCTTTTGTCAACAAAACATCTGATAGCTCTTGGGTTGTTTGTATTTCACCAGGCTCAGGCCCTATATAGACATTTTCAAGCTCATATTCAGGATTGTTTAAAGCAAAATACTCGTATGATCCAGAAATATTACTAACAAAATTAGATAGAACAGGCGGATATCCGTATTGCCATCTACTATAAATTAGTAAAGCTTTTTTCCTTTTTACCAACTTATTTCCCAATCCTTGAAATCAGCTGCAAGACAATCAACTTTATAGTCTTTTCTTCCACCCACTACTTCTTGGATTTTGTTTTTAGCAGTATTCCTAATACCATTTAAGCCGTGAGTCAGCTCTAAATTATTTCCATCCTTGATGCCTTTACGATAGTTTGTCTCATTGTGCCAAATGTGTAAATTCATTTGTGATAAAACAACTACTGCTCTAATGACTTCGGCATCGATAACTGCATCATTTTCATCAATATGTGCTTGAATGTCGTGAATGATGTCAGAAATTTCTTTGGAATATTCATTCTTGTGCTCAGGAATAAAAACTTCTTTAAGCTGAACAATAGAAAGTCTGTCTATAAGCTCTGAAAGAGTAGGAAGGTACTTACGGTTCATATTATGATTATACCATGTATGCTTGGTATAATATTTTAATGAAGATTGTTTATATAACTGGATGCTTAGGATTTATTGGAAGATACGTTACTAAATTATTGCTTGACAATGGATATTACGTTTATGGAATAGATAGTTGCACTTATGCTACTGATGAAAGTATTTTGAGTGAATTTATTCATTATGAAAAATTCAAATTTGAGAAAACTAACATTCTAGATATTGATAGATTGGTAGATTGTGATTTTTTTATAAACATTGCTGCAGAAACCCACGTAGATAACTCAATTAGAGATAGTAAAGTTTTTCTAGATTCTAATATTGTTGGAGTCTACAATATCCTTGAACTCCTTAAGATATACAAAAAAGAAGGCTACAATGTTCCTAGATTAATACATTTTAGTACAGATGAAGTGTATGGAGATATTGCTGACGGCGAACACTTCGAGTCAAATACTCTAAGACCTAGTAATCCATATTCAGCCACAAAAGCAGCAGCAGACCAGCTTATATTAGCTTGGTCACGAACATATAATATTCCTTTCAATATTATTCGCCCTACAAACAACTATGGTATAGGGCAATATGTTGAGAAATTGATTCCAAAATCATGCAAATTTCTTGGCCTAGGTAGAAAAATTCCTCTTCATAATCATGGTACTCCAATTAGAAACTGGTTACACGCTGAGGATACAGCTTCAGCGGTTTTAAAGATAATCGAGTCTGGAGATGTAAATGAAATTTATAATGTAGCAGGAGGCTTTGAGCAATCTAATATTGATACTGTTAAAAAAGTAATTGACTGTTATTTTGCTAACCAAAATATTGACTATGACTTGTTCATTGATTTTGGATATGAAAGACCTGGGCAAGATGTTAGATATGCCCTGAATGATGATAAATTGCGAAAATTAGGATGGACTCCAAACTGCAATTTCGACAATAAAATTTTTGAAATTGTAGAATACTATAAAAATAAGTTTATATGGTAATCTCTATCTAAACAATGGAAAAAATATGGATAATTTCGTTGATTTAATTTGCAGAATAAATGATAAATGGTTTTGGCGTAAAGATGATAAAGACTTTGGAACATTCAAAGTGTTATCTCAAGAAACAGAACTTTTAGAAAAAGTAAAGCCCTATCTAAAAGGAAAAAAGGTAATAGTTCAAGCTGGTGGTAACTGTGGGATGCAAGTTGAGAAATTTGCACATTTTTTTGAAACAGTTTATACATTCGAACCTGATCCAATAAACTTTCATTGTCTTGTAAATAATCTGATGTTTGCTAATGTCATCAAATTTCAATGTTGTTTAGGCAATGAGCACAAAATGGTTTCTATGGTTACTTTAGAAAATCAAGTTGGCGGTTTTTACGTTAGTCCTGATAAAGGCACTATACCAACTATAAGAATAGATGACTTAAATCTTGATAACTGTGATTTCATTCAACTGGATGTTGAAGGTTATCAGCTATTCGTTTTGATGGGTGCGATAGAAACAATTAAAAAATTTAAACCAGTCATAAGCATAGAGCTTGAGTGGGCAAATAGATATAACATTGATGAAAAAGAAATAATTTCATTTCTTACGAACTTAGGTTATTATAAAGTAGATACATACACCTCAGATAATATATATGTTTATCAAAGTCTTACATCAGTTTTATGAATATTTTAATCACAGGAGCCAATGGTTTTTTAGGTTCAAATTTGTGTAATTTGCTTAGAAAAAATCATAATATTTACGCTATATCAAGAGCATTCAACAAACTGAATAATGATATAAATTTTATCTATTCAGAAATGTCTGATTACAACTCTCTTGATAAATATATAGAAAACATTAATATTGATTGTATGATTCATTGTGCCTGGATGGGTGGCAATTCTTCACTTGACATAAATAAGTTATGGCAAGTCGAAAATATACATTATAGTTCTGAGCTATTGAAATTGTGTTCCAGGCATAATATAGCGCATTTTATTTGCCTAGGTTCTTCTGCGGAATATGGATATCAGAACTCAATATTTGATGAAACAACAATCTGCAAGCCAGATTCAATGTACGGTATAACCAAAAACAGTTTTAAGTCAATATCTGAAAACTATTGCTCAAGACATAAAATTCTTCACACCTGGATAAGGCCAGTATATACATATGGTCCTGGTGATGTGCTTACGAGACTTATTCCTAAAACTATAGTATCTTTACTTAACAATGAAAATTTATTTCTAAATAAGTGCTCGTCTATTGTTGATTACTTATATGTTGAAGATTTTGCTTATGCGTTAAAAGATATTGTGGAGAAAAGAATTTCTGGTGATTACATCATATGCTCTGACAAAGAAATTAAAATCAAAAATGTGGTCGAATTAATTTACAACAAAATAAAACCTAACTGCACCTTATTTTTTGACGATAGTAAAGAAGAAAGTAAGCATCCTTATGTTTGTGGTACATCTAAAAAAATAAAGTCCTTGACTAACTGGCATCCTAGAATTGATTTTGAAGAGGGCATCGAAAGAACAATTCATCATTACAAAAAGCTCGTATAATGACAATATGAATAATCTTCTACTTAATTTTTTACAAGGTAACAAAATTTTAGAAACTTTAGATGCTGAAATCTACTTGAATTCTTTATCTAAACTAAAAACTTTTAAGAAAATAGTATTTGTATACAATGTAATTCCTGAGCAAATTGACAGACTCAAAAAATATTACGATTATGTTGTTGAAGCTAAAACTGGACTTGTTCCTATAAATTTTTGCTATCAAGCATATTATGATTGGCTTTGTGAAAATGGTAAAGATTTTGATTATGTAATGCACTGTGATATGCGTGATGTAATCTTGCAAAAAGACCCTTTTGAATTTATGGCTTTACATCCCGATAAGGAATTATTTTTAGTTTGTGAAGGAATGCAAATTAGAGAAAACGATTGTAATCAAATGTGGCATGATTGGGTGTTGAATACTGTCGTATATAACAAAGAAAAGTACGATGACTCCTATGTTCTAAACGGAGGAACATATGGAGGTAAGACTAATGCTTTCTTGAACTACTGTACTCTTATCTTGACAGCAATGAACAGAAGATACAACTATATTATTCCTGATCAAGCAATGTTAGGATATCTTTATAGGCAGTTAAAACAAAACCCTAACGTTATGCTTACACACCCTATGACTGATAACTTTTGTGCAACTGGTGAAGCAATTAAGAGAGATAATGTTACTGTAACATTTGATGGAAAAAATGTTTGCACTCTTAATAAGGAATCTTTTTATTTATTTCATCAATGGGACAGAACTATTTATGCTGAGACTCTAAGAAATAAGCAAGCAAATACTTTATCTTTTATTATTTAGCGAAGTTCTTTTTCAACATCAATATCTATATCTGCAACTGATTTTTGTTTTGATTCATTTTTGGTCGCTAAAATCAGTTGCATAGTTTCAAACTCTTTCATACTAAGATTTGAAAACTCATCTCTACCAAAAGTCACTAAACCTCTAATCATATAGTCTATTTCGACGACTATAGGAGGCACAGGGTAAGTTTCATTGTCATTGGGATTGAAATATTTTTTTGCAGCTATATAATAGAAATTAGCCTCGTCTGCAGATAAAAATAAATACTTTTGATATTCAACCCATAATCTTTCAATAACTGTATGGTCAATACAATCTATTATTGATTTATCTATTTCAGAAAAATAGCTTTTATCTTCGCTAATATCGTAAGCAGCCAGAATGCAAATATTTAGTATTTCTCTTTTTTCAAACTCAGTGTTTTGATATACAACATTATCTTTTTTTCTAAAAGATTTTGCGTCAATCAACAAACCTTCTTTCCAAGTTATCTCTCTAATAATAAACTTTACGTTTAATATTTCTAAAAGATGAACTTTGTCCGATTTGACATTTTTAAAATATTCTAAAAATTCTTTCATTAGATAAAAAATTCTGAAACTAAGTTATTTCCAGTCCCAAAGAATGCTGTAAACTCGCCTAGTCTTGCTACAAATTTGTATTCGTGAGTGTATCCACCCGTTGGATTAATTTGTACATCAGGATTTGACCAATCTACATTCTTTATTCTATAAAAGAAAAGAGGTCCAAATGACATAGTAAGTGGAGTAGAGTTTTTATTTATTATGCTTGTATTTACATAGCTAAATATTTTAATAGAACCAGATACTTCTCTAGAAGTTAAGCTTGCAAATCTAGGACCTACTTTATCCCCAAAGTATGTGGGGTTTGAACTATCATTCAATATATCTCCAGCAGGCATAGTGAACTCATAGGATATATTTTGATTTACCTCTAAAGACATACTTACTAATCTAAAGTTTATATTTTTACTATTCCTGATAGAATTGACAAAGTTTTCATATGCGCTTCTGCCACTTCTATTAGTAAAAAATTGTTCGGCACTAAAAAAACAATCTGATAAATTAATTGGTCGATAGTGACTTTGGAAAGGTAGAGAACTTACTCCAACTGAATTTAGCGTTAAATTGTATTCTGGTAAAGTATTACCTTCTAAGTCAATCATTGCTGTTCTATTGGTAGTCAAGAATGGCTTGTAGGATGGCATATTGTCAGGTGAAATTAATGACTTGCCACCAGACAAATTTACTTGTATTTCAACATCTCCTAATGAACTAGTTCCGTCTACAGAAATTCTAAAACTGTTCATAAAAGCTGGCCCAAATGTTTTATGAGTAGGAATTGAAGATGCTGTCATTATGGGATAAAGAGGAACAACACTAGCTTTATATATCAAATACTCTGCATCATATTGAACATTGTAAGAAGTAGAATAAAGTGGATTAAATGCAAAATTAGCACTATATTTTTGTTCTGAAAAAACAGGAACATTATTTCTAGATAATCCCGTAAAGTTTTCAAGTTGTTTATATATATTGTTTCCAGCATTGTCATTATATGAAGAACAAAAAACTGGAAAATAATTTTTATTTTGTCCTAATAAATTTTGCGGATCGTTGAACAATGGATTTGAGAACTGAGGACGCCTTACATAATATCCATATTGAGTAACTTTACTAGAAGCTGTATATCCAAGTCTATAAAGATCCCATATATATGCTCTGGAAGTACTTGAAGCTTTATTTAGTCTATGACCACCATAAGAAAGTAACAACTGAAATCCAGGCACAAACAATGATTGAACATTAAAATTGCTTAATAAATCTGAAAGATATATATTATGCGATGAAGCTGGAGTATTGTTAATTACATTTGAGACATAGTTTGGCAATTTACTTTCCGCCTGTAAGCTCCAACCATTTTTTAGCTAAAGCTTTGACCAATTCGTATCTTATGTGATTAACATTATTGATATCAGGATAAAATACTTCTGTCTGCTCTTTCATCTCATCTTCTATTTCTACAAGCTCTGTAATTCTAATGCTTGAAAAAAATGTTGATAAAATAAGTTTGCACAAAACAGAAGTTCGCAATAAAGGATTTCCAGTTACAGAGTTTATGATTGTTGCTTCTTCAATAATATGTGACATTTCACTGAAACTTCTAGCTTTTACATCACAAGAGATTGTTGCAAGACCTTCAGGATTCATTCTGTAACAAATTACATCATTATTTGCATCTTTGATAATGTCGCACTTTAAACGTAACTCAAATCTTTTACTAGCATCAACAAAAATACTCATTAATAATTACCTGTAGATTCTAAAGTAAAGTCCTGAATATAATTTTGTGTAACTACCTGATAAGAGACTGTATTTTTTTGATACTGTTCACTACTATGTTCTTGTGATTGAGCTGTCCAAATGACTTCAGGTAAATCTAGCTTAACAGGACCCATATTTAAGGTTATACCGCCATTATTGACACTAGAGGGGCCAGATAAAAACTCTGTCATCAAAAATGGTTTCATAGGACCTGTGTAAGTTAAATTACCAGATATACTTCTGCCTTCACTATAATATCCAAAAGGCAATAAATTTTTCATTTTGTTTTTTACAGTGACTGATGATTTTGAATTCAATGTATACACTGGTTTCAAATTATTTGATATCTCTAAAGATAAGCTATTTACATAAATACTGTCCAAAGCTGTCTTCTGAAATCCTTGAAAAACTTTACTATCACTTACAGAGCCTAAGCCAAAATAACCATAATCAGGGTTATTTTTACTAACTTGAAGACTATAACCATTCAATAAATAACTTGGTTTTTTTGATAAATATTTTTGAACAATTGTATCAAAATTGGTATACATATTTGTTTGGTATTTTCTATCAACCCCTAAGACTTTGAGTTCTATGTCTACAGTAACAGTTTCTCCAGGAGTAAAATTTATCGCAAACTTATCAACCATACATCCAAATAGCAAGCCTTGTTTAAGTGAGAAAATATTAAAAGTTGATTCTTTACTGTAGTTTCTAACATAAGAAGAAATGTAAGAAGTATCTCTAGCAAAAGAAGTTCCTAACCCACTTGAAAGAGTTACAGTTCTATTAGCTTTAGAAACACTTATCACTTGAACATTTTGTGAAGTTTCTGATAAATCATTTTTTATTTTAGCTGTAAATGGAGTTTCTACAGACATCATTTCAGCGACATTGTCAATATACAATACACTTGTTCCAACACCTACAGTAGATGAGTTTGATGATGTAAATCTCGAAAGTATAGATGTTGGAGAACCATATTTTGCTTGCATACAATAGTCAAAAAAAGCAGCTAATGAAAAGTCCATATAACCCCAAGAATCAACTCTAAATGGAAATCTTAAGGTAACAGTGTTTTCAATTTGACCAATACTGAATGTTTGTGGATTGATCCCTTCGCCTGCTAATCTGTCGGTACTAACAGTTTGATTCTTTCCAATATTGAAACTTTCAACTGAGAATATATAGTTCTGATCTATATTGTTGAAATTTAAGTTGTAATCTGGATCTTCGCCATAATCTTTTGAGAGAACTAAAATATCGAATGATCCAATTTCATAAGATGGATAATTAATAATACTTTGAAAATTTTCGTAGGATTGTTTGTAAATATGCTGAGTTGCAACAATCTCAGAACTTCCAATTCCGGATATGCCTAAAGTGACATCTGCAAAAGATCTTACTTGGTTTTTATTTTTTCTCATTTTTTTATGGAATTGTTTCTACTGTAATAAGATCATATATGTCCCAAATTATAGGACCATTATCTACTCTATTGAGATTTGTGCCTGGAACAACATAAACATCAAGCACTCTGTCAAATAAATCAACTGTTGTGCCAAGTTCGAATCTTGTATTTCTAACTGTGCCTTGCGGAACTGTTGCAGATAAAGTTTTTACCTGACCAAAGTCTCCATTTTGTGCAGTGACATATACCGTAACTTCATTTTTAGTAGTTGTATCTGTTGTGGTAGCTATTCCTGTAGCCGATCCATTTAATCTTATGGCAGAGGTTGTAAGATCGTCTACTGGAGGAACATACACTGACAATCTTCTGGGTGTAAAAGATTTTTTATTAGTAAGTGAAATGCCTTTTCTAACAACATCACCTATAACATTTCCGTTATCTAAGTATCCTCTAGCCTGGAACCATAAAGTGCCACCAGTTCCAGTCCAAGAAGCTGCATTGTTGACTGATGTTTTAGCTAATCCTGAAATTCCACTGATAGTTCTTATATATAAACTAGTTGCTCCTAACGCTGTTGAGAAAGATTCTGGTTTGTTAATCATCACATAATAAAAGGAATCTTCTGTTACATTCACACCATCGTCAAACTTAACTGTGTACGTGTTTGTGCCTTGAGAAATATCAGAATATCTTAAGTAAGCTTCGCTAGAAAGCATTCCATTGTAAGTAGGAGTTGATCCAGTTGCAGAAAACATTGATACAGCAAGACCAGTTGTACCAACTCCTGTAGTTTGATTTCCAGCATCATAGAGCAACTTAAAACTGATACCACCAATATATGCATTTTCTGTAGCTTGAAATAAAAATGCATTCAATCCATTTACAAGAGATAAATTTGTATTATCTGTAAATGAGGGCAAAGTGTTATAAGCTGGATATTGGATTTCATCTACATTTGTAATTTTTCTTTCATACAACTCATCCGTAAGTCTTGGTTTTTTGTAAATGTTATAGAATAAAACATTTGAAATTGCTGTACCGGACCAGTTCAATTCCACAAGATAATTATTTTCAGTAGTAGATGGAGTAATCAGATTTGTGTAAGTGTTTGTTGATTCTACATATTCATTGCCAGATATGTTATATACAGCAGATACGCCATATATTTGAGTTCCACTATGCAAAGATGATTGATAATTTGAACAAGAATAAGTTGACGTTGTTAGCCCTGTTGCACTAAAGTTTATTGTGTTTCCAACTGCTGAATTGTAAGTATTCAAGTCTCCACGGAAAACTGCAAAAGTATGCTGTAAATCTTGACCAGTACTATTGTAATAAGCTCTTGCAAAATTATATGGAAACTCAAATCTTTCTAACCCACTAAAGCTTAAACCTTTTGAATAAAATTCATTTGGTCTGAACGGTTGTGTTGCAAGCAACTCTCTAATAGTCAATCCACCAGATACTGCAGTAAAACTTATGTAATTAAAAATCCCATTTATCAACACATTCAAGTAATCATTTGTCTTGTAATTTTCAAGAAGCGAAATTGTGTCACTGCAATTTTGGATGATAAGATTTTTGTCATCAGCTGTCCCTAATATAGGGTCGTTTGATGTAGCAGTTGGCATATCTATAACTGTTCTTGTAAATCCAGTCCCAGAAGATATGACTACTGGATTTTCAGGATTTTTACAAAGAACTTTAGCAACTGGAAGCCAACTTTGAGGAAGGGGTGGGAAATACTTGAATCCAGTTATATACTCCAATGCTTCTTCTACGGGAAAACCAGTGATATATTTAAGCTTTGGTTGAAAGATAAAAGTTACTGTTGAGTTGGCGTATATTTGAGATGAAAGCACACCAAATGAACTTCCATTGTAATAAGAAGGATCTATGACTAGAGCGGTTCTATCACTATTAATACCTGAAAATGTGATAACGTTTGTTCCTACTACACCCTGTATAGGAAATCCTAACTTCTCTGCAACATTTGTATCATTAACGTAAAGTAAAGAAGAATTTGCACTCGTATTTTGCGTTACTGTAGTAGAGTAAAGTTGGCTTGCCTTTTGAACTTCTTCAAAAGGTAATCCAATGGTTATACCGTATTTATATCCATCAGAACCAACAAGTGTATCAGAATAATCTTTTGACCATTCTTTTTTAAGAGGTATCTTTTGAGTCGAAGTTTGCAGAAGAGACCCATTATAAGAAACCTGACCACCATTTACTGTCAAATAATACGGGTCATTTGTTAAATCATAGGTAAGTCCAAACCCTAAAGGATTTGTTTCTACAATTCCAAAAGATGGAAAACCATTGTTTGCTAAGCTCAACAAATTATTTAATTCAAAAATTGAAGAGTTAGGTTTGTCTACATCACCTAAACCTAATGTTAATGCATCATAAATATTACCAGCTGTTTTTGAAAGCTCTAATATTATTTCTTCAATTTTAGATGATATTGCCATTTTAAATACTTATACCTAACTCATTTTGGATATATGTTTCGAGAGCAGAAGGAAGCCCCTCTTCAGAAACTGACCAGAAAGTCTTGAAATCAGGATCCCAACCAGAATTGCCAACCCAATTAGAAATTAAGGTTTTTAATAATGTATTCTGATTATTATATATTTCTAGAATTTGCTCATAATTTCTTATAACAACCGGGGTGATGAACTGATTAAGTGTTTGGTCACTAAATCCAAAATATCCCCTTGGTTGTCTTAAGTCGTAAAGCTTGAAAAACACTCTGGAATTAGCAATAGTTTGGTCATAGTACTGAACATCAGCTAAAAACTTATAAACTACAATATGATAGTCTGGATTATATTCTGGAAAAACAATTTCATTAGAGTTTAGTAATATCTCTTCTGCTGTTTTTTCATCTATATCTTTTGAAATAATTAATGGGTCGCCGTTATAATCGTTAGCAGGTCTGGCTATAGAAATATAAAGTGAACTTCCAAATTGATCATTTGCAAGATAAACTGCTCCGAATACATACCCGTCAGACATTTTATCAAGCGGACCCAGCATATCATAGACTGAAAAACTTTCTTGGTTGGATGTTGGAAAAGAAATATTAGTGGTAGATGTTACAGATTTCATCAAAGATTTACCAAATGAAACTGTGTCAAAATAATTGTTGTAAGCTATAGATTTTAAAGCAGATAACCCATATAACAGCTGTATATCTCTTTCTTCAGTATTATTTGCTAAAGCATATTCTCTTGAAGATAAAGCTAAATCTAAGGTAGATCTAGTTTTTTCTAAAGCAATTACTAACTTATTCAAAATGTATGCTGAGGCGTAATTCACTTATTTATTCCTCAATGTAAATCTATCAGTTTCTGGAAAACCTAAAGTTGGTGTTGAAATTTCATCTTGAGTTTTTCCAACGGCTAAAAATGATAAATTCTTGATCTTATTTGCATTTACTAAAACTGGAGCTAAATCTGGTTCAAAATAAAAAGAAGAATCTATATCGTTCCAAGCAACCTCTCCAGTTTTTCTCCACTCTGCTTTTAAGAAATGGTTATTTTCTTGATTGCAAAATTCAATTCTAAGATTGATTGAAGAAGAGGCTCCTGTTGCTACATATGAAGCAGTAAATGAATTAGATGAGTTGTTTTTCCATTGATTAATGTATGGAGATGATTCCTCATTTATCACTAACTTAATCCCACCATTAGAGGTAATTCTAAAATCAAAAGTAGTACCTATAGAAGACTTTGATATAAAATTCCCTGTGAGTACCCCATTAAAGTAATTAGTTTGTCCTAATCCACTAAAATAAGAAATATCTGATTTATTGTGAGTACTTCTCAAGTCAAAAGGTTGATTAGTATCAAGGTCATTGTAATTCCAATCTTCTTTTTTGTACCAGTCAGCTATCCAGGTTGGAGATTTGTCTAGTTTATAGTAGGTTGTGTTTAAGGTGTCATTTACATAATATTTTAAGTACAAATGTATATCATTCAAACGTTTGACTAGTATTGTAGAGTTATCACCAAAGTAATAAGTGGTATTTCCAGAACTTGTCAAATTTGATGACAGATGTAAGCTATAATTAAGTGTGTTTTCATTGTAAATAATATTTGTAATAGCAGTTCCAGATGATAAAACGCTGCTAGTAACACCGACACCAATCATTACTGAATCGTCAAAATTTTGTCCAAATATATTTATTATATTAGTTCCTGAGCTTCCTGTTCCAGCAATGCCAGTAAATCTATTGACTAAACTTCTGGGATAAATTCTTAGGAAACTTGGCGTAAAAATGTCTTTATTATTAATAGACCAATACCCGTCAACAAAATAATCATTAGTAGCTCTAGTATTATTTACTGGGGCCATTGTCAAATTCGTGTTGTCGAAATTTCTGTTAAATGAACCGTATATTTCTTCTTCATTTGTAAAAAATATTCTATAAGGAGTTCCAGTCTGATAAGTCCAATCATAGCCATTGTATGTAGCTATGTTTTGTGTGCTTGGGGATGATTCTTGTATGCCTAGATTAAACTTGTATTTTATTACATAATTTTGATTAGATAAAGTTGTTCCAGTACTAGAAACTGTCATACTAGTGCTAGATGCTATTCCGCTAATTGCATACCAAGTAGATACACCTGATGCAACTGTTGAACCAAATCCAATCTCAGCGTTTGTCAAATATTCATTGAAATTTGTATATGAATCATTTGCAGGGTTATAGATACCAGTGACAACAGTATCATTTAAATTTACGAGTCCCTTAGTTTTTTGATCATATTCTGGAGGAATGGTGTTTGATTCAAAAACCATCCAGTAAGTTCTGTCTTTCGTCAGTGAATAATTGATATGAAAATAAACATCTTTCGAAATATTTTCTATATCTTTGTAGAAAATTTTGCTTCCAGTGCATAGCTTATTTGAAGGCAAATTCTCATAACTATCATATAAAGCGCATTGAATAAAAGCTTCTTCATTAAGCCATTTAGAAGTTTTTGAAAGTTTAACTTTAAATGACTTTACATCTTGCTTTTCAAGGGAAGTAAACTTAAATGCTATCTTTTCATAAAATAAATTTTTAGTTCCAGCAGTTGTTTCTACATTGATGCCAGTACTTGAGTTTACTTGTATCTGTTGTTTGTAAATATTTTCAATAGAATTTATTGAGTTGTCTGCAGTTCCATATCCAGAAACACATATTAAAAAAGAATCTGACCTTAAATCATTTATATTATTTGGGGTGTAAAACTTTGAAGATTGATTTGTCCCAATGATATTTTCTATATTTGAAAACCAATGAGGATTTCCAGTTGAATAATCTGAAACTGTTATTCCGACTTCCTCTATACCATTATATAAATTTGGAATTGAAGAAGTGTCAACAGAATAAAAAGATTTTGTTAATTCATAATCTGAAATGCTGTCATCTATCTCTGTTTGAGTGATTAATGAATTAGAAATTTTAAGATCATTTATATAATCTGACTCACTTATTTTTGTACTATCTAGAGGAGCAACTTGTTTTGACAAGATTGTTCTACTCTCTCCCATTTGTAAATCAGCAATAATAGCAGAGTTACCATACAATCTGTACAGATCTATTGTATTTAAAGTCCCTTCTGCAATATTTTTTTGCTCTTCTGATGTACCTTTTCTGTAGTAACCATCTAAAATAAGTTTTTTACTTTTCCTGAAAGCATATTCTTGGTCAGAAATTAAAAATTTACTAGAATTTAAAAAAATATTCTTATTGATGAAATTTTGATTGTTGTCCCTAAATTTTATCGCTAAAGAATAATCTCTAACTAGTTTATTACCTGAATTCAGATGGTTTGATAAATTATTTAGTAATGAGTTTTTTAAATAAACTTCGAACTCTGTATTGAAATTTAATTTATCTTTACTAAGTGTAATTCCATCATTCGAATATTCATAAAATATTTTTGTTGGAGGTTTGATTCCTACATCAGATATTGCTTTATTTCCAAGCAATGAAACATCTATAAATTCTGGTTCAGTTTCAAAAATACTATTTTTAATCTTAAATGTCTGATCAGTAATAGTTTTTTTGTATTGAGTTTCAAGTAAAATGTAAGAGTTTGAGTTTATATTAGAAACTATTCCAAAAAGAATCGTACCATCCTCATTGTATATGTAGTCTCCAATTGAAATCTCTGACAAAAACTTTGTATTTTTTCCTATAACTACATTTGTTCCGCCATTGATGGAGATTGTACCAAGGCAGGATATAAAATTATTGTTTGATCTTAGTAAATCGGTTTTTGGATATTTAAGTAGATTATGAAGAAGTTGCAAATTGTTTGGACTTAAAGTGCTTATGTTTTGAGAGCCTCTTGCTTGAAATTTTGTAAAAGGCACTACTAAATTTGTCAATAAAGTATTGAAATAAGTTTCAAATTCATTGCCTCTTGTAAATGTTGAAAATGCCAATATTTCTTGCAATGAATAATATGCAAAATCGGTATCGCCAAGTGGAGGAACTGCAAAGTTATTAGCTTTTCTGTCGATATAAACGACAGAAGCATTATTCAAATTGTATGAGGTGTTTGTTACTTTTTTGATTGTATTTGATGTTGTCAAAGATGGGTAAGATAGTATTAATTTTGCTATCACATTGTACTCATCATCAATTGACGGATAATTGTCAAATAAACTCCAGTCGCTTGGTGCTAAAGTTATAGGCATAGGTTTTCCAAAAAATAAAAATATCTCATTATCACCATTCTCAAATTCGTTTCCTGACAAAATATTTGTTGATGTAATGACTAAAGGAAGAAATTCATTAGCCGATAATGAATAAAAATTGCTTAATGAATTTGTATCTCCTGTTGATGCTTTATCTATAGTTTCTGGAAATTTGTATCTAAAAGGAGCTAGAGTGTATGGGAAATCCCCATCATTAATATTATTGTTTGATTTGTTTTGAGAAAACAAATAAATATTACTATCATTGACTCCTGTTTTACTAAAATTCAAGTAGTTAGTTATATCTTTTTGAAAATACGTTTTTCTTGGAAAAATATACCAGGTAGATTCTAAATTAGAGCTATTGAAAGTTGTAGCTGTGCCTGCAGTGTAAGTTGGAATATAGTTTCTGAAAAATAAATCGAACGTTTCCCAATAAAAGCCAAAATGAAACCAATAGTTATTTGTCCAAGTTGCTGGTGTTTTAACTTTTATTAAAAAATTATTTCTTATTTTTGCAGTTGTGCTTCCCGTGCTACTTGACTCTTGAATTGTGAATGGCAATAAAGTCAGTGCTATACCAGCCATAGACCCACCAAGTGCAAAAGTTGAACCTATACCAGCAGTAAGCAAATTTTGATGTGAATAAATAGCTAGATCTTTTGGTGTATTAGTTTTTGGATCTATGTGCAAACAATTTTCAAAATAAGATTTTGGAACGATTATTCTTGCTTCATTAACACTTGAGGAACCAGTTGTATTCTTTAAGGAAATCCATCTTGATGAATTAAATAAATTGACTTGAGTGTAGCCTGTTCCCGAGTATCTCACTGGATAAGAAAAAGCTGTACGAGCAATACCAGTACCAGGTTCTGAATTGATATTGTAAATTATATAAGATGTATTTGCATTTCCAGCTGAATTATACGGTGGGATAAATGTTGACCAGGCATTATAATCGTAGACTCCCCAGCCTTCTGTAGTAGGAGGGTTATGATATTGAGGTGTCCAATCACCTGTATTAGCAAACCCTGCTATTTTAGGATCAACAGAATATTCACCACCTTGAAAACCAAATGAAATATTTTCATTTGCATTGTAAATTTGATATGGAGTGGTGACACTGCCTGATAAAGTTTTTCCGGCTAAGTCATAGTCGTGAAAGATTGTAGAGCCTTTTATCTTTGGGATTATAGCTTCATAATCAAGAAAAAATCCCCTATTAACAGTCAAATCTCCAACCAAACTTTTATATGCGTATTTGGCTTTGCCGATTTGATCTATTATGAACTTAAGTCCTTTTCTTTTTACTTGACTCATTTTTAATATGCTGTTGTGGGAACATTGTCAGGGCCAAAATAAAGTTGTCTGACAAGTTCTTTAGCTCTAATTGTAATTGTTCCAGTTCTGAATAGTTGCCTATTAGTTGCATCGTCTGAGCCTTTTATATCATTGCATAATACGTCATATAACATTCTAACTGGCTCAACATTATCTGCTCTCATTCTTAATATATTATTTCTGGCTGTAGCAGATAAATTTGTTACTGTAACTCCTGCTCCAACATCGTTGTACATTCTTATAAAAGCTTCAGCTGCAAGACCTGAGGCTGGTATTGATGGTGCAGCAATGTCAGGATTATGAGTATCACTCCAAAGGTTATTAAATTCATTTGTCACAGCACTTGTGTAAGCTGAAAGTATAGTATTATGTTCAACAGTAAAGTGCTGTGGATTTAAGGTAAACTTATTGCAAATTGGGCAACTTTCAACTACCCACATTCTCCTGTGTTTTCTTAATGAGGATAAAACTAGTCTTGTTGCTTCTTGTGTGACTCTTTCTGTCGTTTCGATTGTGTCAGCCCCTACACTGATATCAATGCTTAAGGAGTGTTCATACTCCTGCAACCCAAAAGCTATATCTTTAAGTGGTGAACTAGAACCTTTGAATGTAAACGATATGCCATTAGGTTTTTGTCCTTGTTCACCAATATAAAAACCAGTCACAGGTCTGTCAAAAATGACAATTTGATTTTTTGCGTTTTTTGGCAACTCGTGAAACAAAATTCCACGTATAGTATCATAAACTTTTTCAAGCATAATGTATCACCTACTGGCTTTGTCCCTTGGATCTTTTACCTTCAGTAGGATTGATAGCAATGCCTCTTAAGGTCGATCTGACAAATCTGTCACCCCTAAGATTTCTTTGTCCAAATAGTCTTATTTCACCATTTTGTATTCTTACGAGCTGGTTTTGAGCAAAATCAAAACGAACCTTTTGCGCCTCTGAATATTGAGCATCAGAACCTTGAAGTGCCTGCATATAATACATTTGAGCTGCTAAGATTGCACATATAACTGGAACTGGATGAGGGTAAGAAACATCCCCACCCATATTAACTTGTTTTAAGGGAACATCGTATATTGTTGCTAAATTAGCATCAATTTCAGCAGATGCTTGTTGAATAAAAAAATCTATATCAATATTTGAAGCAGATTCTGGTGTAGGATTTCTAAAATTAGGTACTGGATTATCACCTTCTGTCACAACATTTGGTGGTAAATATTGTTTTACATCACTTACTGAGCAATATGATCTTGGCATTAGACTTCTCCGGTTTTTGGTTGTAAATATTTAGGTGTGTAATCTACACCCTGTTCGTTATGAATAAAACCCATTTCTACTGCTTTTTTTCTTTCAAGTAAAGTAAAAACATTTGCTTCTTCTAGCTCATTCGCTGAAGTTGCTCCAGATGAAACAAATCTTGGAAAGTCAATGTCTACATCTCTGTACCCACCGACTTTGGTGTTAAACACTTCAACTGCATCAGGTGCATACAAGCTTCCTTGCAGTCTGTTGATTTTTTGCGCTATTGCTTTAGTAACATTAGCAACTATGACAAATCCGCCTTGTTTATGAGCAAACGCACAAGCTTTATCAATAGTTAAATTTTTAGGAATCGGTTTAGTAAGTTTATATATATAGAGTGACTCGTTGTCTCTGCATATATAAGTTTGCCCAGGGATGACTACTATATCCATTTTCTGTTCTATTGACATTTGTTGAGCACGTAATCCTACAGAAGGATCGTCTGCTGATAAAATGCCAACAATATCTAATCCACTAATAATTGCTGATGTTAGAATAGACTTTATTGTTGAATTTAAGTAATCTTCATTTGCAAACTGCTCTTCTTTGTCAATAAAAACACAAAGGTCTACCCGTAATATATTTTTACGAATAGCCAAACATTCTTTTGCTGTTTTGTACCAGGGAGACATAATAGATTTTTCTCAAATCAACCTTCTTGTACCTTGATTATCTTTTTGTTCCACAGTCTGGGCAAAATTTTTCCATCCCTGAAAAACTGTAGCCACATTCAGTACAGAATTTTGGCATCTGAGGAGTCCCACATTTTAGGCAAAATTTAGCGTCTTTTGGAAGTTCATACAAACAGTCTCTATTTGCACAAGACTTTGCTTGATCATATCTAAATCCAACTTTTGTGTTCAAATCAATTTGAACTGTACCATCAGGGTTAGGATGAGCTATGAATTTTTTAGAAGTTCCATCCATTTCATCAAGCTCATTTAAAAGCTTAGCTAAAATTTCATTTTGTGGAATTACAGTTACAGAGTCATCTTCAATATCTACAGCTTGTTCCTCAGGTTCAACATTTACTTGATTTGGTTGATTTTGTGCCCAATTTTGAAATTCTAAGCTGTCAAATAGGCTTTTCTTTGGTTCTGCACTTATTGCACCGAAATCATCGATTTTAAGGTCAATCTCAAGTTCCTGCATTTCCCTTTCATCTCCAATAACAGTATGCCCAAACTTATTAACTTTTGGTTTGGGCATATCTTCACGAAAAGGGTTTGTAAAAGAGTGTCTTAAGGATTTGATTTGTTCTTCGTCCATAAGAAAATTATACTACTTTGCGTTCTTTTTATCGTCTCTTCTTTCGTATTTAAAACTAACTACCTCAAAAGAATTTTTGGGTTCATCTCCACTAGCAAACTCAGAGACATTGTCAGAATGGCTTTCTATTGACTGTAATATTTTAGACATTAGCTGAGTATCTGGTATTGGGCCATTGTGTTTAGCCTTAATTTCAACGGAAAAGCTATGCACAGTACCGTCATCAGACTTTAACACTACATCAGGTCTTGGTCTTGCAAATGATTCTATTTTGGGGCTTTGTATGTTGTTTACCATTGGATTGGTATTAAAATCTTCTGGCACAATCGCATCATCAATTCTTTCAGCAAGATTGGGGTCAACTTGGGCAACTTTGGTTTTAATATTTTCCAGCAGTTTGATAACTTTATTCATCTTATTCTCATCCTCACACTTTAGTCTTTTTTTTTACACCCATTAATTAAGGGAATTACTATTAAGTAATTAATGATCAATTTAAAGAATTTAATTTAAAATTTAATAATTTAAATTAAATTTAAAAATTTGACCTAATACATAGCCTTTTAAAAAGCTTTATTATGAACCTGTACCAATATTCCAAATATATCTAAAGAATCTACTTCTTCCTCCAGGCATATTGTATTCAGGAACAACAACAGAACGAACTCCTGGATATGTAGCAATAGGAAGTTTCTCAAGCATCTTTTCAAAGTCTTCTTTGTACATAGTTGCTGTTTGTCTTAACTGATCAGTAAATTGTGCATCAGGATCTTCTATCAGTAATCTTCTTTGCCTGTTGGTCAAACTAATAAGTAAACTTCTTAATAAATAATATACAGCTCCATAAACTATAGCTGGTTCATAGTAAAATGGAGTAGAAGCTACATTTGGATACTTAGATGAACCTGGTTGTGCATTTACTTGCTGTAAAGCCATATATAATGCATTATTGATATGATCATTGGTAAACATTTTGATACTGTAGGAAACGAGTACATTATCGTATGATTTGATTGATACTGGATTTCCATTTGCATCAATGAAATAAATGTTTCCTTTGTAATCACACTTATATCTTAAACCATCTGGATAGTTTTGTCCGTTTGTCATTGGAGATTCATAACCATCTCTATTTTTGATTATTGGATCAAAAGTATCATTTACTGTGGTGTAAATAGGAGATGTTTCTGAAAGTTGAATCATAGGGTCTCTATCACCTTCATTAGATGGTCCACTGATTCTTATGTCTGGTCTTGGATAATAATTCCAGTATGGAAAAGCTACTGTAGCTATTTTCCTATCTTTTCTAAATACTGCTTCCTCATCATATATTGCTATATTTAACAGATGTTCTAACTCATATCTTATGCTAGATTTAATGAGTAGCTCATCTCCTAAAAATGGTGAACTAGTGTTTAGAACTGTTCCATTTGATCCTACTTCTTGAATCCTGTAATAACTACTAGGGCTTCCATTAGAATCCCAACCCTCATTAATTGGAAAAGGTACTGTTTCAATGGTTGTATATGTTCCATCAAATTGTTCAGACTTTTGAATCTTATAAAATTCAACTCCACTTGCTCCAGATCTTTCCCATTCAATAAAAATTCCTGGATTTGTTGATGCTGTGTTGTAATATACTAATGCACTTTGCGTATATGACATTGCTTGTATTTCGTCTGACATATTTTCTCCAAAAAAAATAAGGCTACCGACAAGATAGCCTTAATCAAGTCATATTAAGTTTTTTCTAAACTCTTCTGATGGAGCCCTTGTCACTTTCTAGATCAATTTCGTTTTCTAAATCAATAGAATCAGCAATTCCGTCGTCATCTGGCATATCGAGGAAATTCATTTCTCCACCAGCAACTACTCTGTCTCTATTGTAGTTTGTCATTTTTACTTGTCTTACTGAAGTCCCATCTAAAGCATTTTCAGATGGTTGTGCCACATATGCTTTACCTCTTCTTTCATCTCCAGAAACGGAAGAATTCTCATTCAAGTTTCTTTGTTGCTTCAATAAGTTTTGAACAAGATTAGGATTATTGTTGACTTGTTCTGCAAAATCTTCAATAGATAATTCATCGCCCCTTAATTGTGCCTGAGTTTGAGCAATGTCAAAAGCTGTGGCGTATGATAATGAATCATTTGCATATCCTGCAGTAGAAACTTCAGTGTCTTTCTTGTAAGCTTTTTCTGCATCGATTGACTCAACTTCCATTTGTTTTCCGTCAACATCGACAGTTCTTAAATTATTTTCGTTTTGTTGTCGTAGAAGTTCTTTCTTTCCTCTCATCGCAGCCTTTTCTTCAATTGAATCAAACTGATCTGGGCTGATTTTTCTCAAGAAACCCATTCTAAGTGAGCTTCTAAGATCTTTACTTGCTTTGATGACTTTTGCATCTTCCCAAGTTAAGTCAATTGCTTCAAGAGGTCCAAAGTTTAATCTAATATCACTAACGTAATGAGGACCCATAGTAACATTTTGAACGATGAATGATTCTGGCTCTGTATTTTCTTCCATTCTTTTAATCCTTTTTTCTTTCTACTGGCAATGAAGTAATACCATCAAGACCCTCTTTACCAGTCCACAACTCGTTAGATTGAGATTCTCTTGAACTTGGGTCGTAAGATTGTTTTCTAACATTTTTTTGCTCTTTGACAAAATCTGCCATTTGCTTTCGTTTAGATGTTGTGCCAAATTGTTTTTCTTTAGCAGTCAGACCCTCTTGAACACTAAATGAATTGAATATTCTTTTAGCGGTTCCTAATCCGCAAGGACAAGGAATTTCTTCTTTGTATTCACTAAATGTAAGTGAAATTACAAAAGATTTAGGTTCATTTTTACAATTACAAACAAATTCATAACGAGGCATACATAGGTATTTGTACAAAAATCTATGAAATATACAAAGGAGAAAATTAAAATGAGTTCTGATTTATCTGACGCAGCAAATACACATAAAATGTATTGTGTTAAGTGTAGAACTATGGTTATGGTAACAGCACCTAAAAGAGTTGTTATGAAATCTAGTAGACACGCTCTTCAAGGCAAATGCCCGCATTGTGCTTGTTCAACATTCAAAATTACAAAAGCAGAGTAATATGAAGTTTATTTTCAACGATACTTTTATAACAGACCCTAATTTGTTTCATACGAAAACAGATGAAAGGTCTGTTTTCGTTTCTGGCAATCTCATCTTTGAAAAATCATCTGTAGCTGCTAGTGGAAAAGTAAGCAAATTAATCAGCGAATACAAAAGTGCTGATGGTGATGACAAACTCAAGATTGCATCAGATGTAACTAATAGAAGCGGTAGAGCTTCTGGTTGGACTGATGATGATGCAAAAGATTTTTTCAAGGGAATTAGTGCTTCAGACAGTGGTGGAAGAAGTTTTGATTCTAGTGGAAAGTCTATGACAAGGCAATATTTAGATACTATCGTTGGAGATACTGATGACTTAGGTCAAGCAGCAGACGAATTTGGAGCAAAACAAACCTTAAGGGAAAGAGTTGTTGATCAACTCAAACCTTTTATGAGTAATGAGGAAATTGGAAAAGCATTTGATGACTTGTGGAATAAAGCTGGTTTAGCAGAATCTGAAGTTCTAGACTTTTTCTATAATATAATTGACTTATCTGCTGAAGCTGGCAGTAATATTAAAGAACTTATTAATTTTGCAACTATGCATTATTCTACAAGAAGAGATAAAGGATTAACTTTATTATTGCTTGATTTAGGTTCAAAGCTGCAGAAAAAATATCCAGAAGTTAATTTCTTTGCAATGATGATTGACTCTGCTAATGGTGAAAAACCTAAGTTAGGAAAACTTGCGATAATCACTGATAAAACAGATATGGATTCAGCAAGAAAAATCTTTAGTTTGTCACAACACAGAATCGTTGAACAAAATGCTGCATTAAATAGAGAAAGAAAAGAAGTCAGAGATAGAGTTCAAAATATGCAGGAAAGAACTAATCTTCAAAGAGCAATTTTTGAAGCTATGAAAATGAATGAAGTTGAACGAGGCTTAATTATAGAGCTAGATAAGTTTGGCGAAACATTTAGAAGATTAGTTACAAACCCACAGTTTAGAGCTCTCAAAGATTTACAATACACTATTTTAGCAGGTAGAAGACTTTTAGATGCTTGGATGTCTCTGTATGTAGATAAACAACCTGTCACTCCTAGCAGATCTACTGATGAAACAAGAGATGATCCTAAGAGCATAAGTACATATACTGGTAAGCAACAAGGTAGAAGCTTGAGTGATTTGCCGTCAAGAAGTAAAATTCTTACTAGTTCAAGCGTTCGATTTGTCAAGGTTGCCCAGAATACTCAAAACAATAATGCAATTTTGGAAGTTCAAAGAAAACTTTTAAATGACTTGATACAAGGATTTACTGGGCGAGCATTACCAAAAATCAGTAATGGTAATCTGCCAGATCCAGTAAAAAAACTGTTATCTAATCACATTAATAATCTTGTATCTGAATTTAGTAGAGCTTTAAGATTAAATCAAAGAGTATCATTTTCAGAAATTTACGATAGAGTTCTTTCAAAAACTCAGACAAGTATAACTTCTCAGAGAAGAACAAATTCAAGCTATTCTAATTTTAAAGTAGTAGTTTCTCAACAAGGTGGAGCACAAATCAATAGACCGGCTGTTACACCGGATTTCCAAGATGCGTCTAACTTGATAGGCGTAATAGTAAATGCTGTTTATTATTTAGGCAGTGCCGAATCAATATTTAGAATCTTCACTACAGGAGATCTCACAGATGTAGTTGCACTTTATAGAATGATAGCTGTGTATGAAAGTAATCTTTTCTTACAATTAGATAATCAACTTGGAAATGTTGGTATTAAATCTCCTTTAGATAATAGTTTGTTTTCAGGTGGTAAAGTTTCTGCTCAAGGTGCCAGAATGATGATGAATGAGCAAGAAGCTGATGCAATTATCAAACTATTTGGTGAAGAAGCTTTTGCTGTTGAAAGATTAGAAACTAAAATTAAAGCAGATGAGCAAATTTTGTCTAATGCTGAAAACAATTTAAGCATAGAGGCTTCTCAAAGTGTTCAACTATCTGAAGGCAAAGAAACTATTGAAGGAGACAAAGCTCCTTTAGAATTTCCAGCAGAGCTTAAACAAAAGTATGAATCTTTTGTAAATCAAGTAAATACAGTGATTAAATCTCTTTATTATGTTTTGGGCATAAGAAGAAATATGAAAAAACGTGCTGAGGTTGAAGGTTCTGATCCTTTGATTATGAACACGCTTTCAAGAATCGAGCAAGATTTATTAATAAGAATAAAGAAACTTGAAGAAACAAGAGACAAATATAAATCTACTAATTTGATAAGAATTGAACTTGAAAAAATACGCAGACTAAAAGAGTTATTAGGACCACTTGAAGCTCAGATTAAGCTATTTTCAGATGCTGGTATTTCCATTGCTTCATTGATAACTCAGCCTAATGGTTTACTAAATACAATAAGTAAAATTAGAGATGAAGAAGAAAATGCTCTTGACAAATTAATTGACAAATACACAGAATTGAAAGAGAGGATTACTCCAGTCAATCTTGGGAACTTCCAAAGACCAACATTTACTCAAGCAACTGGCCAAGTTGAAATTGGAGAACCTCAACAACCTTCTGCAGAGATGATTTAATTATGAAGTTTATATACTCAGCTACAACTAACCCCATAGTCAATGATCCTAGATATTCTGACTATACAAAAACTTTTTTAACTCCTCAAGATTTAAAAAATAATAAAAGTTTAGTTGAAGCAGAATTAGAAAGAGTAAAGCAAATTATTCCTCTTACACAAAATACGATCATTGATGAAAACAATGTAAGTATTGATAAAGCTTTATTTTTACAAAAGTTAAAACAAGCCCTAAGAAGCATAGAGCAGCAAGAACAATTTTCAGGTATGGCTCAAAGTGAGTTGATAGCAGGGACAGGATTGACTCAATCATATAAAATAGATGAAATTCCTGAACAATCTGACGCTGAAAATAAAAGAGAGTTAGCAGCTATATTAAAATTAATTAAACAAAAGCAAGAAGACCTTGCTGCGCTTGACGGTTATGTTCTTGCTTTGATGATGGGCAAGCCATTTCAGAAGTTTAATTCTCACTCAAAAAACAAGTTTATTAAAGTTGCAGATGATATGGACAAAGAAGCTGATAAAGTTACAAAAGAATATTTTAATGAACTTTATGAAGATTCTGAGGGAAGTCCAAATTACGGGGATGTCTTAGAAAATCCTGAAGATTATCATCACACATTAACTACAGAAGCAAGTCAAAAACCAAAATCTCAAAGATTCAAGAAAATATAAACTGCTTTACAAGTAATTTATGTCAGAAATTAATTTTATCGACTACGATAAAATTACAATTCAGTCTGATGCTTTTGTAACATCTGAAGAACTGAATTGTTATTTGCAGTATTTACCATCTACCAAAGCTCTTTCTTATAATATAAAGAAAGATAAGCATACTGCTGGCACCACTGATGATCCTGACGATTATAAAATTCCAGATATCAGACAGAAATTATCTCCAAAAAAACTTTATAGAATCAATCCTTTTCACAAAAATAATGCTGAGTATCTAGAATTACATAAGACGAATATAGATCCAGAAATTATCTTTCCCACTGAAACAAAAGAAGTAAAAATAGTTGAAAATGACTATTCAGATATGGGATTAAATCAAGATCAAATTGATTTTTTACTTGCTCTTAAGAATTTAAAGAATTTGAAAGCTGATGATGTAAGTAAGAAACTAGATATTGATCAATTTGCCATAACTGACGAAAAGTTATTAGAGGGATTCTTCCAGATTTATCCTAGATATATGGAGAGTTTAGTTGCTTCATCAGGATTGCAAGAAGCAGTGGCTTATGAAGAAGAACCTGAAGAATCTATGTCTTACAATGAAGATAGTTCGTCAATGGCTTACCATTTGAAAAAAATGGGCTTAGATCCTAATGAAGTAAAGGTAAAAAAAAATTTTCAAGTAAGAACAGGTAATGCAAAACAAAACCAAATAAATTCATTTTTGCAAGATAAAGTTATTGACAAAATTGTTAACCAAAAGATTAGCACTTCAGTAGACATTAAAAATGTATCAAATATAAACTTGTCAAATTCAGAAAAAAAATATCTTAGCAGATTATCTTCAACTTCATACAATAACAATCAAGCATATAATTCTTTAGTGCAAAATATCAACCAATCAAAGAATATAATCATAAATCAAAATATCAGAATAAGAAAAAATTCTGAAAAAGAAATGGTTGATTTTAAGAGCATATTTAATAAATTAATTAAAGATTTAAGTTTAAAAAATGATGTTACAAACTTATATAATCGTGAAATTAATTTACATAGTAGGAATATTACATTTGAGTTTCTATCTCAAATAAATCAATCTTTCTCAAAAGAATATAATACGAGCATAAAAAACCAAACTTCTGCCTACAATTTTTATAGAAGTATAGAAAACAAGTATAGAGAGTTTGTTCAAAATCTCAATTTCTTTAATGAGACACTTCAAGAGTTCAAGCGTACAGAATACAAAGTTAGAAACTCTTACCAAAATATTCATCAGCATAATTTTACTCAAAAAAATCAATACAATAAGAATGTAATAAATGTAACAAAAGAAATAAATTTTGAAAGTAATATGATTGATTACAAGTTTCAAAGTGCAATTTTGAAAACAGTTGATAAAACAAATTCAATTACAAAAAACAGTATTGAAAAAATAAAAGAGTCATTGAATGTTGTGCAAAATAATGTTCAATATGTTAACCAAAAAGTTTCAAATGCTAACTACAAAACAATAAACAGGTTGTCAAAAGAAATTAAGAATGTTTTAAATAATCAAGAATTTTCAGATGATTATGCTTCAATAATAATTTCAAAAATAAGTAATATTGCAAAGAGTGCAGAAATAAAAAATATTTTATCTGTTGTTAAGAATGAAGATACTCTTCAGAACTTGTCTTACATATTAAGGCAAAGCAATATCAATACAGAAAATATTAAGTCTATTTCAGAAATAGTAAATCTTTCAAAGAATAGTAATTTCAATATTCAAAAAATCAGCAATGAATCAATTCAAAATATCAAGAATATTTTGTCATTATCTGAGTCCATTAATAAAAATTACAATGCTCAAAACATTTCAAACAATGTAACTCAAAATTTTAAAGATTTAGTCAATATTTCTCAGAGTCAAGAGTTTGTAATGTCTCTCAAAAGCTTCAAGAATTTAAGTTCTAATTTAAGATTAATTTCTCAAAATAATCTAAACTTTAGAACTTCGAACATTTCAAACTATAATAAAACTTCTAATTTAGTAAGCAATGTAAATAATACTTTTCAGAAGGAATATAATTTACAAAAGCTTAGTCAAATAAAAGATATAAATATATTTGATCAGATTAATATTATAAGTGAACCAAAAATACATAAAACAATAAAGATGTTGCGTAAAGTCAAGCAAATAAAAAATTTAGAAAATCTTGAACAAAATATATCTTTAGTCAATCAAACTTTGTCTGACAGAAAAGAGTATTTTGTAAAAACTTCAAATGTCAACCAAGTGAATAAATTTATCAATCTAATTGAAAATTCAAAACTAAATTCAACTCAAATAAATGCTATAAGTCAATTAAGTACGCAAAATATAAGAACCATTGTTCAGTCAATTAATAATATTTCGAATGATAGTAATAATATTAATAAAATAGTAAATGAAATTTCCAAGATTAGTGAAACCAAAATAACAAAAATTAGCAATATTAATCAAAATCAAATTCAAAATATTAATTTAACAAAAAATGAAGTTCAAAGTGTTGTCAAGTTGGAGAAACAAATAAGAAGTTACTCCGAAAAAGTCAAGGTAAGAGAAACTTTGAAAACTTTAGATTTAGTTCAAAGCAATCCAGATATTAATCAAATATTTTCGAACAAAGTATCTTACACAAAGCTCAATCAGATATCTGAGGTTTTACAAAATATTAATTTGACAAAAACTGAAAAAAATCTAGAAGTGATTAAAAAATACAGTTTTGAATCCAATAAGAAAAATATATCAAACTTTTTCAATGAATTAAATGTTGTTTCTTTAATCAAATCAGAAAGAAAAACTGAAAAATCATTCGTATCTATAAATAAGCAAATAGATAGATTATATAGATTAAATGAAAGAGTTGAGTCAAAAGCAGCCAAAGCCGAACAATCATTTTATGACTTGATTAATTTTAGTGATTATTCGATTACTAAAAAAACAAGTACAAAAAAAGAAATTAAAAATTTCTTCCAAACTTTAAATCAAATAAAGATTACTAATGAGCAAGTTAGAGAAAGAATAAAACCTAGTGTAAAGGTAAATGAATTCAGGATTACTCAAAGTTCTGAAAAGGTGAAGATTGATATACATAAACAGAAAACTGACACTTATTACAAAGTTGAGAATGTTAATAGATTTTATAAGAAATCCTACTTCCAAGAAAAACAGGAAAAAGAAGCGCAGGAAAAGGTAATTGAATCTAAGGTTGAAGAATTACTTGTCAAAAAAATTCAAAATGTTACAAATAACATT
>JACCDW010320493.1_pt1 | contig 44163 bp, 40 predicted proteins | sample 7449781 | NCBI WGS metagenome assembly JACCDW01 (sample SAMN15323449, study PRJNA562643) | freshwater metagenome | isolation source: river surface water | place: USA:Blue River Watershed | collected 2017-08-18
CATAAGCAAAGAGACCTTTTTGGCGGGGGTTTTGGTTAAAAATTTTCAGGAGCTCATCGAAATCACAAGGAGCTTCGATTTTCATCAGTTCGCCGCGACCCGATTGTTGAGTGGCGGACAAAACAATTTTTTCCCAGCGCTCGACTTTGCCAGCCGGCAGGGAATTCTTTTTGCGCACAAAACTGAATTCAGAAAAGAAGGGCTGAATTCGTGTCACTCCCATTTCCACGGCTTTCTCCACAACTGCATCCATCACGGGAAAGCGGGAAATGGAAAGAGCCAAAACCAATTGAGGTTTGGGAAGTGGCGGAATCTCACGGGTCTCTTTGATTTTTCCGCGAGCTTTTTTCTTTTCGACACTGAGGACTTCGATCAAATGCGCTTTGTTGCCATCGCCCAGCACTTCAAAGTGAGAGCCGACTTCTTGCCGGCAGACATCGAAAATGTGGTGAAAAGAATCGCCCGTGAACAGGACTTCATCGGCTTGAATGTTTTCCTTTGAAATCCAATAGCGGCGCATGCTCAGGCCTCAGGATTTTTCAGCCAGAAACCAACCCATTCGTCTTTTTCAATTCGGCGAACCAGTTTCAGAGGAGATTTCTCAATGAATTCCGCAAAGAAATCGTCTTCTCTTTCGAGCAAAATGCCCGTCAGGAAAATCTGTCCGCCTGGTTTCAGGACTCGCAGCAATTCATCTTTGAGTTGAATCAATACGCCATCAATGATGTTGGCGACCACGAAATCAAATTCTTCTTCCACGTCTTCAATCAGTTGATCTGAAATCTCGATTTGATCTGCCAAGCCATTGCGTTCGATATTTTCGCGAGCCACTCGTCGAGCTTCCGGATCGATTTCGATCCCGAGAACTCGTTGCACTCCCTCTTTGCTGGCAATCATCGCGAGAAGGGCAGTGCCAGTTCCAACATCAATCAAAGAGTATTGCTGACCAGGCTTGAGAGTTTGTCCCATTTTGTGAACAAAGTAAGAAGCCATTTTCGTTGTGGCGTGAGTGCCGGTTCCGAAAGCCATCCCGGGATCAATGTTGATCGGCTTTTCCGCTTCCGGTGGGGCTTCCAGCCAAGAGGGAACAATCCAGTAAGGTCCTACGATTTGGAAAGGGACAAAACCTTTTTTCCACTCGGCCAGCCAATCTTTGTGTTCTTCTTCGCTGATTTCCCATTTGAGGTTGGGAATCCATTCGCGCAACTGATCGAAAAATTCAGAACCTGGGCGCTTTTCAAAAAACACGTCCATGTCATGAGATTTCACAGCCAAAATGTCGGGATCGTAAGTGAGATCGGGTTGAGAATAAGCAAGTGCTTCGGAGACGCCAGAGGCGCCGCACTCAAAACTGTGGCCAGTGACCACATCTTCCATGTTGGCCGGCACGCTGAAGAGCCGGATGCGGATGTATGAATTCACTCGGCCTTTTTAGCAGAAGCCTTTTTGTTGTCAATGAAAGAGCCATCCAATTCCAGGCGATCGCCAATCATAATGCCGATTTGCTCGAGCATGGCTTCTTCCTCTCGGGGAATCAATTTGTACTCGCGGGCGACAGCCACTCGGCCGGCCAATGCGATAATTTTCAGTTGGCCCACGGGAACTTCCATTTCGCCATAAGTTTGCGTCCCGGAAGCATCTCGAATGGCAATTTTGCGAATGACGGTGAGAACCATATTCTCTTTCAGTCCAGCCTCGCTGCCAGCATTGATATAGAAGTCTTTATAGACGGGGGCATCGTCGGACAAAGGAATATTCCGTCGCACTTCGATGACATTGAGATCGGCGGCCATGACTTCCCAAGAAAAGAGAACCGCCAAAATCAGCAGTCCGGAAAGGAGCAGCAGCCTACCTATACGAATTTTCAACATGACAATCCCTCGCTCATGTTTGGAATGGCGACGTCCTGTCTTCAATCGATCGAGCATCCTGCTCACAGAAATATTCGGCAGTTCGAATCAAGAACTTGAATCAAAAGAATGCATTGAAATTTTTACTCTCCGGATTTTGTTGAGTGCAACTGCGAAAGTCCTGAAACTGCAAACTGTCGCCGTTTTGCCGAGCGAAGTTCTCTTCAAAGAAAGTCCTGATTGCCAAAATTTTGACTGTGATTCGCAAGAAGAGATCTTCAACTTTCCCCTCTGAGAGACCTGTGTCAATCGTGTCTTCAATCACTTACGTGAACTTTCAGGACTTCGCAAAAACGCCACTCATTTTTTTCGACTCTAGTCGCGTTGAAGTTTTGACGGTTCGCCCGAAGAGTTGCGTGAGTTCGATAGCAAGCTGGAACTGATTCCACTTCAAGCGACTACAGGAGAGAGAAACATGGGAATGAGAGTAACAACCAACATTTCGGCCATCAATGCTCAGAGAAATCTGGTGAACAGCCAGAGATCGATTGGCAAGAGCATGTCACAATTGGCCAGCGGCTCAAGAATCAATATCGCCGCAGACGACGCTGCCGGCTTGGCAATTTCAGAAAAAATGAAATCTGGAATTCGCTCTGCTCGTCAGGCAAACCGCAACGCCAACGATGGTATTTCAATGGTTCAGACTGCGGAAGGTGGTTTGAATGAGATTGGAAATATCGTCACTCGATTGAGAGAATTGGGAATCCAAGGCGCTTCCGACACCGTCGGTGAAGTTGAGCGCGGATTCATGGACAAAGAGGTTCAGCAGCTGAAATCAGAAATTCAGCGAATCTCGATGTCGACCAAGTGGGGAACCACGAATCTTCTCGATGGAACAACTCCCACATTTGATTTCCAAGTCGGTATTTACAACAACCAAGAAGAAGATCGAATTGCCTTCGATGCTTCACAAAATGTCGCGACTTTGGATGCATTGGGACTTTCTGGATTGGATTACACGTCAAAAGAAGGTGCACAAGAAGCACTCAGTCTTTTGGATACGGCTCAAGACAGCGTCAACGGTATGAGATCAAATCTCGGTGCTCTTCAGAACCGACTGACTTCAACCACTGACAACCTCGGAGTTTTGGAAGAAAATATGTCAGCAGCCAACTCACGTATCCGTGATACAGATGTGGCGATGGCTTCTTCTGAAATGACTCGAAATAATATTTTGCTTCAAGCTTCAACTTCAACTTTGGCGCAAGCGAATCAAACGAATCAGCTTGCACTGAAATTGATCGGGTAAGGGAACTGATTCCCGCACCCTCGCTCTATTCCCAGGCCCGAAGGAAACTTCGGGCCGATTTTTGGGCCAGCGGTGTTATTTTTTTTGATCAAGAGCATTGAGAACCAGGGCCGCCAGGATCACCACGGCTCCCAGCATTTGAAAACCACTTAAATTTTCACCCAGAATCAGGCCTGCCGCCAGGGCTGCGACCACGGGTTCAATCATCACCAATATAGATGCCTGTCCGCTGGGAATTCTCTGGAGTCCCGCCAAGAAAAAAGTCAAAGGCGCAATTGTCGAAAAGACCGCCAATCCCATCACGCAACTGAGCTGAGTCAAACTCATCGTCAGTAACTGATCGACTGGAGGACGGTGATAAGCGAAGAGTGTCACGGCTGCAGCAGTGATGACATACAGACTCGAAGACAAAGGATGAATGTTCTGCTGATATTTTCCACTGACCAAAACATAAATTCCGTAAAATAGACCCGAACCCAGTCCTGCCAAAATAGCCACTTTCGAAGTCACCACCACTGGTCCCCATAAAAGAATGGCCAAGCCCAGGCAGGCAAGGACCAAACTCAGAATTTCCCGACCCTTCATTTTTTCTTTCAAAAGAAAATGCGCTCCGAGATTCACATAGATGGGGAAAGTGAACAGAAGCAGAGCTGCAAGCGGGACTGAAATGCCTTCAATCGATTTGAAATACAAAGTTGAAAAAACAGCGTAACCGCCGATTCCAAGCCCGCAGGAAATGAGGATTTGTTTCCACGAGGGGAGGGCCAGGCGGGGACGAAAGATCAAGAGACCGATCCACAGGATCGATGCCGCAATCACGAATCTCCAGCTCAGGATTTCTCCGACAGTCATTCCGCTGCGAAAGGCAACCCGGCTGAAGATTCCGATAAAACCGAAACCGACCCCAGCCATGAGAACATAAAACAGGCCGAGTGCTCGGTTCATCCGCGATTGAAATCTCTCTTAGAAGGCTTCTTGGTATCCGTAGAAGGCTTGCGGCCTTTGTAGCTTTTTTTGCTGGCAACTTCGTCAGGAAGATCCGGTTGGAAAACCCGTTCTGCTGCAATTTCATTGAGGTAAACAAGTTCGCCTCTTTGCAAATTACCGATGCGCAATCTTCCAATCGCCACACGTTGAAGTTTCAATACGTCGAAGCCGATTTTTTCAAACATTTGACGGATCTGACGGTTTTTTCCTTCGGTGATCACGATTTTCAACCAGTCGTACTGTTCTCGTCCGCGCTTGACTCTCTCGACAGATTTCGCAGCCACTCGTCCACCTACAATGGTGACTCCATCAAGCAATTTGCGAATTTGTTCTTGAGTGGGTTTGCCATCGACTTTCACGAGATAAGTTTTTGTGACTTCCGCTTTAGGGTGAGTCACTCGATTGGCATATTCCCCGTCATTGGTGAGCAGGATCAATCCTTCCGAGTCCCAGTCCAGACGACCGACAGGAAATACCCGAGTCGGGACTTCTTCCAAGAAAGCTTTGATGGTCGGGCGCTCGAGGGGATCGTCCATGGTGGTGAGAACGCCTTTGGGTTTGTGGAACATGAGATAAATGTGTTCGAATTTTTTGCGCAGTGGTTTTCCCTGCACGATGATTTTGTCTGTGTGGGGATCGACTTTGACTCCCAATTCGTAGACTTTTTTGCCGTTGACAGTGACTTGGCCTTCTTCGATCAGGCGGTCGGCGGCTCTGCGACTGGCCAGTCCGCTATCGGCAATCAGTTTGTTAAGTCGGATCTTCGTGCCCGCTTTTGGGAAAGCGGTTGTGGCTGTTCCATGTTCCATAGGTCTTCAACTTTCTGCGGCGTCCTCACGACGCGGCTTTCTTGGCGGACGGGCTGGGATGAATTTTCCAGGCGCAGTCCGACCCCTCGTTTTTGAGAGAGGGTGTGTTGAAGGTCTCTTATCAAAAGAGAGAGCAATTTGTCACCGGTAAACACGTATTCGAGAGCGTTCTGAGCTTGAGCCAGAATATCCATGGAGCCTTCAATCGCTTCTTCATCGCCCAAGCGGACATACTCGATGGTCTTTTCCAGCGCAGAAACGACTTGCTGGTAATAAGGGTCGGTTTGGCGATTGATAAAGTTCTTTTCGACTCTTTTGATGGCGAAGAAAAGCTTCGGGTAACTTGCAATATTTTCACTGTCGAGGTCGAAAAACTTCTGGCAAGTGTAACCACGGACAAGAGCCCCTTTGAGGCGCTCAGCACCGGCTTGAAATTGAGCGGTGACAAAAGGTGCGATCTCGAGCTTTTGAATTTGCACGGGATCCAGTTCGAGGTCCGAAGTGTAGTGAAGCGCGAAGTCTTTTTTCATCGGCTCCAAATGACCATGGCGAATCATCATTTTCTTATCGAAAGAACGAACAGTGACGGATTGGTCCGCGTTCAAGATGATCGCCAAGATTTTTTTGTCAGGCTCGATGATCAAGCGGTACTTCTCACCCTTTTTGCAGATCGAATTCAAATACACTTGAATGGCATCCGTGAGATCGGAGAGATTTTCGAGCTCGATGACTTGCATGTTCTCTGGCCATTTGACCGTCGAAAAGTCCAGGTGTCCTTCGAGAAGTTCGCGAATCTCTTGTCCTAATGAAGCGCGATTCTGTTGCCAATGGGCATAGTCCAAACAGGTCGCAAAAAAAGATTCCAACAATTCACTGGTGATCAAATCGTCTTCGTCCGTCAAATGCAGAAAGTAGTTCAGCAAAGTTGCTTGAACTGGACTGGACTGCGGATTGTCCGATAAGTGCTTTATTAAATCCCCGACCTTTAGCATACTTAAAGCTTAAGTGGACATTCGTCAGGGGGTCAAATGCAAAAGGAACTCAATCCCGAGCTCTTCGGAGAAATGCACATCAAATCGCGAGTTCTTGAGCAGCCGGCGGCCAGCTCGAATCAAATGAATGTTTTGGAGCACAAAGTGGCGGAGACTCGCGCGCAAGTGCAAATGGTCTCGGAAAATCTCGCCAAGATAGTGGCCCAGATCAATGAATTCATTCGCTCATCACAGGCCAAGTTTGATCGTTTGAATCAGATGGTGCAGCGTTTGGAGCAGAACAATTCAGCTTTGACAGCGGAAGCGGCTCAAAAGATCACTCAAATTCACAATCGCATGAGTGAGCGCAAAACCATGGAAATCAAAATTCAGGAGATGATGGACCGACACAACAGCGTCTTGCGCAGTTTCGAAGTCCGCTTGGCGCAAATGCAGAAATTGCTCTCCGAAAAAGAAGCGCAACTGGTCGCCTCTCAATCCGCCCTCAATGAAACCAAAATGGAAATCGCCCGCCTGAAAAGATGGTAGGGCCTTCCTTTTTACAACTGACCGAGTCAAACTCCCGAAATTCGGATATCTGAAAGTGGCGGGCCCGAGCTGATTGCCGGTGAATGTCGGCATATTCATTGAAGCTTGCTGACTCATGCCTCGATCCAATTTCACTCCGACTGGCGATCCCTATCACGTGGGCGCCAGGTGTATTAACAAAGAATGGTTTTCTTCACCGACCGATGTTGTTTGGAATATTTTTGGCGATCAGTTGTATCTGACGGAAAAAGCTTTCAACTTGAAAATTCACAGCTTTGTTTTGATGAGCAATCATTTTCATATGTTGGTGACGGCTCCAGAACTGAACTTGTCTCAGGCCATGAATTATTTTTTGCGCGAGTCGAGTCGGAGAGTTTTGAAAGATAACAAAAGAATCAATCACACTTTTTCGGCGAGATTTTTTCGCTCGCGAGTGAGTGGTTTTCACCATTTCACTACTGTCTATAAATACATTTACCGAAATCCCGTTGAGGCCGGTCTCTGCAACCACGTCGAGGAGTATCCATGGAGTACGCTCAATGCACTGTTGGGTTTTTCAAAGCTAGTGATTCCGCTGCAGGAAGATACTCTGCTTTTCGACTCGGGCTTGGAGCCCACATTGAAGTGGTTGAATACCGACCCGGGTTCGGAAAATCGGGACGCCGTTCGAAAAGCTGTTCGGAGGAGTGAGTTTGCTCTCCCCAATAAAAACAGATACGAGCACCCCTTGAATCATCAGAGATATTGAAATCAATCTCGCCTCTTGAGCTCAATTTCAGCTGCGGAATATGCAGAGCGGGAACCACGAGCGTTGAATCAGGCGCAGCGGTTTGTCTGAGAGGCAAATTTATGACTCGCTTGGTTGTAAAAAGGAAGGCCCTACCTGAGGGACTTCTCCATGCGGGCGCGGAATGGGGCGGCGGCTTCGAACTCGGTCAGAGTTAGATCTTTGAGCCACTCGCCCTGGCGATTGAAGAACAAAATGGTCGGCAAACCGACGATCCCATAGCGTTTCTTCAGTTCTGCTAATTGCGGCGAATCCTGAGTCGCATCGAACTTTACCATCACAAATTGAGCTGAAAGCAATTGCAGTCCCTGATCAGGGAAAGTCTTTTCTTCCATTTCCAAACAAGCCACACACCAATCAGCACGGAAATCAATGACCACCGGTTTGCCTTGAGCTTTGGCCTGGGCCAAAACTTCATCCGAGTAAGTGACCCAATTCATGGTGTCGAGCTTGAAACCTTTCTTGGTTTCTTGAGGAGCCTGCAAAGCCCGAGTGATGAAAGAACTTTGGATGACTTTGGAGCTCACCAACAAAATATCGAGATAATAAATCGCTGCACCCAGGAGAATCACGGCGAAGAAAATCTTCACTCGACTCATCCAAGCTCCGGATTTTGGCAAGAAGCGAGTGGCATGAGTGGAGATTCCAAGGGCTAAGAACAAAACTCCCATTCCCAAAGCGTAAGTGAACAAGAGCCAGAAGCCGAGCCACAAACTTTGTGACTGAGCCACGAAGGTCAAGACACCGACGAGCACCGGTCCCACGCAAGGGCTGGCGATGATGCCTGCGAGAAGGCCGGAAACAAACGCACCCAAATAGCCATGCAAATGCATATGAGACAGTGGTCCATCGCGCAGAAAGCGGGGAGCTTCCAGTTCAAAAAGTCCGAACATGGAAAGTGACATGGTGAAAAACACGAGACACACAAAGCCGAGCACCCAAGGAGAAGACATAAAGGAGCCAAACAAAGCTCCCGTGCTCGCTGCCAAAACACCAAGGGCCGAGAATGTGACTCCGATCCCAGAGACATAAGTGATGCTCACGAGAAAATTCTGCCACCGACTGCGAGCGTGGGCTTCGCGTCCCAAAATGGCGATGGTGATCGGAATCATCGGATAAATACAAGGCGTGAAACTGGTGAGAAAACCAATCACGAAAACAAACAAAAAGGCCCAAGCGAGTCCTTTTTTGTAAACTTCATTGAAAGAAAGTTGAAACAGAGACTTCGGGGATTCTCCGCCGGTTTTGGCTTTGTAATAGACATCCACCAAAGTCGTTTGTGGAAACAAGCAGTAAGTGTCAGTGCAAGCTTGGTAAGTGATTTCGACGGCCAACTTTTGCTCGCCATTTTGCAAGTGCTTGTTGAATTCGACGGCCGAGGTCATTCGCGCCTGATCGACAACAACTTTCTTTTGTTTCTTGGAAAACTTATCGAAAATTTCAACCAAGGGATTCAAATGAAATTTGGAAACTTGAACTCCTTCAGGCGAAACAACTTTCAATTTGAATTGGTCTTCGTAGGCTTTGTAACCTTTCGGCAATTGCAGATTGATTTCCAGTTGAGCAATTTGCTCATGTTCCAGTTCATAGGGAACCAAACGACCGGTGGCTGTCAGCGGACGTTCGCTTTGAGATTGAGCCCAGACTGGACCGACGGCCAGAACCAAAATTGAAATGAGAAGTGAAATCCAAGTTTTCATGATTTGAATTAGTTTTATGCGAGCCTCGGCCAGACCTCAACCAGATTTTAGGCCGGATTCTCTATACACAGCAGCGTAAAGTCTCAATTTCAATCGAAGTTCGGCCGATATCTTCTATCGAGAGGTCAACTATGGGTTTTGTCGGAATTATAGTCGTATTCGGGATGGTGTTCGGAGGATATCTGATCCACGGCGGATCGATGGGTATCATTTTCCACTCGGCACCAACGGAATTGATGATCATCTTGGGAGCGGCGCTCGGTGGTTACATCATCGCCAATCCAATGAAGACAATCAAAATGGGCTTCAAGCTTGGCATCAAAGCACTCACAGCAAAAGGACCGCAAAAGTCCGATTATGTCGAGTTGCTGCAAATGCTTTTCCAGTTGTTCCAGCTTTTCCGAAAAGATGGACCTCAAGCTGTTGAAAAGCACATCGAGAAGCCAGCCGAGTCTCCGATTTTCTCGGCTTATCCCAGTTTCATGAAGAACCACCATGCCGTGGATTTCTTGTGTGACACGATGAAAATCACTCTGTCAGCGGATTTGTCTCCCTATGACGTGGATGATCTGTTGGACGGAGATATCAAAGCCATTCACTCGGAAGAGCACATGGCTCAACACGCCATTCAAACAGTGGGTGACGGGGTTCCGGGTCTCGGGATCGTTGCCGCGGTTCTTGGTATCGTTATCACCATGGGTAAACTGAACGAAGGAACCGAAGCGATCGGTGCTTCCGTTGCGGGCGCCCTCGTGGGAACGATGTTGGGGGTATTCCTTGCATACGGTCTGATTGGTCCAAATGCTGCAAAAGTGAATGCGGATTTGGAAGCGGAAGGACGTTACTTGAATGTGATCAAAGCGGCGATGGTGGCATTGCAAAGAGGAGCTCCTCCTCTTGTTTGTGTCGAGTACGCACGTCGTACGATCCAACCAGAAGAGCGTCCATCATTCGAAGAAATGGATAAGGCAACTAAAGAAGCGAAGAAAGCTGCTTAATAGGAAGAGGCGGACGTGGCTGCAGAGAAAAAAGGGACAACGATTGTCATCAAGAAGATCTACCAAGTCGGGGGCGGCCATGGCGGCTCCTGGAAAGTGGCTCTTGCTGACTTCATGACCGCTCTGATGTGTTTCTTCCTCGTCATGTGGCTTTTGGCGCAGTCAACGGAAACCAAAAAAGCGGTTTCCGATTACTTCTCCACTCCTAGTATCATTGAATACAATTTTCAGAACTTCGGAGTTGAAATCACTTTGGAGAAATTGTTCCTGGATCTGATCAACGAGCCTTTGAAAGCCTTCCAGAGCTTCATGGAGCCCATTGATAAGACTCCCAATCTCTTGGACATGGGATCGCAGAAAGTCGTCGCCGCTTATATGGCCGACCAAATGCAGGATGTGGCCAAAGGAGTGCAAGTCAATCCCGACGGCTTTGAGTTCTTGATTCCAGATTATGAATTGTTTGAGCCCGGCTCTGCCAATCCAAATCCGCAGTTTATTGCGGTGATGGAAAAAATGAAAAAAATCACTGTCGGTCTTGAAGATGCGGAAATGAAAATTTCCTCTTACTTGTTCAACCAATCTGTCGCGGGCAGCGATGTCGAGTTGGCAAGAAAAGTGGCTTCGGAGCGGTTGGACCTGGTGAAAAATAAAATTCAAGCCACTTTGGAGCACACCAGTGTGACCATGGATGGCCAAGTGCGAGTCGAAGACAAAAAAGGCTTTGTCGAGGGGCAAGCTCAACGACCTCCCGGAATGATCAAAGTGGAAGTGAAGCAAAAAGAAGTGAAATCCAATGGCCTCAAGCCACGCAAATTGGATTCCATGTTCGGTGTCGCCAACACGGATATGTCGGTCTATGACAATTTCGTGAAGCAAATTTCGGAAAAGAAAAAATCCAAAAAGCCGGCGTCAACTGCGACAGAGGCTCCCACTGAGGCTCCAACAGAGACTCATTCCGAGACTCATTAAAACTCGGCGTTCAATTTGAAAAAACCTGAAGGGTCAGCTGCTCCATTGAATTGAGTGGAGGAGCTGACATAGGATATTCCCAGAGCCACTTTGAAATCCGTGATTTTGTACTGTATGGCCGCCATCAAATCAAAGTAGCTATCGTAGCCTTCGACCATCGAATATCCCAAATGTGAGTCGATTGGAAAATCAGCCCAGAGATTCCATTCCTTTTGAAAAGCGAACCAATTTCTTTTGTTGGAAGTTCCCTCGAAATTGTCTTCGCGGGAAAAAAGAATGTGATAGGAAAAAAAGTTTTGATCCAAAGTGAAACTGACTTTGTTGCGCCGATCTTCAGAGAAGTATCGCAGAAGATCATTGCGAATGAGCAAATCTGAATTGGGAGTGAAAATGAATTTAAATTCCCCGAAAAGACGGGTTTCAACTGTGGCGCTTTCATTTCTGTACTTCACGCTGGCAGCTCCAAGTCCCAGCTTTCCCAAATCGCCAAAGCGATAATACAAGCTGGTGTTCATCGAGACTCCATTGGCGGATTGAGTGATGCCGCGATCGATGTAATTGGAAGTCAATCCCACTTGTCCTTTGAGGCCCGAGGGAGCAATTGCAGCTGATTTGTCTTGAGCGTGAACGGATTTAAAACTGCATTGGATCACAAGCAGAACAAGAGAAGAAAAAAAGATAAACTTGGTTTTGGCATTCATCACGGCAGAATCCTCTCCGCCGATCATAACCGACCGAGCGGGGGGCTGTCCCTGTTCACAAGCGTGGTCTAGACTTTTATCGGTGCATCTGTTAGCTTGCCGGAATGCTCGATCTCAATCGTCCCTGGACGGAATATGAATTTGTCGCATTTGATTTGGAAACTTCTGGCGCCTATCCGCTCGAATCGGAAGTCGTCGAGTTCGGTGCCGTCAAATGGAAGGGCGGAGTCGAAGTCGCCAGTTATCAAACTTTGTTGAAGCCCACTTATCCCATGACTGATTTTATCATTTCAATTCATGGGATCACCAATCAAATGGTGGCGGATGCGCCCTTGATCAAAGACAAAGTTGCCGAGATGCGTGACTTTCTGAATGGGGCGATTCCCATGGCCCATCATGCGCCCTTTGATTTGGGATTTATGGCTGTCGAGTTTGAAAAGCATCGCTTGGCATTTCCAATGGAGCCGGTGATTTGCACCAGCTTGCTGGCGCGGAAGATGATCACCGAAAGTCACAATCACAAACTGCAAACCTTGATCGGCGTTCTGGGTTTGGATCGGGGCACAGCTCACCGGGCGCTGGATGATGCTCGGGCTTGTTTGCATGTGGGTCTCGAGTGCATGCGTCGAGTGGGCACGCAAGCGACCCTCGCTGAAGTGCTAAAGGTCGTCGAGAAAGACCTGCGATGGGAAAATTATTCGGTTTATCAATCGGCGAATGTCACTGTGGATAAAGTCGTTGAATGTTTGGAAAATAAATTGAGTTTGGATATTGTCTATGACGGCGGCAGTGCCAAAAATGAAACTCGTCGAATCACACCTATTGGGTTGGTGAGAAACCCCGACGGTGACTATGTCATGGCCATGTGTCACCGGGATGCAGCTCGCAAACGATTTTACATTCAGAAAATCAAAGACGCTGCGGTTGTTTATTCATAAAAAATCAGTCGCGGGCTAGGATGGCTCGCTTTGTGTTTTCTCGGCCTCTTCAGCCATCAAAGCACCTTGAACTTCTTGCTCTTCAGCGGGTAAAGCCTCGGCATTCTGTCGTGCTGACAAAGCATGATGGGCCACCAAATGACTTTGAATTCGTCGGGCCAAATCTTCCAAGTGTTTGAACTCATCATTCGTGCGCAATTTGAAGGGACGATTTTTTCCCTCGACAGTGTCGATCAAAAACTTTTCAAACGAGTAAACCGGCCCGGCAATTTTGTGGGAAATGATTTTCCCGACAGTGAATAGGCAAGCGCAAAGTCCGACCAGGATCAGTCCGAAAGTGATCATATAAGGCACAAGAAACTTGTCGAGGATCATTTGGTTGTTGCCGACAAATTCGATCATCGTGACTCGCAAATAGGTGTAAGAGAAGACCATGGAAACCAAACCCACACTCAAGCCGACTCCGAGCAAGAAAAAACAATACTTCAATTGAAAGCGCGGATTGATCCAATAGTGGCGGCGGGCATTGAACTCGGGCCAGAGCAAATCGCCCTCTTTGACAATCGCATAGACGATCAATCCATATCCGACCCACTGAAGAGCATCGGCCAAATTGAAGGCGGGGCTCGCGTAACTGCCAACGATAAAGACAATAAAGTCCGTTACATGGCCTGACAAAATTCGATCAGTCACATTGCCCAGAATTCCACCCAACAAAATGGAAAGACCCGATCTCAGAGTCAGGGATTTGATGGGAAGCAAATACTGAATCAGAGCATAAGTGCAAAACAGAAATGCTCCGCCGGTCGACAAAGACACGATTCGAAGCACGGGCGGGAGGTCAGCAAACAGGCCCAGCATGGCTCCGGGATTGTGGTGCAAAATAAAATTTAAAATTCCATAGCTGCGAGCTTCAAACAGTCCGTCAGCCCATTCTTTCGTCACGCGGTCCACGGCCCAGGTCAGAATCAGAGGAAGGAATACGATCAGCCATTCGCGTTTTTTCATGCGCCACACATCCTTGCGTTCGAATCAGTGTACAGATCAGTGAGTGTCGCCTGCAACTGATGCGATGACAGACTGGTTCTTACCTTGCTTTTTGGCCAGATAGAGAGCGCGATCAGCAGCTTGCACCAAATCAGTGGCGGTTTGAGCGTGATCAGGAAAAGCCGCAATTCCAAAACTGAAAGTCGGTGAGATTGGACCTTTGTCCAAGCGAGTGCTGTTCAGAAAACCTTTTCGCAAGCGTTCAGCAATTTCAAAAGCATGCTGGGCGATGGTGTCGGGAAGAATGATGACAAATTCATCGCCACCATAACGGGCCACCCAATCCACAGTCCGCAATCCTTTGAGCAAATGCCCCGCTGCTTCTTTCAAAAGATGATCGCCAGCGGGATGTCCGAAATAGTCATTCCAATCTTTGAAGCTGTCCAAATCCATCATCAAAACGCTGAGGGGGCGTTGATGTCGTTTGGCTCTTTCAACTTCAATTCGCAATTGCTCCTGGAACAAGCGATGATTTCCCAGGCCAGTCACTGGGTCGGTTAATGCCAAGGTTTGCAAATGGTCTTTTTCCACCAAAGTTTTGCGCTGTTGCAAGCACTCGAGCAATTGCAATTTCAAAACATCATTGTCCCAGGGTTTCAAAAAAAACCGGTGAATCAGTTCCTGATTGATCGCTTCGGAAAGTTCGAGAGTCTCGATTTGTCCAGAAAGCAAAACGCGAATTGTGTTGGGAAACAAAGATTTAATTTTTTTCAGAAATTCCAGGCCGGACATTTTTGGCATGATCGAATCCGTCAGGACCAAAGACGGATCGGCTTGTGATAGAGAGTCCAAAGCTTTTTGCGCATCCTCAAAGGCGAGAATATCGAATTCAGAACGAAGCAAGCGTTCGAGAGCGGCCAACACCGAAGGCTCATCATCGACAATCACCAAGAGTGGTTTCGTGGAAGACATGAATTCACAATACTTCGTCATTGCCTGAGCTTCAAGCGGGCTTTAGCATGAAATGATCAATGAGGTCAGTTATGGTGAAATGGTTGGGAGCCGCAGTGCTCGTGGTATCAACGAGCGCTCAGGCCTTGGATTCTTCTTGGATCGCGAAACAAAATAAAAATCTGGAACAGATCCTGAAGAAATCCGGGATCAATGAATCGCACTTTGGAATTATGATTGCCGGCGGTGAGGGCGAGCCCAAGGTTATCTTCGAGAAAAATTCTGATAAAAAAATGATCCCCGCCTCGATCACCAAATTGGTGACAGCGGCAGCGACGATTTCTCAATTTCCTCCCGGAACGAAATTCAAAACGGGTTTGTACTCGTCGGCAACTTTGGACGGGGCCACTCTCAAGGGGGACTTGGTTTTGAAGGGCGGAGGCGATCCTTCCTTCACGTCAGAAACCATGTGGTTTCTGGTGAATGCTTTCACGCGAACTGGAATCAAAACAATCGAAGGTGATTTGATCGTCGATGATTCCTTGTTCGATCGAATGCGCTTTGATACCAGCCGCCAAAAAGAGCGAGTCGACCGAGCCTATGATGCTCCTACCGGAGCCATGTCCTTCAATTGGAATTCAGTGAATGTTTTTGTTCGTCCAGGAAAAAACGTGGGAGATCCGGCTATTGTCTTTGCAGATCCTGAAAATCAATACATCCGCTTAAAGTCGACAGTTTCCACAGTCTCAGGAAACGGCAAGACCAATGTCATGGTCGATCGCGATGGCGACTCCAAAGGGCCGGGGGACATCGTTGCAGTGAGTGGCAAGATTTCCTTGGATTCACCGGAAGTGGTTGTTTACAAAAATGTCACTCAACCTGACCTTTGGTCTGGCTACAATCTCAGATCCTTTCTTTTGCAAAGAGGAATTGAAGTCAAAGGAACGATTCGCGCCGGGACCCTGCCATCAGGCTCTCGACTTTTGGCTGAGAGCGAGAGCAAACCCATTGAGTCCATTCTGGCCGACATGAATAAATTCTCGAACAATTACGTCGCTGAAATGCTGGCGAAAAATATTGCGGCCGCAATCAATCCTCCCGGAACCATTGATAAGGGAATGAAAGCGCTGACGGATTATCTTGTGAAGCTGGGAATCCCGACGTCTCAATTTGAACTCTTCAATCCTTCGGGGCTGACCCGAGACAATAAAATGTCTGCTCAATCCCTGTGGAAAGTTTTGAACGACATGCATTTTCAGTTTCGCTATCAACCCGAATTTGTGACATCGCTGCCGATCGCGGGAGTGGATGGCACATTGAAAAGGCGAATGAAAGAAGGTCCAGGTCTGCGCTGGGTGCGAGCCAAGACTGGATTTTTGACGGGCGTCGTGTCGCTGGCGGGATATGCGGGGAGAAAAGACGGAACAGTACTTCCGTTCGTGTTTATGTACAATGGATCTGCCGATGAGTCTCAAGTGCGAGCCCTCTTTGACCGGCTTGCCACAGCTCTTGTTGAGTAATTTTTTTGGAGGCTGATCGTGCCGAGTTTTCAATTTCTGATTTCAGCACTGCTCATCTTTTCTTTGGTTCAGTCAAATGCTCAAGAAAAACCATTCACTCCGGCGCAACGGGAATCAAAAGAAACCGGTTTGCCTTTTGTTGTGGATGTTCCGAGTGAAAATCAAGAGGTAGCGCCGATTTCAGAAATGCCTGAGCCGGCCGTTTCTGAAACCGAAGCGGAAGAAAGCGATTCGAAATTCAGCGAAGTGAATGACGAGGAAACTCCAGTCTCGCACGAGCAAATTGCCGGCGAAAAAGAACTGACTCGTTCGAGAGCCTGGAAAGCTCCCGATTTTTCGAAGCAAGAAGGGGCTCTGGGCTATTCGGCGGACACTTTTGCGATTCCCAAAGGGCTTGAGACCAATGTGAAGTTTTGGCTCGATGTTTATTCGAAATACACCACCGATCAAGGTGTGCTCCATGATTCCGACTATATTGACCTGATTTATGAAGAAATGGATTTCAATTCGATCACCAAACGGACTGATATCAATAAATATCAGAAAGAACACTTGAAAATCAAAATGGTGAATGATGGGAAAAAACGGATCATGAAAATGCTGGTAAAGTTCAGCAAATTGAAAGATCCGACGGGGTTGCCGGCTGAAGAAAAACGCATTTGGGATCAATTTTCTCGAGTGAAAGGTCCTCGCAAATTCAAAGCGGCCATGGAAAAGGGAAGACTTCGTTTTCAATTGGGTCAGAAAGACCGAATCATTCAAGGAATCTATTTCTCGGGTCGTTATATAGAAGATTTTGAAAAGATCTTCCGCGATGCGGGTCTTCCGATTGAATTGGCACGACTGCCTTTTGTCGAAAGCTCTTACAATGTTCTTGCTCGATCCAAAGTCGGTGCCAGCGGACTTTGGCAGATCATGCCTTACACGACAAAAGGATTTTTCAAACAGGATCTTTCAGTGGATATGAGAAATCATCCCATTGAAGCCACCAAAGTGGCGGCAAAACTTTTGCGCAACAACTATCGAATGCTGCAAAGTTGGCCCTTGGCTTTGACCGGCTACAATCATGGTCCCAGTGGCGTTTTGAGAATGTCCAAAAAATGGAAAACACGTGAGATTGGCGAACTGGCTCAACCCATGAAAGGCAAACTGGGCTTTGCTTCGAGAAATTTCTTCGCCAGTTACTTGGCAGTTCTCGAAGTCACCAGCAATGCCACCAAGTATTTGGGGCCAGTCACTTGGTCAGCACCTTTGGATGCGGCGGATATCAAGCTTCCGATTGCAATTCAGTACAAAGATGTCCTTCGCTGGTTTGATGGAGACGATTTGAAAGCGCAAATTTTCAATCCCCACATCACTCGAATCGCACGAGCTCGAGCTCGGCCTATCCCCAAGGGAATGGTCGTCTCTGTTCCTCGCAGCAAGCAAGATCTGGTGATGAAAGAGTTGGAGAGCCCGGAGAATTTGAAGAAGGCTCAATCCCTGGCCGTGGCCGAAGGGCGAATGCCCAGCGGGGATTTGGTGGTTCCGCCATTGCAGTACGTGGTTTTGAGAGGCGACAATCTTAAAAAGTTGGCTCATGAATACGGCTGCACTGTCGAAGAGATTGCCAAACTCAATGGCTTCTCTGTGAAGTCGCGTTTGAAGCGTGGTCAAGTTATTCAAATTCCATAAAAAAACCAGCTCATTTCGGAGCTGGTTTTTCATTTCTCAATTTGTTTTTCAGAATCAGTTGAAGTTCTGAACTTGAGCGATGTAAGGCAAGTTGCGATAGAAGCCCTGGTAATCCAAGCCGTATCCGACCACAAAGTCATTGGGGATTTTGAATCCAACAAAATCCAATTCACAAGGAACTTTCAAAGCGTCGGGTTTTTCCAGCAAAGTCACTGTGGTGAGGCTTTTGGGTTTGCGGCTGAGAATCGCCGTTTTCAAATAATTCATGGTCAGACCTGTGTCGACAATGTCTTCGACCAGAACCACATGTTTGCCTTCAACTGGATTGGCCAGATCCAAAGTCACTTTCACTTCGCCAGAGGAAGTTGTTCCGCCGTGATAGCTGGAAACTCCGAAAAATTCGCAAGTGATATCAGACTCGATGTTGCGGATGAGGTCCGAATAAAAAACAAAAGAGCCCTTGAGCACACAGACCGCAATCACTTCTTGGCCCTTGAACTTTTTGCTGAGGGCGGCTCCCAATTCCTTCACTTTGGCTTGGATTTGGTCTTCGCTGATATAAGTGGAAAGTTTCAAATTCACCATCGGATCAACCTCTCTGTTAAACAAACGAGTTGTTCATAATTTCGCCAAAACCACCGCCGCCAGGAACAATATAATCTTTGTCATTGAGGCCTTTTTCTTGGTCCCAAAGAAGCCCCGGAGCAGAACTCAAAGCTGCCTCACTGGAAAGGCCGCGGTCAAGCCTGAGAGCATAGACCGTCACATCAGGATGGTGAGTCAGAACTTTTTTGAGGTACTCAGGAGTCACGATCAAATGCAAAGCCAGCATTTGAGTCGCATTTCCGGGGACTGATTTTTTGTAGTAGTCCAAAGCTGCAATCAAAGTGTTGCCAGTCGCTCCCATCGGATCCGGGAAAATCACCACGGAGTCCTGCTTGTCTCCACCGATCTTGGTGGCCCCAATCTCCGTTCCCGTCACTTGGTTTTGGCCATTGGTTGCACGAGCTGCGAAAATATGGTCTTGGCGCAAACTTGCATGGTGGACGGCGTAGTGAAGGGCATTGAAGCAAATGTGACTGGGGTAAGTGCCGGCACGAGCAATGTTCACTGAAATCACTTTTTGCGAGGCTTTGATTCGTTCGTATTGCAATTGAATCAAAGGATGGCTTTCTGTCATTCGAGTCGGAGCTTGCACGGTTTCTTTGGGGAATTGGTCATTCATGACTGTGGTCAACAAGTGACTGTAAAGCATCTCAACCAAGTGATTGATTTCGGGTTGAAAGGTTTCCGGAGAGCACAGTCGGGCCAAAAGCCCATTGAGATAAGTGTTGTTGAGAATGTGAACTTGCGGACCGTAGTGGTGTTGTATTTTCATAGACTCCAGCTCTGAGTAGGCCTATTTGCCGTGTGAGCCGGATGTATCAAATTCAAGAATCAAAGTAAACTCAGTCTGCCCGTTGGCGAAGCTTCGCGAATTGAAAATCGATAAAAAGGGATCCGGATTGCTCTCATCGTTGAAATCCGTGACAAATTTACGCGGTAAGAGACCTCGCATCACGTAGGCTGAGCCTGGCGCCATTTCAAAGGGACTTCCAAAAGAAATTCTCTCCATGGTTTTCATCGGGTCCTTGGGGTCCCGGAAAGCTCTTTGCACTTCCAAGTCGCCTTTGATCATTCCCTCTTTCGACTCAGTGATCGAGAGAGAGGAAAAGAAGCCCATTTCATTTTCCATGTCTTGGGATTTGTGAGTGCCAACAAACCATTCATGACTGGCAGGGGCGGCTGGCATGGCGTGTTCAACTTTCTGCAGGGATTTCACTCCCCGGGCGCCTCGGATCTTTTGCGAGGCTTGAGGAAGCACTCCAACCACCACATTGTCGAAGCTGCGGACTTGGCCAGCGTTGCGCATTTCTTCCATCCACATATCCAAAACAGCCGTCTCAACTTCGGCATAAGTGATGATGGCTTTTTGTCCCAGCGAGCGAGCGTCCGCAGAGCGAGTCGGAGCTGCGGCGGTCGAGGTATCGGCTTCCATGGCATTGGTCGGCGGCGGAGGGGGCGCGGGAAGAGTGGTTGAAGCCGAAGGGGATTCGGAAGAGTTGGTCACAGTTGAATTCTCGCGGGCAATTTCAGCTTCGGCCTGTCGGCTCGCCGAGACTTCGATGGGAGCTGGCTCTTCGGAATTGACGATCACGGGGCCGCCCTTGAGAGTTTGGGCTTGGCTGCTCATTTCCTCTTTTCGGCTTTTTTGAATGAACAAAATGGAAGCCAGAACCACGGCGAAAATAACCGCGACATGCAAGAAGGGATTGCCGAGAATTTTTTTCCAAAAGGGAGTGCCCTGCGGACGGTACAGTTGCATATCCACGCCGCAATTGGCGCAGTATCGGTCTTGAGGTTGGGAAAATCCGCACTTGGGGCAATTCACAAGCATAAGACATGCTAACCTGCATTGACCCCAAGATAAAAGCTCTTTATTTTGGGGGTCTTATGACGGCACCCCATATTCCAGTTCTGCTTCAGGAAATTCTCGAAAAATTTGCGCCCGTGGTGGAATCTCAACCCGGTCAGCCATTGAAATATTTTGATGGAACATTTGGCCGGGGAGGACATTTGCGGGCCATTTTGGAAAAATACCCGCAGGTTTCAGCTGTTGCTTTTGACCAAGACCCCGAAGCCATTGCTTATGCTCACAGTCAATTTGCGGAGTGGATTGCGCAAGGTCGGTTGCAGGTTCATCACCGCAATTTTTCCGATTACAGCAAAGAAGAATTTGGTGAGTTCGATTTGATGCTTTTGGATTTGGGCGTGAGTTCTCCACAGCTGGATCAAGGTCCGAGAGGATTCAGTTTTTATCACGAAGGTCCTTTGGATATGCGCATGAACAATTCGCAAGGGCCCACGGCGGCCGAATTGGTGGCGACTTTGTCGGAAGAAGAGCTCAACGATGTGTTTAAAAATTTAGGTGAGATTCAAAGACCTTACCGTGTCACCCGTGCCATCGTTCATGATCGTGACAGCAAGCCCTTCACCACCACTCGAGATTTGGCGGGATTGATTGAGCGAGTGGAAGGCTGGCACCGCAAAGGCTTTCACCCAGCCACCCAGTACTTTATGGCGCTGCGCTTGTTGGTCAATCGCGAGCTGGAAGTGATCGAAGAGTCTTTGGAAAAATTGGCAACCGGACTGAAGTCCAAAGGACGACTCGCTGTCCTGACATTTCATTCTTTGGAAGATAGAATCGTAAAGAACAAGTTCAAAGAACTTGCGGAGACCATGGATGCGGGCTCCATTGTGAACAAGAAAGTTGTTCAGGCTCAATGGAATGAGGCCAAAGAAAACCCTCGTGCTCGCAGTGCCAAGCTTCGCGTCTTTGAAGTGATGTGATTCGTCGGCTGACAGGCCGACCAGCAGCTTGCGAGGCCAGTTTGAAACCATTCTTCAGTATTCTTCTCGTCATCGGGACTCTGTTTTCTCTCGTGTTTTTACAAATGGAAGAGCGGCGATTGGGATACGCGATCCTGAAATTGACCCGGGAGCAAAGACAGTCTGTCGAAGAAAAGCGGGCCAAGACCATGCAGCTGGCTAAAATCACTCGCCCTCAGCACGTTGAGAAAATGGCGCAAAGCAAATTCACTCTCAAGAAAGTCCAAGCCAATCAGATCATTCATCTTTCAGGCGCTCAATTGTCAGCTTCGGTTCAGGAGCTTCCTTGAAAAGCCGGGTTGTCATTCTCTTTTCTGGCTTGGTTGTGTTGTGGGGCGTTTTGGCGATGCGAGCCGCGGTTCTGCAGGTTCTCCCCAACAAGCGACTTGAAAATTTGCAAAACCGGCAATTTCAAACAGTCATTACTTTGCAAAATCGCCGCGGTGCCATCGTTGATCGCAACGGGCGCGAGTTGGCCATGTCGACAAAAGCGTATTCGCTCTATGCCGATCCCAAGTTGATCGAGAATAAAAAAGTCACTGCTCGGAAATTGGCCGGGATTTTGAGTGTTCCCGTTGAGCAAATTTCTTCGAAAATCAAAGATGCCAACAGGCGATTTGTTTGGATTCAGCGACTGATTGAAGATGAACAAGCCAATAAAATCAAAGCCCTGAATGTCCGCGGCCTGCAGGTTGTCGAAGAATTTAAACGCGTTTATCCAAATGAAAATTTGCTCTCGCAAGTGATTGGCTTTGTCGGCAAAGAGGGCAATGGGCTCGAGGGTCTTGAGCTTTCCTTTGACCAAGCTTTGCAGGGAAAGAAAAACAAAGTCACGGTTCGTCGGGATGCCCGAGGCCGTCCCTTGGTGGCGGACGGTTTGATGTTTGCTGAAAATCCAGATGGAGCTGAAATCAAACTGACGGTGGATGCGGATCTTCAGTATGTTCTCGAGTCCGAGTTGAAAAAAGCCATCTCGGATTTTGATGCTGACAACGCCATGGGCGTGATTTTGGATGCGAAGACTTCGGCGATTCTGGCGATTTCATCTGCCCCAAGCTTCGATGCCAATATGGCCAATAAATTGAAGGCTGATCAGAGACGAAACCGAGTGGTCACAGATGCTTTTGAGCCCGGCAGCACTTTCAAGACATTCGTTTTGGCCACTGCTTTGAAAGAAAAAATTGTTCAACCCAACACTCGCTACAATACAGAATATGGTCGATTCCAAGTCGGTGACCGGGTGATTCGCGAAGCGGAAACAAAAGAGCGTTGGTCACATCTGACTGTTTCAGAAATTCTCGCGTATTCGTCCAATGTGGGAACCACGAAAATTGCTTTTGATTTGGGTCCTGAGGCTTTGCTCAAAGGGCTTCAGGATTTTGGTTTTGGACAGAGAACCGGGGTCGATCTTCCGGGTGAATCCAAAGGTCTGATGCAGCCTCTGCCGTGGAGACAGCATTTGTTGGCCAATATTTCTTTTGGTCACGGAATTGCCGTCAATTCTCTGCAAATGGCCAATGCCTATGCGGCCATTGCCAACGGTGGAATTCTCAACACTCCTTACATCGTGCAAAGTGTTCGTGATCCTGAAAGCGGTGAAGTCACCGAGTACCAGTCAAAAAATCAAAAGCGGATTTTGTCGCCAGAGGATGCGGCCAGTTTGCGATTGATGTTGATGGGGGCGACAACAGGGGATGGAACTGGAGTGAATGCCAAAGTGGATGGCTTCCTGGTGGCTGGAAAAACCGGAACAGCTCAAAAAGTGAATCCCAATGGTCGCGGATATCTGCCCGGAGGTTACTTGTCGAGCTTTGCCGGTTTCATTCCGGCGATTGATCCCAAATTTGTGATTTATGTGATGGTCGATCATCCAAAGCAAAATGCCTACTACGGATCGCAAGTGGCCGCTCCGATTTTCTCGCGTTTAGCTTCTTATGCTGTTCGCCGCGAAGGCATTGCGCCCGTGCTTTTGTCGGAAAGGAATTTTGTCGACAAGCAACTGGCCAATCCGATTGCGAGAAAAAAGAAAAATCGTAAGCCAGCTGAGCAGTTGATCAGCAAAGAAACTCGAAAAGCGATGAAAGATTTGAAAAATCCTAGCTTGCCTGAAAAGACAGTCATGACAGCGCAAGAGTTGATTCAAGAGCAGTCGACTCCCGTCCCGACGACCGCCTCTGCCGAAGACTCTGTTGAGCTGGTGCCTGATCTGACAAAAATGTCCCTGCGTGAGGCTCTCTGGCAAGCAGGTCAGCAAAATGTGCAATTGAAAGTGCGCGGGACAGGCTTGGTGTCAGAGATCATTCCGGCTCCAGGAAGTCCTCTGCCCGCAAATAAAAGAATCACAGTGATTTTGAAAGCCTCTGAATCCACTCAGAAAGCCGAATAGAAAATCTACTTGGCGACTTGTTTGAGAAACTCATTCAACTTGAGAATCACTTCCGGTGGAATTTCATGCGCTCCCTGGAAGCTATGAAGTTTTCCCTTCATTCCATTTTGGTTCAGGAAAGTTTCCAATTGAGCTGAGCCTCGGTGATCCAGCACCGAGTCCACTTTGCCGTGGCTGGCGAAAAAAGGTGTGCCGGCACGCTTGGCGGCCACGGTCTGCAATTCCGCTTTATTCAAAAGCGCTCCAGAAAGACTGACCAGGGCGCGAGGATTCTCAGGAGCATGCAGGCAAATGTCTGTTGCCAACATCGCGCCCTGGCTGAATCCACCAAGAATGATTTGGTTCCAAGGGACTTTCAATTGCTCAATGGCAGCCATCACTTTTTTGCGAAGTTCGGGCAGAGCTTCGGGACTTTCTTTGGAAAGATCTCTTGGTTGTCCCTTCATCGCCGCTTCTTGCAATGCCATTACATTGATTTGCCACCAAGCTCGTCCTGTCCATCCGGGACCAATTGGAACTTCCAAAATTCCTTGCGGAAAAAGAAAATGAGTTGGAGCCGGAGTTTCAATGACTTCTGCCAAAGGTTGGAGATCGTAAGCATCCGCGCCATAGCCATGAAACAAAATGAAAGTCAGAGCTTGTTGACCCTCTTTCGGTTCAATTTTAGGATGAGCTTCCAGACATTGAAGGCTGCCAAGTTTTCGCATGTCGCAGTGGACTCCTGAATTTTTGAAGGTTGAGGTTCAAATTTGAAACTGCCAGAGCTTCTCAAGATTCTGCCTGAATATCAATCTTCTGCGCCCGATGTGGAAGTCCTTTCTCTCACTCATGATGCGCGGCATGTGCATTTGGGTTCTGTTTTTATTGCCATTCCAGGCAGCAAAGCCGATGGCCATCAATATCTGCCGCAGGCCTGCGAAGCCGGTGCTGTGGCTGTGATCGTCGAGAGAGAGCAAGAAGTCCCGAAAAGTTTTACGGGATATGTTCAGGTCGTCAAGAGTGCGCGAGAAGCTGTGGACCGACTGGCCGCTCAATTTTATCACCATCCATCGAATGAGATGTTTGTTTTCGGAGTCACTGGAACAAATGGGAAAACTTCCGTGACCTATATGCTCGAGTATGTTTTGTCCAAGCTCCGGCTTCCCTGCGGAGTTCTAGGAACCATCAATCATCACTTGCAGGATAAAATTTGGCCCACGGAAATGACCACACCTGATCCCATTTCTCTTCAAAAGCGATTGCGCGAAATGAAAGAAGCTGGAGCGAAGGCCATAGCCATGGAGGTTTCGAGTCATGCCTTGGATCAGAAACGCGCCAATGGAGTTGATTTCAACACGGTGATTTTCACCAACTTGACTCGCGATCATTTGGATTACCACGAGACCATGGAAAGTTATTTTCAATCGAAGCAGAAACTTTTCACGGATTTGCTTTGGAAAACGGAAAAGCGTCCGCATTTTGCCGTGATCAATATTGATGACTCTTGGGGGGCTCGCATGCGAGTCGCCGCGACGGCAGGTTTGTGGACTTATGGTCAAAAGAAAAGCGCGGATTTCAGTTATCAGATCAACAAAGTTGATTTTTCTCAGACCGATTTTGAATTGCGCACTCCTACTGGTGTGCACACGGCTCACATTCCGATGTGCGGAGCCCACAATGTCGCCAATGCCGTGGCGGTGGTGGCAGCAGTGGCCTCGCTTGGCATTCCACCGGGGACTAGTTTGGAGGTTCTTTCCAATTTCACTGGCGTGCCGGGACGGCTGCAGTTTGTTCCCAATTCGAAATCTTTGAATGTTTTTGTCGATTACGCTCACACTCCGGATGCACTGGAAAGTGTTTTGCGAGCATTGCGAAAGGTTCGCGACGACCTTAAATCCCACTCGCAAATATGGACCATTTTTGGATGTGGGGGAGATCGCGACAAAGGCAAGCGACCTTTGATGGCAACCATCGCGGCTCAGGGATCGGATCGAGTGATGGTGACTTCGGACAATCCTCGGACGGAAGATCCAGAAGCCATTTTGGCTGATATCCTCAAGGGAGTTCCCGAGAACTTGCAGAAAGAAAAAGTTTTGGTCGATGTCGACCGCCGGAATGCGATTGAAACCGTGTTGAAGCTCGCCAAGCCCCACGATGTGGTCTTGATTGCGGGCAAGGGCCATGAGGACTATCAAATCATTGGCAAAGAAAAAAAGTATTTTAGTGATTTTGAAACAGCCAAGGAGATTCTCCAATGAAAAAACTGACTCTTGCGGATGTGTTGAAAGCCACTGGTGGAAAACTTTTATCCTCCAAAGCAGAGACTTTTTTGGGAGTCGGCAGCGACACTCGAGTGGATCTGAGTGGACAATTGTTTTTCGCTTTGAAAGGTGAGGCCTTTGATGCCCATCAGTTTCTCAAAAAAGCAGTCGAGCAAGGGGCTGCCGGCCTGGTTGTTCATGAAATGTCTTCCGAGCTGGAGTCATTCAAATCTCAAGTTTCCATTGTCCATGTACCCGACACTTTGAAAGCTCTTCAGGATCTGGCGCATTTTGAACGACTCAAAAGTCAGGCCGTGATTGTTGGAATCACAGGATCCAACGGCAAAACCACCAGCAAAGAATTTTCAGCAGCCGTTGTCTCCTCAGCTCGAAAAGTTCATTTTCCAAAAGGCAGTTTCAACAATCACTGGGGAGTGCCCTTTACTTTGTTGGCCGAACCCGAAAACAGCGAAGTCAGTTTGATTGAAATGGGAATGAATCACGCTGGAGAGATTCAGCGACTGTGTGAAATTGCGGAGCCGGATGTGGTGGTGGTCTCCATGGTGGGACGAGCTCACATCGAGCATTTCGGAACGATCGAGGGAATTGCCGCTGCCAAAGAAGAAATTTATCGTTTTGCCAAAGCCGATGCCATTCGCATTTACAATCTCGACAATCCTCACACAGCGAAAATGCATGCGCGAGCAGCCGTGGATTTTCCCAAAGCGCGAAAAATTCTCACTTTCTCCAGCCAAAACCCGAATGCCGATGTCTATTTGCAAATTCGAGAAATGGATATGTCCTCCATTTCTGTGGCGGGAAAGATCGCAGGAGTTGAAGGTTCAGCGAAAGTTTTTATTTTCGGTGAACAGAACTTGACCAATTTAATGGTGGCAGCTGCCATTGCTCTTTCCGTGGAAATGAAGCCGCAAGAAATTTGGAAGGCCTTGGAGCGTTGTCGCACCAATTGGGGACGCAATCAGTTGGTGCATCTCAGTTCAGGTGCCGAGCTTTTGTTTGATGGCTACAATGCCAATCCCGACAGCATGAAAGCTTTGATCGACAATGTGAAATTGCTCAGCTCCAAAGGCAAGAAAGTGGGAGTGTTCGCTCAAATGCTCGAGCTCGGTGATCAGTCTGAAAAACTGCACCAAGAATTGGGCGAGTGGGTGGGGCGAGCGGGTTTTGATCTTGTCTGGTTTTACGGAGCGGACTGCCGCGCCTTTGAGGCCGGAATCAAGTCCTCTGGATTCTCAAAAAAATCAATGGTATCAAATAGTTATGAAGATTCTCTTGCATCTCAAGTCGCCTCTGTGTTAAATCAGCACGATACTGTTCTCGTGAAAGGTTCGCGAGGAATGAAGCTTGAGAGATTTGTCGTGGCTTGCAAGCCGATCGACTTTTCATTGAAGAAAGAAGAATAGACGCAAGATGCTTTATCAACTTTTGTACTCGCTGGCTGACCAATACTCGGTCTTCAACGTATTTCGCTATATCACAGTCCGAACATTCATTTCTTTTTTCACAGCTTTTTTGCTGTGCTGGATGTGGGGACCTTATTTCATTCGCCGCTTGAAAGACTATCAATTGGGTCAGACGATTCGCGATGATGGTCCTCAATCTCACAAAAAGAAAGCGGGCACTCCCACCATGGGCGGTGGTTTGATTTTGTTGTCCACCATGGTGCCCTGCCTTCTCTGGGTGGAAGTAACGAATCCATTTGTTTGGGCGGTGCTCTTCATCACTTGGGGTTTTGGTGCGATCGGATATGTGGATGACTGGCTCAAAGTGAGTAAGAAAAACACCAAAGGCCTTTCTGGAAAAATCCGATTGGCTGGAGAGTTTTTAATTTCTGGATTGACGGTGTTTGCTTTGGTTCACTGGTTCAATCTTCCAACTGATTTGCACATTCCATTCTTCAAAAATATCAGTTTGGATTTGGGCTACTTTTATATTGCGGCGGCCTCTCTGGTCATCGTTGGCACAGCAAATGCTGTGAATTTGACCGACGGACTGGATGGTCTGGCGATTGTTCCTGTGATCATTTCAGCTGCAACGCTGGGGCTCTTCGCCTATGTGGCGGGGCATTTTGCAATTGCCAATTATTTGCAGATTCCGCATGTGGTGGGCGCCGGAGAACTGACGCCTGTGGCAGCGACAGTGGTGGCGGCCGGATTGGGTTTCCTGTGGTTCAATACCTATCCAGCGCAAGTGTTCATGGGTGACGTGGGCTCTTTGAGCTTGGGTGGATTTTTGGGAGCCATGGCAGTCATCACTCGCAATGAAATTTTGATGGTCCTTCTCGGAGGAGTTTTCGTCGTCGAAGCGCTTTCTGTGATCACGCAAGTCGCTTCCTTCAAGCTGACTGGGAAGAGAATTTTTAAAATGGCGCCCATTCACCACCACTTTGAATTGAAGGGTCTGACGGAGACCAAAATCATTGTGCGTTTCTGGATTGTTTCCATCTTGCTGGCGATTCTTTCGCTGAGCACTTTGAAATTGAGATAAGAATTTAACTCGTTTGGAGATTGTATGTTTACGGATGTTTCGGAATTGAAGGATAAAAAGATTCTTGTCGTTGGTTTGGGAAAAACCGGTGTTTCTCTGGCCAAATTTCTGCACGCACAAGGTGCTCAAGTCACAGTGACAGACCACAAATCAAAACCTGAGCTGTCGACTCAGCTGGAGCAATTGGGTGATTTGCCTGTGAAACTCGATTTGGGCGGTCACAGTCCAAAAACTTTCTTGGCACAAGACCTTGTCATTCTCAGTCCCGGAGTTCCTTCAGGTCTGAAGATCTTTGATTATGCCCGTTCTCAGGGAATCAAAATTACTGGTGAGTTCGAGTTCATCACTCAATTCATCAAAGAACCTGTGATCGCCATCACCGGAACCAATGGAAAAACGACGACAGCTCGTTTGATTGAAGCTTTCCTGAAAGAATCTGGCGTGACTTGCTGGGTGGGCGGTTCCATGGGAACTCCAATGACGGATTATTTGCGTTTGGGTGAAAAAGCCCAAGTCGTGATCGCCGAAGTTTCCAGCTATATGTTGGAGCTCTGTGAGAACTTCAATCCGATGAATATCATTTTCACGAACTTGGCTGAAAACCATCTCGATCGCTATCGTTCGATGGAAGATTACGTCAATGCGAAAAGACGTATTTTCAAAAACACCAACCAAGCCACAACCAGCATTTTAAATGCCGATGACAATGCGGTTGTCGAATTGGCTCGCGATCCAGCTGTTCAGCGCGGTCGTATTTTCTACTTCTCTCGCAAAGCTTCATTGGAGCCACAGATCATGAATATCGGTGGAGCGGTGAACATTGGTAAAGAGATCCGCGTTCGCACAGGTCCTGAAATCGAGTACTACGACATTTCCAATGTGAAAATGCGAGGCAAACATTCGATCGAGAATATCATGGCGTCGATTTTGGCCAGCCGTGAGCATGGAGCTTCTCACGATGCTATTCAGCGCGTGATGAACAATTTCACGGGTCTGACTCATCGCTTGGAATACGTCCGAAAAGTGGGCGGAGTTCAATTCTTCAACGATTCCAAAGCCACCAATGTTCATGCGGTTCTTCGCGCTTTGGATTCTTTTGACGAGAACATCATTTTGATTGCGGGCGGAAAAGACACCAATTTGTCTTATGAGGCTTTGCGATCCGTGGTGAAGAAAAAGGTCAAGACTTTGATCTTGGTGGGTGAAGCCAAAGAACGGATCAATCGTGATCTGGGTGATTTCTCGGAAACCTTCTTGATTGGTACTTTTGAAGAAGCCGTGCTCATTGCTTACCAAAAGTCGAGGATCGGTGACATTGTTCTCTTGTCTCCTGGATGCTCGAGCTTCGATATGTTTGACAGCTTCGAAGAGCGGGGAGACTATTTTAAAGAGATCATTCGCAAGTTCCGTTGATCTTTTAAAATTTCATTCAATTCAGGAGGACACGGATGTCTTTGAGAATTTTTACCACTGGTTTGCTTTTTTTAGGTCTTCTTTCCGGCTGTGCCTCTTCAAAAATGAAAGAGAGAAAAGAACAGCGCGAGAAAGTTGCACAAAGCTCAAGGCTTTACTGCGAATTTATCAATGGGGAAATGTATCCAGACATTGATGTCGCTTTGAATTTGGAAATGGCTAAGCGCTGTGATTCCGAGAAGCCTTTTTCTCTGACCAACTACAAGACTCCTGCTGAAAACCCTGGAATTCTCTATTGCTGTTCAATGGCCACCAAGTCAGCTGCTCCTGCAGCCGTCTTCGAAAAGCCGAAACCAGCAGCTCCAGCCGCCGCGGCTTCCGTTCCAGCGGCAGCTCCTGCTGCTAAAAAAGATGAAGACAAAAAAGACGACAAGAAGAGCGATCAGGCCGAGTAATCTCAGTGCATAAACATCTCTCAAGCCCCCTCCTGTTGGCGATTTTGACTTTGTTGGGCGGTGGGCTTGTTCAGGTCTATTCATCCAGTTACATTTTCGCCACCGAGTCCTTCGGGAATGGATTGTACTTCTTCAATCGGCAACTGATCTTTTCTTTGTTGGCTTTCGGAACTTTGCTGGGGGCCAGTCAGATTCCGATTCGCTGGATTGAAAAATGGGGTTGGTTGCTGTGGGTGGGCGCAGGACTGGGAGTCCTGGCCACTTTTGTTCCAGGACTTGGAGTTCGAGCCGGGGGAGCAACACGCTGGTTGCAGTTGCCCTTTGGCCTTCGCTTTGAGCCTTCTGAAATTCTGAAATTTTCATTTTCGATTCTGTTTGCCACTCTTTTGGTTCGCCAAGAAAACTGGCTCGGCAAATTCAAGTGGTGGGGCTTGGCGCTCCTGATTTTCTTGCCTCTGGCGCTCTTGCTGAAGCAGCCGGATTTTGGAAGTTTCGCGATCATCATTTGTGTGGGTGTCGGTTTGCTTTTCGCCTTTGGTTTGAAGTGGCGATATATTTTGGCTTCTTTGGCCATGATCATTCCCGCCTTTTATGTCCTGGTGATGCGAGTCCCTTATCGTCGCGACCGTGTCTTGGCTTTTCTTGATCCATGGGCCGATCCCGAGCAAAAAGGATTTCAAGTGATTCAGTCCATGCTCAGTTTTCATTCGGGTGGATTGACGGGTGTTGGTTTGGGGCAGGGGCAGGGGAAGCTCTTTTTCCTGCCGGAAGCTCATACAGATTTCACTTTGGCTGTGCTCGGTGAAGAAATGGGATTCGTCGGGTTTTTGTGTGTGCTGGCACTTTATGGTTATTTAGTTCTGCGGGGCTTTCAAATTGCCGCTCGTTGCAACAATCCCTTCCGAAAGGCATTGGCGCTGGGAATTGCCATGACATTTGCATTGAGTGTCTTCATCAATTCCGGAGTGGTGATGGGACTTCTGCCGACCAAGGGACTGACTTTACCCTTCCTCAGTTATGGTGGGAGCTCTTTGGTCACATTGTGTTTGATGTTTGGATTGCTTCTCAACTTGGAAAAGAATCTCCTGGAAGAATCGCAAAACCCTTTCCAACGTTTGCGCTAAGGTATTAAATTAAAAGAATGAAAAAGACGGTCATGATTGCCGGTGGCGGAACGGGCGGACATATTTATCCGGCCATTGCGATTGCCAAGGCATTGCAAAAGCTGGAAACTGACATCGAAATTCGTTTCGTCGGAACGGCTCAGGGGCTGGAAAGCCGAATCATTCCAAAAGAAAAATTTCCTCTGCACTTGATTCAGGGCGGGCAGCTGAATTTTTCAGGTCAACCTTTGAAAAAACTGAAAACTTTGTTGTCCTTGCCGATTGGAATTTTGCAATCCGTGGCTCTCCTTTTGAAGTTCAGACCGGCTCTCGTTTTGGGGGTGGGCGGTTATGCTTCGGCTCCTTTTGTGTTGGCGGCGGCTCTGATGGGTCGGAAAACTGCCATTTGGGAAGCCAATGCTCATCCAGGAATGGCCAATCGTTGGCTGTCGAAAGTGGTCAAAAAATGTTTTGTGGTTTTCGAAGAGTCGAAAGCTTCTTTCCCGGGTCGGGAAGTTTGGGCTTTGGGAATGCCAGTGCGCTCGGAAATGGAATCTTCTGCCGCTGAGTCGAAGCGCCAGCATTCTGATTTTCATTTGCTTCATTACGGCGGCAGTCAAGGGTCTCGCGCGATTGGCAGAGCCTTGTGTGCAGCCATTCAGACTTCGGGTTCTTGGACACAAAATCTGAAAGTCGTGCATCAGACGGGATCCTTGGATCACAAAGATTTTTTGGGGCGCTATCAGGGCTTTGAGAAAACTGTCGAGATCCACGAGTTTATTTACAATATGCCGGACTATTACCGCTGGGCCGATTTGGTTTTGTGTCGCGGGGGTGCGAGCACTTTGAGCGAGCTGGCAGCTTTTGGTTTGCCGGCGATTGTGGTGCCCTTGCCAGCAGCAGATGCGCATCAAGAGCGGAATGCCGAAATGCTGGTGAAGGCCGGGGCCGCCCGCATGATTTTGCAGAAGGATTTAACTCCGGAAAAGTTGATCCAGGAAATTCAGAGTCTTCGAAACAATCCAGAATTGAGAGAGTCTTTGGGTCGAAATATTCGAAATTTTCATCGTCCCAAAGCAGCGGAAGCAATTGCCAAAGCTTTGCTTGAAACATAAGATCTCGCGCAAGGAAGCGTTATATGCATTTGAACAAATCAAAATTTCATTTTGTTGGTATCGGCGGCATCGGAATGTGCGGATTGGCGGAGCTTCTGCACAATATCGGCGCCAAAGTCACAGGCTCCGATCTTTCTGAAAATGCCAACACGGAACGTTTGCAGAAACTGGGCATCCCGGTTTTTCGCGGCCACAAAGCTGACAATGTGGGGGATGCGGATGTGGTGGTTTACTCGAGCGCCGTTCAAACTTCCAATCCCGAGATCCAAATTGCTCGGGCCCGTCAGATTCCTTTGATTCCAAGAGCCGAAGCTCTGGCGGAAATTATGCGCCTCAAAAGAGGAGTGGCTGTTGCTGGGACTCACGGAAAAACCACAACGACTTCGATGACCGCTTCGATTTTTTTGGAAGCACAAGTCCAGCCCACGATTGTGGTGGGTGGCCGCTTTGAAATGATTCAGTCCACGGCGTTGTTGGGTGACGGCGAATGGTTGATTGCTGAGGCTGACGAAAGTGACGGAAGCTTTCAAAAATTGACTCCGGAAATTGCCATCATCACCAACATTGATTCTGACCACATGGATTACTACAAATCCTTCGAGAACCTGAAAGCGGCTTTTTTGGAGTTTGCACAGAAAGTTCCCTTTTATGGAATTTGCATTGTCTGCGGCGACGATCCGAAAATTCGCGAGACTTTCGAGCATTTTTCAAAACGCATTTTGTATTATGGATTTGATGAAAAGAATGATTTGGTTCTCAAAGGTCAAAAAGGCAAATACGAACTTTATGAGAACACGGCCACAGGTCGCAAAAAACATGGTGAATTTGAGCTGAAGGTTCCGGGAAATCACAATGCTCTCAATGCTGTCGCTGCGATTGCCGCCGGACTCAAAGCTGGAATCAGTTTCGAAGTTTGCAAACAAGGCATAGCCAAGTTCGATGGTGTGGATCGCCGTTTTCATTTCAAAGGCGAAAAGAAGCACATCCGAGTTTACGATGATTATGGTCACCATCCGACGGAAGTGCGGGCAGCGCTTCAGGGTTTCCGAGAGAAATTTCCAGACCGCCGTTTGGTGGTGATGTTTCAGCCTCATCGCTTTTCGCGAACGCAGACTTGCTGGCATGATTTTACTCTTTGTTTTAGTCAATGTGATCATTTGATTCTCACGGATGTCTATGCGGCCGGAGAAATGGCTCTGCCGGGCATCACTTCGGAGCGTTTGGCTCATGAAGTGAAACACTCTTCTTGCCAGTACATTCCCAAAACTCCCGAGCTGGCCTCGCAAATTCACTCTTTGCTGAAACCCAATGATGTGTTTGTGACTTTGGGTGCGGGCGATGGCTGGAAAGTCGGCATGGAAATTCTTGAGATGCTTTCATGATTGAAATCAAAGATCAGGTTTCTTTGGCACCTCTCACTTCTTGGTTGGTCGGAGGACCAGCAGAGCACTTGGCATTGCCTCGGAATCTCGAGGAATTGAAAGAAGCTCAAGCTTGGGCTCAGCAAAGGAATTTACCTGTGACGGTTCTTGGCGGAGGCAGCAATGTTCTCATCGCCGATGAGGGCGTCAGAGGCCTGGTGATTGGTTTGAAGAATTTCACGGGCACTCAAGTCAGTGAAGCCGATGGCCATTTATTGATTGAAGCTTGGGCGGGTTCAGGCAAATCCGAATTGCTCAAAATTTTTTTGAAATACAAATTGGCACCGGCACTTTTTCTGGCGGGACTTCCAGGAGATGTGGGTGGCGGAGTGGTCATGAATGCGGGAGTGGCGGAAAATTTCCAGCCTCGCGAATTTGTGGAAATCACAGAGTGGGTCGAGATCTTGAGGCCAGATGGCCAAGTGGAGCGTTTGCAGAAGCCAGATCTTCAGTGGGCCTATCGCCACTCGGACGGTTGGCAGCCTGGAATCATCACTCGCGTCGGCCTCAAGTGGCCTCTGCAGCCAGATCCCCATATTTTGGAACAAGTGAAGCAAGCGAACAAAACTCGCTTGAGCAAACAGCCCTTAGATATGCCCAGTTGTGGTTCTGTCTTCGTCAATCCTCCAGGCCACAAAGCAGCTCAGCTCATTGACTCTTGTGGTTTGAAGGGCTTTGCCATTGGCGGAGCGCAAGTTTCATTGAAGCATGCCAATTTCATTGTGAACACAGGGCAGGCCAAGGCCAGCGAAATCTGGCAAGTGATTGATCACGTCCGCGATTGCGTTCAAAAGCAAAGAGGCGTGTCACTTCAAACAGAAGTTGTGAAAATCGGATTCTAAAAGTTCAAGTTTAGTTTGAGTGAATTCGGATTTGAACTCGGGTCAAATTGACCTGAGACTTTGCCATTTATAGGAATGCGCAGTTCTAGTTTTTCGTTCTCTGGACATCAACTCTTCTTGGGGGTCTGCTCGGAACATCTGAGGAGGTTTCTCATGATTCTGTCAGCATCACTCATTGATAGTTTGGAAAGAGTTGATAGGCCCCGAAAAGAAAATTTATGGAACACAATTTGGTTCCGTTTCCTTTTCCTTTGCGGTTTGGGCCTGTTTTTTGTGTCTTGTGCCTCGATGCCCGATAAACATTATTCTTATTTGCCATCGGCCAATGCCGGTGCCGAGATTCAGAAACTACAGGAGGAAGTGGCTCAAGCTGAAAAACAGCAAATGGCGATTCTGGCTCCTGAAAGTTTCCCTCGTGCTAAAAAGTCTTTGGAGAGAGCCGACTCTTTGCAAAGCCGAGGCTCCAGCAATGAAAAAGTTCTGGAAGAGTTGGGGGAAGCTCGCAGTTACTTTGAGCAGGCGAAATCCGTCTCGGCCATTTCTCGCAATGAGCTTTCCGGTATCGTCGAAGCACGGCAAAAAGCTCTGGATGCAGGGGCCTGGCGTTTTGAGCGCAAAGAGTTGAATGCAGCCGATCGCAAGCTCACACGCTTGGCCAATCAGATCGAAGACAAAGATCGAAGTTTGGATTTGTCCGTGGACGAAAGAGCGGATCTCCAGAAAAGATACATGGATCTTGAAGTGCGAGCGGTGAAATCAGCTTATTTGGGCGATGCTCAATCGAGAATTCGCAGTGCCAAGAAAATGGGAGCGAAAAGATTTGCTCCGAGAACTTTGGAAAGTGCTGAAAGCAAATTGAGAAGTGCTGAAATGACGATTGAAGCGGATCGCGGAAATCCTCAGCGTTTTTCGGGTTTAGCTGCGCAGGCCAATACCGAAGCTCAGCGCTTGCAGAAAGTCACTGATCTCTCGCGCCGATCAGGAGGTTCTGGAAATGAACCTTTGGCAGTGGCTGTCGTGAATCGGGATGAAAGAATTGAGTCGATCAATCGCCAACGTGAACAAGAGGCCTACCGAGCCAAAATGTCTGAAGAGCAAATGAAAGCTCAAGAGCAGCGACTCCGTCAAGAGCAGGAGATGGCTCAACGTTCAGCGAGCGAAGCTCAACAGTCAGCTGACGAAGCTCAGAGAGCTCTGCAATCTCAGCAGCAAGTCGAGCAGGCCTACACGGAAGCGCAAAACTCTTTCACTCCTGAAGAAGCCCAAGTCTTCCGCCAGGGGGATCGATTGATTTTAAGAATGCGTTCGGTGACTTTTTCTTCTGGACGTGCAGACATTCCACCAGCTTCATTTGCGACTTTGAACAAAGTCCGAGATGTCGCTCAAAAGATGAAAGCTCAACAGATCATCGTGCAAGGGCACACGGATTCGACCGGCAGTGCCGACATCAATATGGAAGTCTCCCGGCGCCGCGCCGACGTGGTGGCTCAGTACCTGAGATCTCAATTTGAAGATCGACGCCTGGGCGGGGTGGAGGAGACGGAAATGGTCACTCCTTCGATAGAAGCACGTGGATTTGGATACCAGCAGCCTGTGAGCAGCAATAAAACGAAGCAGGGACGGGCTCTGAATCGCCGAGTGGACATTGTAATTTCTCCTTCGGTCATGAATGACGAGGCTTCTCCTGCAGCTGAGGACGCTCCAGCTGCCAATTAATTGAATCTCAGGGGGTCTCCGAGTTCCCGGAGGCCCCAGTTGAGTCGCCAATATTTGATCAATTTTGGAAAATTCTTCCCGCGTTTTCTCGCCAAATTCAATTGAATCACTCGTCGTGATTGGTCTCAAAAATGCTCATAGGAATCCGCACAGGGGGAATCTCTTATGATCAAATCTTATCTTTCTTTTGCTCTCGTTTCGCTTCTGACATTCTCGGCAATGGCGGCCGGTGAGACCGTGAATTTCGATAAGGAATCTTTTATGAAAGAGGGTTTGCATATGGTGCAAACTTCTTTGGAGACTCATCGCAAAGATCTGGGGTTGGCCAGTGACTCGGCTTGTCCGGCTGAGGGTATGGATTTGATCGAAGATATTCATGAAACAAAGGGGGCTCTGGCAAATGCGCTGGATTCCATGGACGAAATGATGAAAGTCATCAGTCCGACTGTGGCCAAAAAGAAGTCTGATGTTGGCCGTTGTGGAGCATGCAAGCAAACCAATGTGGTCTCTTCGTACGCTTCGATCAGCCCGGAAAAAACAATGCCCATTCCTGAGTGTGGAAATCGCGCTGCTGAAACTTTTGCGATCGATGTTGCCAGCAAAGAAGGCGCGAAGGATTTTACCGAAAAGCTTTTGTCTGGTGACAATGCCGAAGGAAAAAGACTGCAAGCAGCTTGTCCGGATCCTTGCGCATACTACGTCACCACTGCTCAAACTCAGCAGGACAATGGCACAACACATCTTACGTTGACTGTTCAGTGTGGTCAGCCGCGCAAAGGCTCGGTTTTGTTTGCCACTTATGAGTACAAAGCTGGCGTCGTTCATCAGTGGACTTGCTCAAAGTAAGCGAGTCCTTTGAATCTTAGCCTTGCCCTTGGTCCAGTTTCGAAGGGATCAAGGGTAACAAAAGGCCACGAATCTCTTAGAATGAAAGCTCAATGAAAAGACTCTTGCTGAAGCTTTTTTGCGCTTTCATTCTGATTCCCGTCTCTGTGTTCGGAACAATTTATTGGCTGAACAGCCAAGGCTTTTTCGGTCTCGATCATATCGAAATCACCATCGAGGGTGGAGTTCAACACGGCAAATATCTCAAACCCCTGGTAGCTGATTTGGATCAGCAGCTCGAAAAGTATCGAGGACAGTCTCTTTGGGATTTGGATTTAAATGAAATTTCCAAGCAAATTCGTGGACTGCAGTGGACAGAGTCGAATTATCTTTCGCGCAGTTGGCCCAGTCGATTGAATGTTCGAGTTTTTCCAAAAGACGTGAAGCTTCTTTATATGTCGAAAGCTGGAGAGATGCGTCCGATCGTTGAAGATGGAAATTTTCTTCCCGAAGTTCCCACTCAGCACGCGCCGGATGTGGCGATTCTGGAAGGCGAAGTTTTCGAAAAAAATTTGGAGATGAGAAAGAAAGCGGTTCGCGCGATTTCAGATATTCCAGTCGAAGGAAAATTCTCAAAGAAAAATATTTCTGAACTTCGCTACGATCCGAAAGAAGGATTTTGGGCGACACTGATTCAATCCGGAATCAAAGTGAAAATCGGAGAAGAAAATATTCCTGTGAAAGCGGCACGTGTTTCACAAGTCATCGAGTACATGGAAACTCGCGAATTAGAAGCTCGCGTCATCGATGCGAATTTGTCGAAAAAAGTTCTTGTCAGGCTGCGTAAGGACCCCTAAGCTTTTAGTCTAAGGGACAAATGTCCTGGATGGGCATTTGTTTAGAACTTACGGACGAGTCGACAAATGAAAAAAAATGAAACACATAAAAGTGCAAGGCCACTGGTCATAGCTGGCCTCGACATTGGTTCATCCAAAGTCAGCGTCGTTATCGCAACCGTTGACCAATCCACTCTGGAAAATCCAAAGCTTGAAATCGTCGGTTTGGGAACTGCTCCCAATACAGGCATTCGTCAAGGAGTGGTGGTCAATATCGAAGCGACAGCTGAGTCGATTCGCAAGGCCCGAGAAGAAGCTGAATTGATGTCGGGTTACCGCATCGAGGAAGTCTGGGTCGGAGTTGCCGGATCACACATCAAGTCCTTTGACTCAAAGGGCATGGTCGCTATTAAAAACAAAGAAGTGAATCAGCTGGATGTCGAACGGGTGATCGAAGCGGCTAAAGCCGTCGCGGTTCCCATGGACCGCTCAGTTCTGCACGTTTTGCCTCGCGAATACAAAGTCGACAGCCAAGACGGAATTCTCGATCCGATTGGAATGTCGGGAATTCGCCTGGAAGCCAATGTTCACATTGTCACCAGCAGCCAAACAGCGATTGCCAACAATATCAAATGCATTGAGAAAGCCGGTCTCAAAGTTCAGGGTTTTGTCCTGGATCCTTTGGCCTCGGCAATGTCTGTTCTTTCGGAAGATGAGAAAGCTCTGGGCGTCTGTGTTGTCGATATGGGCGCAGGCTCCTGCAATCTCGTCTATTTCGTTCAAGGCAGCATTGCTCACACGTCCGTGATTCCTGTCGGTGGACAGCATTTCACGCATGATGTGGCAATTGGTTTGCGAACTCCACAAGTGGCCGCTGAAGAGTTGAAGAAGAAATATGGCTGTGCCATGGCCGCTTTGGTGGGCGACGAAGAGACCATCGAAGTGGAAGGTGTGGGCGGTCGCAAAGCCCGCACAGTTTTGAGAAAAGATTTAGCGGAAGTGATCGAGCCGCGCGCAGAGGAAACTCTGCAAATGATCAACAACGATTTGCGCATGAGCGGACTTTTGCCTTTGCTCGGATCGGGTGTTGTGCTGACGGGCGGAGCCAGTCAGCTGGATGGAATGATCGAGATGGGCGAATTCATTTTTGATGTGCCTGTCCGTCGCGGTCTTCCAGTGGGTTCAAATGACAAAGTGGCCGGTTTGACGGAAGTTGTGAAGTCTGGAGCTTATGCAACTTCGGTTGGACTTTTGATGTACGGACTTGCTCAGAAGAAATTCACCAAAGCAAGTTCGATGAAGAACGAAGATGCGATTGCGGAATCAATCAATTCTTTTGGCGCCAAAATGAAGAATTTTATTGATGGATTATTTTAATTTGGGGGGACCGAATGTTTGAATTGGAAGAAAATATTAGCATTGGAGCCAACATCAAGGTTGTTGGAGTCGGCGGCGGTGGAAGCAACGCGGTTTCCACAATGATCGAAGCTAATATGAACGGTGTTGAATTTATTGTGGCCAATACGGACATTCAGGCTCTCACTCACAATAAAGCCCCTGGAAAAATTCAACTGGGTTTGGATCTGACAAAAGGTCTCGGCGCTGGCGCCAATCCGGATGTGGGCCGTCGTGCGGCGATTGAATCTTACAATGAAATCGTTGAAAAACTCGAAGGCGCTGACATGGTTTTCGTCACTGCCGGTATGGGTGGTGGAACGGGAACTGGCGGAGCTCCGATCGTGGCGAAAATTGCTCGCGAATTGGGTGCGCTGACAATTGGTGTTGTCACTCGTCCATTTGTCTTCGAAGGCAAGCGCCGTCAAAAGCATGCTGAAGGCGGTTTGGCTGAGCTCAAAGAAAATGTCGACACTTTGATCGTCATTCCAAATCAAAAATTGCTGTCTATTTCTGGTGACAAAACTCCACTCACTGAAACTTTCAAGAAAGCTGACGAAGTTCTCTTGCAAGCAGTGAAAGGGATTTCGGATTTGATCAACATTCGTGGTTTGATCAATTTGGACTTCGCCGATATTCGAACTGTCATGCAAGCCAAGGGCTTGGCCTTGATGGGAACTGGTTATGCCAAAGGTGAAAACCGCGCTGTGGAAGCGGCGACGGCGGCCATTTCTTCTCCACTGTTGGAAAATATCAAAATCGATGGAGCCACTGGCATCATTATCAATGTCACTGGTGGTCTGGACCTCAGCTTGTATGAAGTCAATGAAGCTTCGACATTGATCACAGAAGCTGCTCATGAAGATGCAGAAATCATCTTCGGTGCCGTGATTGATGAAAACATGAAGGACGAAGTCCGAGTCACTGTCATTGCGACTGGTTTCTCTGATCCTGATCACAAGATTGAGCGTGTGGACACAATGGCTCGCATGCAGGATTTCTTGAACACGGCTCCTTCGGCATCTATGCCAAAGATCGAACTGCCTCCAGTTCCTTCTTTCCAAACGACTCCGAATTTCCAGATGCCTCAAGCTCCGGCTCAGCCTTATCAGACTCAGCCGACTTACCAGGCGCCTGTGTATCAACAGCCGATGCCACAGCAAGCAATGCCTCAGCAACCGGTGAATCCCAACTTGAATCCGTATCAGCAAGCGGCTTATCCGGCTCCAGCTTACATGGCTCAGAACACTCAAATGTCTTCTGAACCTGTGCCTGCAATGCCGCAGCCTCCAGCTCAACCACAAAGCCCAGTGACTCCGCACTTTCAAGGTCATGTGAACATGCCCAATATGGAAGTGGCCGAAAATCTGTCGCCAGTGGCTCAGCCAGTTCCGGCAGCACCGGCGGCTCCAGCTCCAGCCGCGGCGCCCGTGGCTCCAGTGATGGACACGGGAGTGTCGGCTCGTGACATGCTGATTGCCAAAGCTCGTGCTTTCAAAGAAAGCCAGACTTTGCAGCAAAAGCATCAACAGCCTGAACAGTTGTCGATGAATGTGGATCCCAACGAGCAGTCTTTGGAAGAAGCTCGTCGCATGGCCCGCGAAGTTTTGAGCTCTCCATTTTCGAGCCAAAATTTGGAAGTTCCCGCTTTCATTCGCAAGCGTCAGGGAGAAGTGAACCAAGGATAATGCAAGCCTGGTTTGTCTCTGATATCCACTTGAAAGACATCAATGAGCGCAACAGTGTAATCCTGTTGCGCTTTTTGCATTCACTGCTTGAGGATTCCAAGACCACTCATCTTTTTTTACTGGGAGATATCTTCGACCTTTGGTTCGGAGACTCGATTGTTTTTCAGCGCAAGTTTCAAGCTTTGATCGATGCCATCGCCGATCTCAAACGAAAAGGGGTTGAGGTTGTCTACTTTGAAGGCAACCATGATCTTCACATGCAAAAATTCTGGGAAGAGAAATTGGCAATTCCGGTGTGGGATGATTTCCGCATTTACTCTTTGGGGCCCTATCAAGTTCGTCTCGAGCATGGTGATTTTATCAACCCCAACGATGAAGCTTATCTGAAGTTTCGAAAATTCATGCGCAGTGAAGGCATGAAAAAAGTGGCCGACTGGTTGCCGGGAAGAATCATCGATGAGTTGGGGACTCGAGCTTCCAAGCTGAGTCGACAGCACAGCTCAGGTTATCGCCGGGATTCAGAGGAATTTTTGCGTCAGATGATTCGTAAATTTGCCGAAACGCGCAGTCAGCAGTCGCCTTTTGATTACATCATCACAGGTCATATGCATGTTCGTGATGAGTACACTTTTGAGAGTGAAGGTCGGAAGAAAATTTCGATCAATCTGGGGAGCTGGTTTGATGAGCCCTGCGCCTTGATGCTGTCGGAGCAGGGCCACTTTTGGAAAAAACTTTAGAAGTATAACTGGTAAGCGATCATGCCCTGAATGCCGGACATGGTGGTTTTCACGTCCATATTTCCTCTCTCGAGCTCTCCACCATTGGTGACAGAGTCAAACCCTGGAGGAGTTCCGGTCACGCCACTGACCATGTTTCTCTGAATCGGCAAATAGCGAAGATTCCCTTCCACCGCCACGCAATGAGCAGCCGTGAAGCAGAATTCAGCTCCCAATCCACCCATGGCCCCAAAAGCGTCTCCAGCCCACTGAACTGAAGAGTTCGGGCCTTCCATAGTTCCACTCACACGTCCGTAGCCCAAGCCTGTTTGCATGTAAAAGTGGATAAAACTGTTTTCCAATGGGTACATGCGAAGAATGGGGAAGAACGCGAACCCCGAAAGTTTCGTGTCGTATCCGCTGCCAGAAGCATTTTGCATAAAGTAGGAAGGTCTAAACTGCACGGCAAACATTGAGCCGCTGAATCGATATTGGTAAAAGATATTCAGCTCGTAAGCTGTGCCTGGTTTTTCAACGGCCAAAGATTGACTGGTGTTGATGGCTTCAACTGCTCCATCCAAGTCATCTTGAGAGGGTGACATGAAAATCAGTCCCGCTCCAAAAGAATGACCACCACCACCGCCAGCTGCCTGAGCGGCGAAGCCAAATCCCAACATCAGTGTTATCAAAACACTCGCAAGTTTCATGAATGCCTCCTATCTCTGCTAGGATAGAAGGACTTTCGAAATCAGAGAAGTGCCGGTCAAGGAATTGGACAAAGGGGCGGCCCGCCCAAAGTCGAGACTCGTCTTAGCGGGCTTCTGTCAGCAATTGTTCGGCGTGGGCAATGCTTGTTTTGGAAATCTTTTCTCCCGAAATCAAGCGAGCAATTTCCTGGACTCGGTCTTTCTGTTTCAGTTCCAGAATCTCCATGGCCACGCTGCCTTTTTGCGGAGATTTTTGAATGAAGAAATGACTGTCTCCAAAAGCGGCCACTTGCGGCAGATGAGTCACGCAAATCACCTGCTGTCCTTTGGCAATCGCCTTTAATTTGCGGCCCACTTTTTCTGCTGTTGGGCCGGAAACTCCAGTGTCCACTTCGTCGAAGAGATAAGTGCGCGGCTGGTGAGAAGAGCCAACCACTCGTTTCAAAGACAACAAAATACGAGAGAGCTCACCACCGCTCGCAAATTTAGCCAAAGGACGTTTGGGATCTTTGGAAGAGGTTTGGCTCAGGAATTCGACATCGCTGAATCCCGTGCTGTTCAGTTCATTCATTTTTTCCACAGAGACATGGAAAGTGACGCCCTTCATATTGAGATCCAGCAATTCTGCATTCACGGAATCGGCGAGTAAGCGGCTGCCGTTGCTGCGTTTTTCATGTAGAGCCGCAGCCATTTTTTTCAGTTCTTTTTCGAGCTTGGCAGCTTCGGTCTGCAAATCGAGAATGCGTTGGTCAGAATTTTCCAAAGTGCGAATTTCTGCTTCGATTTCTTCCAGGGCCTTGAAAATATCATCAATGCTGGAGCCGTACTTCTTTTGCAGTTTTCGCATGCCGCTGAGTCGGGATTCCAGCTCTTCCAGTCGGCCTGGATCGCCTTCGATTCGAGAAACGTACTGACGAAGTTCATAAACGGAATCTTCGATCAATTCCTTGGCCTGCTCCAAGCTCTTCATTTTCTCTTCGATTTTGGGATCGATTGCAGAAACTTCGAATGATTTTTTGAGAATGGTTTTCAAACGGCTGACAGCGGAATCGTCATCACTGTAAAGAGCCTCTTCTGCTGCATCCGCAAAAGAAGCCAGTTTGGCCGAGTTTTTCAGTTTTTTGATTTCAGTTTCGATCTCCCGATCCGTTTCCGGATCCAATTCGAGATATTTGATTTCGTCGCGTTGGAAAATCAGGAAATCCAAACGCTGAGCTTTGTGTTGGGCTTCTCGTTTCAATTCGGCCATTTCATTTTCGATGGACTTCAATTGTTCGAATTTATCAGTGAATTGCAGTCGGCTGTCCCAAGCTCCGACATACTGATCCAGAAGATCCAAATGATAAGCTTTGGAAAGCAGATTGCGGTTCTCGTGCTGGCCTGTCATTTCAATCAATGGAGCTGAATGTCCGGCCACTTCAATCAAAGGAGAAACGACGTCTCTCAAAGCATTCAAAGTGCTCATGGTGCCATTGAGATAAACACGAGATTTGTCTTCGGAAAGAACACGGCGAACAACGAGAACTTGCTCTTCGGTGTCAATGCCGAGTTCTTGCAGTTTGGATTGAATGTCCGCTCGTTTGGAAAGATCAAAACAGCCCTCGACGGACGCTTGAGTGCAGCCGGAGCGAATGGATTCTGTGGAGCCCTTTTGGCCCATCAGCAGTC
>JACCDW010107910.1_pt1 | contig 44142 bp, 34 predicted proteins | sample 7449781 | NCBI WGS metagenome assembly JACCDW01 (sample SAMN15323449, study PRJNA562643) | freshwater metagenome | isolation source: river surface water | place: USA:Blue River Watershed | collected 2017-08-18
AATTGCCAAGCAACCAAGAACCGCAAGGGAGTAGATTTTTCTTAACATTTGGCAAAGATAATGGAACGATTAGAAAGATTAGAGGGATTAGAAAGATTAGAGGATAACTTTACAAATCTTTGGCCAAACGGAAACCGACGTATTGGCCTTTATAATTGGGATCAAAATGAAATCTATTCGCTGATCTACTGTGAAATGCATCAGTTGCAAAACTCCCTCCACGCAATACTTTATCTTTCCCTGTTTCAGGACCTTGAGGATCAACCATGATTGGTCCTGTATAATTATAAAATTGGGACCCAGGATAATAATAATCAAACCAGTCGCTACACCATTCCATAACGTTGCCATGCATATCATAAAGCCCAAAAGCATTAGGAGCATAACTCCCAACGGGCACTGTTTTATCTAATTTAATTCCAATTGGATTTGTAAAATATGGCAAAGTTGCATCAAAATTGGCCTTGTTTGTCAAGGAATCACCCGTATTGAAAGGGCGGTAAAGATTTTGCCTTCGGTAGTGTGTTTTACTCAAATAAAAGGAATTAAAACTCACCCCTCTGCAAGCATATTCCCATTCTGCTTCAGTGGGTAATCTGCAACCCATGAATTTAGCATAATCAAGTGCATCGTAATAGCTTACGTTGATGACAGGTCGTTTTCCTCTACCAAAACCATTATCATCGGGTTTGGTTCGGTTTGTTTGTTCACAAAAATAATCGTATTGATCAAAGGTCACTTCGTATTTACTAATACAATAAGCGTGCAAACTCACATCGTGTTGGTTTTCTTCCACTCTAGTCAGAACAATACCTTTGAATTCCTTTTCTAAACATCCCATATAAAATGTATCGCCTTCGATGTTAACCCATTCGATTTCGGTTTGCTTTAGAGCGGTATCTTTAGGGGTATCGGATTCATCTTTTTTACAAGAGACCATCAACATGCCAACCAATAAAATCATTATTAGGGCGGATTGCAAATACATTTTTTTCATCTTAATATTTATTAAGTTAAACATTGATTAACAGTAACAATGATAAAACTATTAATTTTAAATACGATTAAATTATTTTATTATGACATTAAATTTACACGGAAGATTTTAGGGAATTTAGTGCTTAAGCCTTCGGCTGTTTACACTGCGTGGTTTACACTGCGTGGTTTACGCCTTTGGCTGTTTATTTTAATCCCGTTAAACTTTAATAAAACTAACTATTTCAGTAATTGAAGATTATTTATTTCACTACCAGTTTCATCGTACGGGTTTCATTTGTTTCGATGTTTCTACCCTTAACAAAATAAATCCCTGGAGACAACCGACTAATATCAAAAAAACCACTTTCTACAAGGGTTTGACTTTCAATAAATTGACCTTGTATGTTATAAAATGAAGCTTCAATTGTTCCATAATAGTATGGTATTGCAATACGAACTTTATTTTTCGCCGGATTGGGTTGGAGCATCATTGGAGCATCCCATTCAGTTTTAACTGGTTTATTTTCATAAATCAGTCCTAAGGTGTCTGTTTTAAATGCAAAAACCAAATCTGAATCGTAATCGCCACCAGGTAAAGTAGAATGTCCATTGGCAATACCATAAAATCCACCATCTTTACTTTGTTTCATTTTTTCTATTGTGATATCATGGTTTGGATAATTGCCAAAGATTTTTTCTCGTTTCCAAATAAAATTAAAATTACTGTCAAGCATAGCCAAGAAATCTCCTTCATATAATAATATATTCCCAGTTTTCAAAGGCAAATGATGTCTACAACGTGGTTTGTTTCTAATCTGCTGCACCCTTACGCCTTGTTGATTGACCACAAAATAGGAAAATTCACTTTTAGGGGCGGGTTGGTATATAGAAAGCAAAAAAAGTGAATCTTTGTATGGGGCAATATCATAAACCGTTACACTATAATCCCAACGGCCATAATTCCAATGGCCATCTACATAGTGACGTGTTTTTATATTTCCAAGACTGTCAATAGTGGTAATGTCCCAATATTCACTATTATCCCAATCTGTACCTAACAGTAGGTACCCTCCCGTATTTTTTATTGGAAATATTCTTTGAAAAAATCTACTTTGATCTTTATCGTACCACGTTTTCTCCCATTTCAGTTTACCAAACAAATCAACACAAGCAATCCAAAAATGTACTGGTGTACCACATCCAATTTCCCATCTACCCCCAACTACTACAAATTCCTTTCTTTTGGGGTTATAAACGACATCGTACAAACATTGCGACGAATCTTTAAATTGAGACTTGAATGTATTGAGTAAATAATTGCCACGATTATCTATAACTGAGACATCTTCACTTCCAAACAAATAAGATTGAGAAGAATGATTCTCCGTTCTTAAAATACTCATAACATTTGAAATTTCTTTACTCCAAAGAACATCCCCATCTGAATTTATTCGAAAAATCGTATTTGCATTATTCATGGTTAATAAATATCCATTCTTATCATCCTCTTGAATATCGGTTGATCCATAATTTTTGTAAACTCTAGAGAATGTATTTTGCTGAGATATTGCATACTGAAAAAAGGTCAAACACAACACAAAACTCAAGAATTTGAGTTTATAAAACCATGTATTTTTCATTTGTAACTTTTCCATTTTTTGTGTCTTTAATTTGAACCAATAATTTCAACTTTATATTCGAATATAATCAAATAAAATTCATAAAAATTAATTTAATATAAAATATTATCAAAAAATGACAATTTATCTTTTAAAGAATATTCCGATTCCTATGAATGAATTCTTTATTATTAAACACATTAACCAACAATGAGCTTGTCTCAATTCACTATTAATTTTGAATTTTCACACAAATAAACACCTATTTAACACTGAATGTTTAATTAATAAAACATATTGACCTATAAGTTTATATTCTTATCAGATTTCTAATCCCTCTAATCCTTCTAATCCCCCTAACCCTTCTATTCAGAATTTAGAGCTTATTTAGTCCAATCTTTAGGTTTATTGGTTTATCAGATTGGATTTCTAATCCCTCTAATCTCTTTAATCTTTCTAATCCCTATAACCCTTCTATTTAGAATTTAGATAGGTTTATTTATTTATCCGATTGGATTTCTAATCCCTCTAATCATTTTAATCCCCCTAACCCTTCTATTTAGAATTTAGATAGGTTTATTGGTTTATCGGATTGGATTTCTAATCTCCCTAATCTTTCTAATCTCCCTAACCCTTTTCAATTTTTTTGCCTATATTGTTGCCAATTAATTGTCAAAAATCTTAACAAATGATCTATCACGCTCACTCTTATTTTAGCTTAAGGTACGGTTTGCTCAGTCCTGAAGATATCATTCGCTGGGCCAATTCTCAAGCCGACATCTCCAATTCAGCCATCAATATTCTTCTCGCCGATATTAACAATGTTAGTGGCGCAACTAACTTCCTCAAAGAAGCTGCAAAATACCCAAATGTCATTCCTCATCTGGGTGTCGAAATTAAAAATAACGACGAAACACTTTACCTCCTCATTGCCACTTCGCACCTCGGATTTGCCAATATGAACCAGTTTTTGTCGCAATACCTCCTGCAACAAATTCCTTTCCCCGTCATTCCACCGCTCCTCAACGATGTACGTGCCATTTACCCCTTTCATAAAGTGGTGGGATTGTCGCCGAAGGACATTCCGAACCACGCGCTCATTGGCGTTACAAAGCCCGACCTCCGTAAACTAAGGCTCTCGCCTTGGAAAAATGCCAGCAAACGCCTCCTTGCCTACCACAAAGCTACTTTTAGAAATCACGACGATTTTCACACCCACACCCTCCTGCGATGCGTCAACCACAACTGCCTCATTACCAAACTTAAACCCAATTCTACAGGACTTCCAACCGATCTTTTTTGCAATATCAGCGATCTTATCGATGCGTTTTCCGATACCCCAATCCTACTCCATAACGCCCAAAAGCAACTCGAAAACACTTCTTGGACCTTCGACTTCAATGTCCCCCAAAATAAAAAAACATTTACAGAGAATGCCGACAAAGATTACAGAATGTTGAAAGAGTTGGCTTTTGAGGGACTTAAATACCGGTATCCAAATTACACCTACGAAACTACAAAAAGGCTCGAAAAAGAAATGCAACTCATTTATGAACTTGGATTTACAGCGTATTTTTTAATCAATTGGGACATTTGTAGATTTGCCGAAGAGCAAGGTTTTTTTCATGTAGGACGAGGGAGCGGCGCCAATAGCATGGTGGCGTATTGCCTCAAAATTACCGATGTTGACCCCATTGATTTGGATTTGTACTTCGAACGGTTTATCAATCCCTACCGCAGTAGTCCGCCCGATTTCGACATTGATTTTTCGTGGCAAGACAGAGACAAGGTTACAGCCTATATTATGCAGAAATATGGCCCACACAATGTTGCCCTAGTGGGAACTTACAACACCTTCCAAAGCAATGCTGTGGTGAGGGAATTGGGGAAAGTGTACGGACTTCCGAAGGCCGAAATCGATAGTTTACTGGAGCGACCAACCTATTATGGGGAGGCCAATTTTGAGGAATTTTCGACCAATAGCGACTCTATTTACAGCACCCCAGGCATTGGACTTCGAAATAGAGATTGGAAGCCCAAAACAGCGGCAAACTCCGAAATGTCGCTCGAAAATAAAGAATCTTTGTACGCCGAATTGCTCAAACATGCCCAAAAAATTCACAACCTCCCCAATTACAGAAGCATTCATGTGGGGGGAATCCTCATTTCCGAAAAAAGCATGTACCATTACACGGCCTTGGAAATGCCCCCAAAAGGGTTTCCTACGGTGCAATTTAGCATGTTGGAAGCGGAAGATTTGGGACTTGCAAAATTCGATATTTTAAGTCAGCGAGGACTCGGCCACATCAAAGATGCGGTCACTTATGTGAAAGAAAACCAAGGAATTGTTGTTGATCCACATCAAATTCAAGCGTTTAAAAACGACCCTAAAATTGCAAGAATTATTGAAACTGGGTTCACCATGGGTTGTTTTTATGTGGAGAGTCCCGCCATGCGCCAATTGCTCAAAAAGCTCAAATGCAGAGACTACCTCACTTTGGTTGCGGCCAGCAGTGTTATTCGGCCTGGGGTGGCCCGTAGCGGCATGATGCGAACGTTTATTGAAAGGCATATCGATGAAAAGAAGCGACAGGAAGCACATCCTGTGTTGCAAGAAATCATGCCCGAAACGTATGGAATCATGGTGTATCAGGAAGATGTGATTCGCGTGGCCCATCATTTTGCGGGCTTAGGACTTGCTGAAAGCGATGTTTTAAGACGTGGCATGAGCGGGAAATTTAGAAGCAAAGAAGAATTTTTAAAGGTGCAGCAGCAATTTTATCAAAAGGCAAAGGAGAAGGGACATTCACACCAGCTCATTGTTGAAGTGTGGAAGCAAATTGAAAGCTTTGCAGGATATAGTTTTGCGAAGGGACATAGTGCGAGTTACGCGGTGGAGAGTTACCAGAGTTTGCATTTGAAAGCCTATTATCCGCTCGAATTTTACGTGGCGGTGATTAACAATTTTGGAGGATTTTACCGCACCGAATTTTATGTTCACGCTGCCCGAATGTGCGGCGCCGATGTGCAAGCGCCCTGCGTAAACCACAGCAGATTCCTCACTAGAATTGAAGGGAAAATCATTTGGCTGGGACTTGGACTGATTCAAAGTTTGGAACAAAAATGTGCCGAACGCATTTATTTAGCCCAACGAGAACGGGGGTTCGACAGTTTATACGATTTTAAGGAACGTGTAGAACCTGGCTTAGAGCAGTTGAAAATTCTGATCCAAATTGGGGCTTTTCGATTTACACAAAGATCGAGAAAAGAATTGTTATGGGAAGCACATTCGTATTATTCGCAAAAAAAAGAGACAAATATTTCCGCAAAATTGTTCACAGAAGCGCCAAAATCATACACGCTCCCACCGTTGGAAGATTCGTGGCTAGAAATTGCCATCGACCAACGAGAATTCCTGGGATTCACGCTCTGTAGTCCTTTCGAATTACTCAGTGAGCCACTTCCTGAGGGCTCTCAGGTTAGGGCGAAAGAGTTGTACAAGTTGCGCAATAAATCGGTGATGATTGAGGGATATTTGGTAACGGTGAAACCCACAAAAACGATTGGCGGCAAGGAAATGAACTTTGGAACTTGGATAGACCGTGACGGATATTTTTTCGACAGCATTCATTTCCCACAGATGGTGGGCCGATACCCTTTCAAAGGCCGCGGTGTTTACCGCATTTGGGGACAAGTAACGGTAGACTTTGGGGTATTTAACATTGAGGTGACTCAGATGGAAAAGTTGGGAATCAAATCAGATCCAAGAATTTAATGATTAGAGAGATTAGAGAGATTAGAATGATTAGAGAGATTAGAATGATTAGAATGATTAGAAGGGTATAAATCCGATAAACCTATAAATGATGATTAGAGGATTAGATGGATTAGATGGATTAGAAGGATAGAAATCCGATAAACCTAAAATAATGATTAGAGATTAGGATGATTAGAGGATTAAAGTTAAATTATGATCTCTCTAATCCATCTAATCCGTTTAATCCGTTTAATCGTTTAATGTTGGTGGCCGCCTTCGCCATGAACGTGTCCATGGTCTAATTCGTCGGAAGTTGCTTCTCTAACAGATTCAACTTTACCAGTGAAATGTAAAGATTCACCAGCCAATGGGTGGTTGAAGTCTAACTTCACAGTTTCGTCGCCAATTTCAACCAATTTGCCATCCATTGGATTGCCATCTTGGTCTTGCATTGGTAACATTGCTCCTATTTGCAAAATGTCTGCAGGCACTTCTGGTCCTTCAAAAATTGATTTTTGCAATTCGATAATCCAACGTGGGTCAGATTCTCCATATCCTTGTTCAGCAGTTAAAGTGAAAGAAAATCCTTCTCCTACACTCAATCCTTCTATGCGCGCATCGAATTCAGGTAATGTTTGTCCAATACCGTGAATAAACACTAGCGGTTGTTCAGCAGTTGCTTCATCTGCAATTTGTCCGTTTGTTAACGACAGAGAATAGCTTAAACTAACCACTCTGTTTGGGGCGATTTTTTGAGATTCCATGATTCAAAAAACATATTTATAAGTGAATAAATTATCAATTGTTCAATAAATAACCTGAATTGTGTATAACTCAAACCATTTTGAGCAATCAAAAATCGGCACGCCCAAAGATTTTTTTGTAGTTTCGTTGACCTATGGAATTGGCAAATGCAAAACTCCGCATTGAACAACTAACTACCCTCCTCAAAGACCATAATTACAGGTATTATGTGCTTGCAGAACCCTCTATTTCTGACTTTGAATTCGATCAATTGCTCAACGAATTGATCCATCTCGAATCTCAATTTCCGCAATTGATTTCGCCCGACAGTCCTACCCAAAAAGTAGGTGGTGATGTTTCTGAAGGATTTATCACCGTGAAGCACCAACGACCAATGTTGTCGCTGGCAAATACTTACAACGAGCAAGAACTGAGAGATTTCGATGAACGCATTCGCAAATCGACAGGTCTCGATCAAATTGAATACGTTTGTGAACTTAAAATTGACGGGTTGGCCATTTCTGTATTCTACGAAAATGGAAAACTCGTGCAAGCCATTACCCGTGGCGATGGCATTCAAGGCGACGATGTAACCACAAACGTGAAAACCATTCGAAGTCTAAAGCACCAACTATCAGGGAATTTCCCTCAGAAATTTGAAATGCGTGGCGAAATTTTCATGCATCGCAAAGGATTCGAAAAGCTCAATGATATCAGAAGGGCCAACAACGAAGCCGAATACGCCAATCCAAGAAACGTGGCTTCTGGGTCCCTCAAAATCAAAGACCCCAATGAGGTTGCCAAACGTCCTCTCGACATTTATTTATATTATTTATTGGAGGATGAGGGACTTTTTGCCGCTCATTCTGAGTCGCTCAATGCGGCAGCAAGCTGGGGAATTAAAATTGCTGAAACCTCAAAAGTTTGCAATGGCATTGACAGTGTGCTAGCGTTTTTAAACGTTTGGGATGAAAAACGACACGATTTATCGTTCGATACCGACGGGGTGGTGATCAAAGTTAACAACAAAAACCTCCAAGAAGAACTTGGGTTCACCGCAAAAACACCGCGTTGGGCCATTGCTTATAAATTTCAAACCGAAACGGCCACCACAAAACTGCTCGATATTACCTATCAAGTTGGACGAACCGGTGCCATTACCCCTGTTGCAGAACTTCAACCTGTTGCCATTCTTGGAACAACTGTTAAACGGGCCAGCTTACACAATGCCAATGAAATGCAACGTTTAGATATTCGCATTGGCGATATGGTTTTTGTTGAAAAAGGTGGTGAAATCATTCCTAAAATTGTGGGAATCGATTATACCCAACGACCAGAAAACTCTGAGCCACAAGCATATATCACACATTGCCCTGAATGCAACACCGAACTCATTCGCAACGAAGGCGAAGCCCAGCATTATTGTCCCAACGACCTCCTCTGCCCTCCTCAAGTGATTGGTAGACTTGAGCATTTTGTAGGACGAAAGGCCATGGACATTCAAAGCATAGGAAGCGAAATGGCGGAAACGCTGTATAAAAACAACCTTGTAAATTCACCGGCAGACTTTTACGAGTTAACTTTTGAACAGTTGATTGCCTTGGATCGCATGGGTGAAAAGAGTGCAAACAACATCATTGAAGGCATACAACAGAGTAAAAACCAACCGTTTGAGAGGGTATTATTTGCCATTGGCATACGATATGTGGGAGAAACGGTAGCTAAAAAATTGGTTGCTGCATTTTTAACCATCGACAATTTAATGAACGCCAGCGTTGAAGAAATGCTCAAGGTTGATGAAATTGGCGAGCGAATTGCACAAACGGTGTACCAACATTTCCAAAATCCGCGTAATTTGCAAGAAATTGAGAGATTAAAATCCGCAAATCTGCAATTCGAAGCTCAAAAAATCGAAAAAGCCAGCAACGTCTTGGAAGGTAAAATCTTCGTAATTTCTGGGGTTTTCGAAAAATATAGTCGCGACGAACTCAAAGACTTGGTCGAAAATAACGGAGGAAAAATGGCAAGTGGCGTGACCTCAAAAACCAATTACCTCATTGCAGGCAGCGGCGTTGGTCCCTCAAAATTAGAAAAAGCACAACAATTGGGCGTTGTTTTCTTATCGGAAGACGAGCTCATACAAATGATTCAACCGTCATGAACCCAGAATTTCAACCCAGCAAAATTAAAATGGCATTGCTCAACTTAAAAGCCAAAACTTTTAAGCGAAACAAAGGCGCAATCAATTTTAGATACGCTAAAAACTTCACCATTGTCTATGAAGTTTTAGAGAACGATGCGCAGCAACTTGCGCTCATCGATGATTTTGCAGAATATTTGGAGCAAAACGGAAAAACGGTGAGTAAAATTGTGATTTATCCGGGAAAAGACACCAAATCAATTCCTGTTCCGGCCGATAGAAACCGTTGGAATTTTTGCCAAGCCGATTTTAATTGGTTTGGATTTCCGAAGGCCGATGGACTTCAAAGGGTGCTCAAACAGCCTTCAGATTTTTTCATAAACCTCGATATGTCATTCTCTTACAAAACAATTGCAATGGCGAGTATGTCGAACAGCATCGCAAGGGCATCTCTTTGGCAGGAAAATTATCCAGCTTTTTTTGATATCTTGCTAAAACAAAATGAAACACCGAATTTGAATCAGTACCTTTGCGATTTAAAAGATTGCTTTAAACATTTACAATGAAAGAACTAATGGGCACAGGGGTGGCATTAATTACCCCATTCAAAGAAGATCATAGCATTGATTTCGATGCACTTACACGCATTGTAAACCAACAAATTGATGGCGGCACAAACTACTTAGTTGTTTTGGGAACAACGGGTGAAAGTGCAACCTTATCGTCTGATGAAAAATCAGCAGTCATCAATTGCATTAAAGCCGCAAACCATGGTCGTTTGCCATTGGTATTGGGAATTGGTGGCAACAACACTGCCGAAGTTTGCCATCAGTTAAAAACCACCGATGTGTCAGGATTTTGCGCCATTTTATCGGTGAGTCCATACTACAACAAACCAAATCAAGAAGGCATTTACCAGCATTACAAATCGTTATGCGCGGTAACTCCCTTACCAATAATTATTTATAACGTTCCGGGTAGAACTGGAATGAATATGACAGCTGAAACGCAATTGCGATTGGCTGAATTGCCACAAATTGTTGCCACAAAAGAAGCATCAGGAAACATGGAACAAGTGATGCAAATCATTGCCAAAAAACCTGCAGATTTTCTCGTTATCAGTGGCGACGATGCGCTTACTTTGCCAATGATGGCTTGTGGTGCGGCTGGTGTTATTTCTGTCATTAACCATGCATTCCCAGTTCAATTTTCGGGTATGGTTAAGGCTTGTTTGGAGGGACGTTTTGCCGACGCAAAATCACTTCACTACCAAACCATGGAGTCTGCCATTGCCATCTTCGCCGATGGAAGTCCCTCAGGAATAAAAACCATGTTGAACGAAAAAGGACTTTGTGGAACCGCTGTTCGCCAACCACTTTGGCCTGTAAATGCAACTGTTGAAGCAAATTTACGTCGCTTAGCAAACACTTTATAATCATGAATCCAAACCTCAATCCTTCCAACGATCAATTAAGCCGTGCCGACAAGGACATTGAAAAGGTATTGAGGCCAGCAACCTTCGACGATTTCACAGGGCAGGAAAAAATCTTAGAAAACCTCAAGGTTTTCGTAGAAGCTGCCCGTTTAAGAGAAGAAGCGCTAGACCATATTTTACTTCATGGCCCTCCGGGACTTGGAAAAACAACATTGAGTCACATTGTTGCTAATGCAATGGGCAGTTCAATGAAAATCACGAGCGGACCTGTTCTTGAAAAACCAGGCGATTTGGCAGGTTTGTTAACAAACCTTCAAAAAGGCGATGTTTTATTCATTGATGAAATTCACCGCTTAAGCCCAGTCATTGAAGAGTATTTATACAGTGCAATGGAAGATTATCGTATTGACATTATGATCGATACAGGTCCAAATGCACGCAGTGTACAAATTTCTTTGGCCCCATTTACATTGGTTGGAGCCACCACTAGAAGTGGTTTATTGACGGCACCATTAAGAGCCCGTTTCGGTATCAATTGTAGGTTAGAATATTACAATGCCGAAATCTTAACCGGAATTGTAAAACGTAGTTCGAGTATTTTAAATACACCAATTGAAGAAAGCGCTGCTTTTGAAATTGCCCGTAGAAGTCGTGGAACCCCAAGAATTGCAAACGCACTTTTGCGTAGAACCCGCGATTTTGCTCAAATTAAGGGAAATGGCACAATCAATTTAGATATCGCGCAATTTGCATTGCAAGCGTTGAATGTAGATGCAAATGGCTTGGATGAAATGGATAACAGAATCCTCTTAACCATTATCGATAAATTTAAGGGTGGTCCAGTAGGACTTGGAACCATTGCCACAGCTGTTGGAGAAGATTCAGGCACCATTGAAGAAGTTTATGAGCCTTTCTTAATTCAGGAGGGATATTTACAGCGCACTGCTAGAGGTAGAGAAGCCACTCATTTGGCCTACCGACATTTGGGAAAAATTCCCAATATGGGTGGCGGAACAGGTACTTTACTTTAACCAATTTTTAAATGATGGTTGGCTCTTCAATGAAATCAAACATTATTGAAAAAGCATCGGCATTGGGTTTTTTGGCATGCGGTTTTTCAAAAGCCGAGTTTCTAGAAACAGAAGCCAACAATTTGAAAACATGGCTTTCGAACAACTACCATGGTGAAATGGGTTATATGGAAAACCATTTCGACAAACGGCTAGATCCTACGTTATTGGTTGAAGGTTCTAAAACGGTGATTAGCCTTGCGTACAATTATTTTCCGCAAAAACTGCAAAAAAAAGAAGCTCCAACAATTGCAAAATATGCGTATGGAGAAGATTATCACAAAGTTGTTAAAGATCAAGGATTCCTGCTCCTAGAATACATTAAAACCATATATCCCGAGGCCTCTGGGCGTGTTTTTGTTGACTCAGCGCCTGTTATGGAACGACAATGGGCCGAAAGGTCTGGAATTGGCTGGATTGGCAAAAATAGTTTACTCCTTAGAAAAGGCGTTGGAAGTTTCTTTTTCTTGGCTGAAATCATTGTAAACATTGAAATTGAGCCCGATCGTGCCACCACCGATCACTGTGGAAGCTGCACTGCTTGTATCGATGCTTGTCCAACAAATGCCATCATTGCCGATAAAGTCATTGATGCCAATAAATGCATTTCATACTTAACCATTGAAAAACGCACAGAAATACTTCCAGAGGAAAAACAAAACCTGAATCAATGGATCTTCGGCTGTGATATTTGCCAAGACGTTTGCCCTTGGAATCGATTTAGTGTCCCTCATGATGAAGAAAGATTCATACCAGCTGGAGATTGGATTGAATGGAATCAGGAAGCTTGGAATTCGATGTCGGAGGAAGAATTTAAATTAAACTTTGGGAAAACGCCTATCACGAGGGCTGGATTTTCAAAAGTTATGAGTCATTTACCCTAAATTTAGGGGTATTTCAATTTCAAAAACGGTACCCACATTGATTTCCGATTTAAACTGAATGCGACCATTGAACTGTTCAATGATTTTCTTTGTAATGGCTAGTCCTAGTCCCATTCCACTATTTTTAGTGCTAAAATTCGGGCTAAAAATTTTGTCGAACAACTCTGGCGGTATGCCCTTTCCATTGTCGGAAATTGTAAGCAACACCGATTTTTTGAGCATGGTTACATCGACCACAATTTGACCTACCCTATCTTCAGGAATGGCTTGAATGGCATTTTTGAAAATATTATTAAAGATTCGACCAAGTTGATGTGGATCGGCCAAAACGGGAATGGTTTCTGCCTCAATTTTCAATGTAATGGGTTGTCCCATTTCCTTTTCCATAAGATCAACCGCATCTGTCAATACCAGTTTTAAATCAATATTTTCCAAGATTGGTTCTGGCATTTTGGCAAAAGAACTAAATTCTTCAGCCATGGCACTGAGTGAATCAATCTGACGGATCATCAAGGCAATGGTTTTTTTAACTTTTTCTTCAATATTATCGTCGCCACGGCCCATTGAATATTGCAAATGCTGCAACGACAATCGCATTGGTGTTAGTGGATTTTTAATTTCGTGGGCAACTTGCTTGGCCATTTCCCTCCAAGCACCTTGACGTTCACTTTCGGCCAAACGGTCTAAACTAGAATCAAGCGCACTCAACATTTTGTTGTATTCGGCAACCAATAAACCAATTTCATCGTTTCGTTGCCATTGAATTGGCAAATTTTTCTCACCAATTTTCATTTGCGACAATTGGTTTTTAATCAAGATGAGTGGTTTTGATAAACGTTGAGCAACGTAATACGTTAGAATAATTGCCAAAGCAAATATCAGTACGAATAAGTTGATGATGGTTACGGTGTATTGAGAGATTTCTCTGAATAAATCTTCACGGTTTGAGAAGTAGGGCAAATTTACATACCCTCTCACATTCAAATCATTATCTATCAATGTTGTATATGCCGAAATATAACTCAAATCGGCAATGTTCTCAGAAACGATGGCCGATGAAATTTCATTGGTTTGGAACTTCCTGAAAACGGTTGGATTCATGAGTTCACCCGTATATTTTTCAGAATATAATTTAGGATTTGTAGAAACAATGAGTTTACCAAACTGATCATAAACATTGATATCTGTTTCATAGTAATCGGCCAAATCGTAAACCAATCCCACTTCATATTTATTGTGAAGTGCATCGAGGTTAATTTCACCACTAATTTTATTGGCAACGTTATTGGCCTTGTTCATTAAATACTGCTGCTGACGGTCAATATTGTTTTGAATGAAGTAATTGATGGTTACAAAGATGACAATTAAAAAGATACCAAAAACCAACCAAGTGATGTACAACTGTAATCTGCGCGACAAGAACCAACTTTCTGTTGAAAATTGAGGTTTAATGACATGCCGTGTGAATCCAAATTTACTTGAAAATTTAAATCGTTGAATCAACAAACTCGCACGCTGTTGGATCCATAAAACGAGTAGATAGAGTAAAATAAGGATGAAACCCACCAACGATAAAAGGGTAAATTGAATCGAAGAAATGAGTACAGATTCATCTTTTTTGGTAATAATGACGATGTTATTGTATTCATCACGTTGCACGTAATGGCTAAAACCATCTTTATTAAAAAACTTTGTAGAATCACCGTATAAATTAATTGCTGGATAATCGAACTGCCCCGAATGTCGGTTTAACTTATTGCGGTTATAGATGGCATAAGAATATTGATATCTTCTAAATAAACTTTCTGTGGCGTTTTTTTCAATAACATCCGACAAACGGCCTTGTGTATTTCCAAATTTCGGCGTTAGCAACACAAAATAACTCCCTAAGAGTTGGCTTCCTGCAACCACGTTAAATTTCCCTAAATAACATCCACGCAATCTACGTTCGTTGATTAAGAAAAAACGGTTGGTGACTTGAATACATAAATCACTAAAATAAATTGCATTGAGCGTTGAGTAATCAATGGTATTATCGATTCTATATGACTGTCCTTGTCCATCAAAATCAAAAATAGAGATATCGTAATTTTCGTATTTACCATTAAAATACAATTGCTCTAATCGACTCTCAAAGGCTTCTTTCGTTTCATCTTTACAGCTGTAGTAATCAACAACACCTTTATCTGAATTCAATTGAATTTCAGCATCATAAAGATGTTCTTTGATCACTTTATCGGCTTTTAAGAGCAATTGTGAAGACAAAAATTTACGTTGTGTATTTTCCTTAATTCTAAGTTCCGTATTTAAAATAATGCTCAACGAAAAACACGGCAAAAGTACTTGAAGCAGAATTCGGGTATAATCGAACCTTGCTTTAGAGTTTTTCCTGAATACAAACCAAATAATGATAAAGAATATCCAAATGATACAATACAATAAACTTTGAAAATTGGTATAACTGTAAATTAAATTTGGAATGAACGACAGAAGAAAAATCATCAATCGATGATTCAAATCAAGCTCATAAAACGTAGGTGCAAACTCATTAAGAATGGTGAAAACACAAACCATCAACAGCACCAAAATACCCACTGAAATCAGGGTGTACCTGGTGACTAATAAAATCTCAAAAAAGTCAAAATGGATGTCGGTACTCCCCACCAAATCTTTCGCTAAAATAAATATAAACAACAAGATAGCCAAGGCAATACCATACATGAATGTGAGTATGGTTATTTTCTTTTTGAGGGAAAGCTGAGGCAGCAATGGAACAATGTAATTGATCACAATTGACAATAGCCAAAAGAACAATAAAACCCAGATTAAGGTGAGTCCAATACTTTGAAAAAACGAATTAAAATAGAATAATTCTGAAGAAAAAAGCTTCAACTGTTTGAATGTTTTAGCTATATAATCGTATGTAAATAAAATAGTTGCCAGAAACCAAATCAGCCAATTTACGATTTTAAAGAGTTTTAACTTTGCAACATTCGATACAATGTAAATGCCCAAACTAATCAAAGACAGGCCAAATAAGAAAATTAAATCATAAAATAAACTCGCCGAATATTGTTTAAATCCAATGTAATAATCCGATTCATTTTTTTGGATGAATGATCCTTTAAAATGAATGATTGAGCCTTGTTCGAATGGATTTTTATCGATATCTAAAATTGAGTTTTGTTTTTCATTCAGCGAATCGGGGTTTAGTTTAGGTCCTTGATTCTCAAAAATATTGTATACATAAACCCATGTTTCGCGACCATGAATCCGATTCCATTTGGCCAAATGAATAGATCCTTGATGAACAATTTCAAATGTGTTGACTGTATCTGGAACAATGTAAAACTGATTGTTTGTCCACAGCACAGGCTTGTTTTCAGTAAACTGATAGACTTCAATTTTGTTTACTTTAAAAATTTCGCGTTGTTTGGAATTCCAAAATTGATTGATACTTGCAGATTTGTCAAAATCGGCAATGTGTAAACCAACGTTTTCAATATCCCTTACAATTTCATTTGCGTAAGATTTTAATTTTAATTCTGATTGAAGATGTTTCTGCCCGAAAGAAAAATATTGAGACCCACCCAATAAGATTGTACCAATTGCAATGAGCCAGCTTCCGGTAGATTTGAACATAAATTACATGTAAGTTTTTGTTTGCAGATAATTTTGAACATAATCAAAAATCGCAACTTTAAATTCAGTAAATCCCAAATGATACCCCGATTGAATGAGCCTCGATTCATCGGCTTCTGTGAAATATTGGTAATTATCACGAATATCTTCAGGCATATCAATATACGAAATATTTGGATCAATTCCTAATGCCTCGTAAACGGCGTTGGCAAGTTCAAGGAACGTATGAGATTGGCCGCTTCCTAAATTATAAAGCCCTGAATTTTTACGGGTTTCCATTTCAAAAATGAGCACATTAATCACATCCTTTACATAAACAAAATCACGTTTTTGTGCACCATCGGGGTATTCTGGTTTGTAACTTTTGAATAAAGAAACTTGACCTTTTTCTTGAATTTGATTGTACGCATGAAACACAACACTGGCCATTCTGCCTTTGTGATATTCGTTTGGTCCAAACACATTGAAAAATTTAAATCCAGCCCAAAATGGTGGGGTTTCTGTTTGGTTAAGCATCCACAAATCAAAGATCTGTTTGCTTTCACCATATGGATTCATTGGTTTGAGGGACATTATTTTGGTTGGATCATCAGAAAAACCTTGCTCACCATTTCCGTAAGTAGCTGCCGATGAAGCATAGACCAAAGGAATGCTATGCTGAGTGCAAAGATTCCAAACCGATTTTGAGTAATTCACATTCAGTTCGTTGAGCACATTCCAATCGAATTCATTTGTGCGGGTTCTTGCACCAATATGAAATACAAATTGGACTTTATCTCCATTGATTTCAAGCCAATTGAGAAATTCAGAACGATCTATTTTTAAATGAAGGTTCTTTCCCTCCAAATTTGAAAATTTCTGGGAATCGCTAAAATTGTCAACGGCAACCAATTCGCCATAGCCCCTTTGTTGAAGCTCTCCCAACAAAGCTGAACCAATAAAACCCAATGCGCCGGTGACAACAATCATTATACAAAAATAACACTTTGAAACGGATTTCTCACGGATTTAGAATTATCCCTTACTTTTGCAATCAACTTCATGAAAAATAAAGGCTCTAAACTAACCATTTTTATTATCGTTGCCATGGTGATTGGTGCGGTGGTAGGTCAAATTATTTTTACCGGATTGCCGGAAATTGGCAGCGCCCAAAATCCAACAGGTGAACTCAATGTAACCTACGCATCTTACTTTAAAATCCTCACAACCATCTTCTTACGATTGGTTCAAATGATCATTGCTCCATTGGTTATTACAACCCTCATTGTTGGAATTGCAAAAATGGGAAATTTAAGCGCCATTGGTCGCGTTGGAGGAAAAAGTATGCTTTGGTTTCTATCTGCCTCTTTGGTTTCATTACTTTTAGGGTTGGTGTTGGTGAACTTCTTCGAGCCGGGTAAAGGCATGAACCTTGGTAACATAAGCGCGAATGCAAAATCAGTTGAAGATTTGGTTCAAAAAACAGATTCGTTTTCCATCAATCATTTTATAGAACATTTATTCCCAAAAAGTTTGTTTCAAGCCCTTGCCGAAAATGAAATTTTACAAATTGTAATCTTCTCCATGTTCTTTGGCGTTGCACTTGCAAGCCTCGGAAAAACAGGAGAAAGCTTGGTTGTGGCGTTGGATAAAATCTCTAAAGTGATTTTGAAAATGGTTGGATATGTGATGAATTTTGCTCCATTTGGTGTTTTTGGGGGAATCACAGCCATTATTTGTACAAAAGGACTTGGAATCTTGGTGGTTTACGGAAAATATCTTTTGTCGTTTTACACGGGCATAGCCGTTTTGTGGATCATCTTATTGCTTGTTGGTTGGTTTATTTTGAAAAACCGATTATTTTCATTGATCAATAGCATCAAAAATCCAATGTTGGTTGCATTTTCAACCACAAGTTCAGAGGCAGTATTTCCTAAATTGACTGAGGAGTTAGAGAATTTTGGTTGTAAAAAGAACATTGTAAGTTTCATTTTACCATTGGGATATTCATTTAATCTAGATGGTAGCATGATGTACATGACATTTGCAAGCATTTTCATTGCACAAGCCTACTCTATTCCATTAGATTTAGGCACACAATTAACAATGTTATTGGTGTTAATGCTTACAAGTAAAGGAATTGCGGGCGTACCAAGAGCTTCTTTGGTTGTGGTAGCGGCAACCTGCACCATGTTTAAAATTCCGGCAGAGGGTATTGCTTTGATTTTACCAATTGACCATTTTTGCGACATGGGTCGTTCAATGACCAACGTTTTAGGAAATGCACTTGCAACAACCGCTGTGAGCAAATGGGAAGGAGAATTACTTCCAGAGGGCGTAAAAGAGGAAGAATAACCATGATGGATCCAGAGGTAAATCTTATTTTCCAGGAACCTGAAGAACAAATCATTCAAAAGGTGATTGATCAAATTGAAAAAGATTTTGGAATGGCATCTTTTGAGTTTAAAAATTCCCCATACCCTAAAATTGAAATGCTTATTCCTGAGTTAGAATTTGCAATTGAACAGTTGCAACAGCAAAATCATTCGAAGTGGATGAAAATTGTGTACCGAGTTGATTTAACGGAAAAGCAATACAAATTTGTACAAAAAATGGGCGGAAGTACCCCGTTAAATATGGCTAAAGCTGTGATTTTAAGAGAATTTCAGAAAGTCAAAAACAGGTTATTGTACTCATAGTTTTGCAGTTTGTGCAAAAAATAAATGATTTATTTTTCATTAATCTTGCAAATCGCCCTTAAAAACTTGGTATTTTAGGGTCATTTACTGAAATTTGCCATCTATGGAATTAAAAGATGTAGTTTCTGTAACTGGAATGCCAGGTCTTCACAAAGTGATTGGACAAAATAAATCTGGCTTGATTTTAGAATCCTTAACAGACAATAAAAAATTTGCAACCAACGCACGCCAACGTGTGAGTGTTTTGGCTGATATTTCAATGTTCACTGAAGAAGGCGAAGTTAGATTGGCTGAAGTTTTATTAACCGTTAAAAAACTTGAAGATGAAGGAAACGCTATCCCTACATCGAAATCAGATAACGATGATGTGAAAGCCTTTATGTCTAAAGTGTTGCCTAACTACGATAGAGAAAAGGTATATCCTAGCGACATGAAGAAATTGTTCGTTTGGTATCACATGTTAAAAGGTTCTTTAGATTTTGATTCTTTGAATAAAATTGAAGAAACTGAAGAGTCTGCAGATGGTAAAGAAGTTGCAAAAGCAAAAAGCACCGACAAACCAAAAGTTGCTGCCGCAAAAACAAAAACCCCTACCAAAACTGCTGCTGGTGTAAAAGTTAAAACAACTACACCTCGCAAAATGGGAAGCTAATTAAGCACCCCCAATATGGCTGCATTTATCCCCTCTGATTTTACAATTCAGCAACCCGCTGATGTAGAAATTCTATTTCAAAAACTCCTCGATAGAACAATTCATTCGACCAGCGAATTTGAAGATTTTTTAGTTGATGTAAGTGAGCTTGAAAGCTTTTTGTCGGAAGACATGGCTTGGCGTTACATTCACATGACCTGCGACACTCAAAATGAAGATTTTGAGAAAGCTTACTTACAATTCGTTCAAGAAATTCAACCCAAAATTGCTCCATTTGAAGATAAACTCAATCAGAAAATTGTTGATTGTCAATTCAAAAGCGATTTAGAATCTGCACCTGAATACCACATTTATTTCAGAGCGCTGAAAAGTGCAGTTGATCTCTTCAGAGAAGAAAACATTCCTCTTCAGGCCGATTTAAATACATTGGCTCAAGAATATTCTTCCATTCAAGGTGCAATGACCATTGACTGGAATGGAGAAACAATGACCATGCAAAAAGCTTCAAATTTCTTGATGGAAACAGATAGAGAAGTGCGAGAAAATGCATGGAAATTAATGAACCAACGACGTCAATTAGATGCTCAAAAACTTGAGGATTTGTTTGATAAGATGGTGGCAAAGCGACATCAAGTTGCGGTGAATGCCGGATTCAGTAACTATCGTGATTACATGTTTGCGGCTATGGGACGATTCGACTACTCTGTTGAAGATTGCAAGAAATTCCACGAATCAGTTGAGCATCACGTAGTTCCATTGTTAAAAGAAATTCAATTGCGTCGTTTGGAATTGATGAAAATCGACAAATTGAATCCTTGGGACACAGCAGTTGACCCATTGAATAGAGAACCATTAAAACCATTTACAAATGGTGAAGAATTGCTCGACAAAGGCATTGATGCATTGAATGAGCTCGATTCATTCTTTGGCAATTGCCTGACCACAATGAAAGAAAAATCATTGTTGGATTTAGACAGCAGGGTTGGAAAAGCGCCCGGTGGATATAATTATCCGTTGGCAAAGACCAATATGCCATTTATATTCATGAATGCCACAGGGAATTTGAGGGATGTAGAAACCTTGGTTCACGAAGCAGGACATGCAATTCATAGTTTTCAAATGGCCCCATTAAAATTAAATGCCTTTAAAAATACTCCAAGCGAAGTTGCCGAATTGGCATCTATGAGCATGGAATTATTAAGCATGGACGGTTGGGGAAACTATTTCAACGATGAAATTTTATTAAATCGTGCAAAATGCGAACAGCTAGAAGGAATTTTAGGCACTTTGCCTTGGATTGCAACAGTTGATGCATTTCAGCATTGGATTTATGAAAACCCAAATCATACCCAAGAAGAACGAAAAGCAGCATGGATTTTCCAACAGGCACGTTTTTCAAGTGGCTTGGTTGATTATAATGGCTTTGAAGATGCAAAAGCCTTTGCTTGGCACAAGCAACTGCATATTTTCGAAGTTCCATTTTATTACATTGAATATGGCTTTGCTCAATTAGGAGCCATTGGGATTTGGAAAAATTACCACCAAGATAAAATCAAAGCTTTGGAAGGATATAAATCCTTCATGAAGTTAGGTTACACTCAATCAATTCCAAATATTTACGAAAATGCAGGCGTTAAATTTGAATTTTCGTCTGAATATATCAAACAATTAATGGAATTTGTGCACGAACAATGGGCACAATACAAATAAATAAAACAACCTTCATTAAAATTGGCATTGGACTTTTGTCCTTTGCCATTTTTATTTTATTCGGACATTACATTGCCCAAACAGGCAATTGTTGGGGAGGATTTACAACAGAATGTTGGAGTCGTTGGGACAGTGCACTCTACTTAGATGTTGCTCAAAACGGACATAATTTATTCCATTGTCCAGATTACCCCGAAAGTTGGTGTGGAAATGCCGGTTGGGCTCCAGCCTACCCTTTTTTAATGCGTTTTCTACATTTCATCTTGCCCGGTATAGAGATGCCAATGATAGGCCTATATCTCAGTCATTTCTTTGTATTGGCATCGATTTTCATGATTGGAATTTGGTTTCCAAACCTTAAATGGCATCAGTATTTTCTCGCCAACATTACTTATATTTTTGCATCTGGCAATATTTACCTTCACGCCATTTTTCCAATGTCGATGCTCGTTTTTTTATTGTTGCTACTTTTTTATTATTTGGATAAATCGCAATTTATTTTGGCAGGAATTGTTGCATTTTTCGCGGTGCTTACCTACAGTATTGGTTTTATTCTCATTCTTTGTATTGGAATTTGGTTTCTGCATGACTTTTTTTACATAGAGAAACGAAAGATTCATTCCCAAAAGTTATTCTTACTCCTTGCAGCCATTGCAGGTATTCTCACCTGGTTTATCTATGATTGGATCTACACAGGTCATTGGAATGCTCTTTTTCTCATTCAGTTTAAATACGGACATAGTTTCAATATGCCTTGGAAACACATGGCAACACGTTATCACGACATGTTACAACATTGGGGCACCATGGACATGTGGAATGAAATACAGAACTTCTTTTTATGGATTTTGGTACTTTCGAGTTGCGTGTTTATGTCCCTCAAAAAAAATAGAAGACCCAATTGGATCTTCTATTTAATGTTTACTTTTTTATTTTTAGCGGTACCTTATAGTACCAGTGCGATCACAGCAATTTTTAGAAATGCGATTGTTTTGGCTCCAATTTGGATTTATTTATCGCAAAAAATCAGCTGGAAAATAAGCGTTTTGGTGATTCTACTTTTTGTTATCCTCTCTTACCCAATGGGTATCTTGTTCATTCAAAGTAGAATTATTTAATTAAAGATTTCCTCTCTTTGCTTGTTCTCTTTCGATTGATTCGAACAAAGCCTTAAAGTTACCTTTACCAAAACTCTTTGCACCATGACGTTGAATAATTTCATAGAATACAGTTGGTCTGTCTTCAACTGGTTTTGTGAAGATTTGCAATAAATATCCCTCTTCATCTCTATCGATCAAAATATTCAAGGCTTTCAATGCTTGTAAATCTTCGTTGATTGTACCTACGCGTTCTAAAACATCTTCATAATATTCATCAGGCACATATAAAAATTCTATCCCTCTACGACGCAATTCTGCAACGGTTTCAAGGATATCATGAACTTCAACTGCAATGTGTTGAACACCCGCACCTTTATAAAATTCAATATACTCTTCAATTTGAGACTTTCTTTTGCCATCAGCAGGTTCGTTGATAGGGAATTTCACATAACCATTGCCATTGCTCACAACTTTACTCATTAAGGCACTATATTCGGTGCTAATGTCTTTATCGTCGAATGTCAATAACAATTTAAAGCCCATAACATCTTCATAGAACTTCACCCATTCATCCATGCGACCTAACTCCACATTTCCAACACAATGATCCACGTATTTAAGTCCTACAGGAGTCACATCCATTGCAAAAGCAGGCTTGATAAATCCTGGTAAAAAAGGACCATTGTAATTAGATCTTTCAACAAATTTGTGCACAGTATCTCCATAAGTATGAATTGCAGAGATTATTACATAACCGTGTTCATCCTCAAAACGAGTAGGCTCCATGTAAGGTTTAGCGCCACGTTTTACTGTTTCTTCGAAACTTTTTGTAGCATCATCAACCCACAAACTCAAAAATTTAACGCCATCACCATGTTTTTTATGGTGGTCTGCAATTTCAGAATTTGCATCAATTGCAGTGGTTAAAACCAAACGAATTTTACCTTGTTCTAAAACATAACTTGCCTTATCGCGAACACCGGTTTCAGGTCCGCTGTATGCTACAAATTTGTAACCCCAAGCAGTTTGATAGTAATAGGCACTTTGTTTTGCATTACCTACGTAAAATTCAATATGATCTGTACCATTTAATGGTAAAAAATCGGTAGTCGTGGTGGTAGATTCTAAAGTTTCCAATTCCATGATTCAAATTTAATTCAAAAAAAGGAACTTAAAAAATTCACTCAATAAAAAGCAAATTGCAGGAACATGAATTCATTGAATTAATTGGGATCCACATCAAAATCGATGCGCACGCCAGAAAATCCCTCAGCAGTTTGAAGTTGGTTTTGTGCCCAAAGTAAATATTCTTTTATTTTAGGGATATTGTCTTTTTGTCGATCCATTTTCAACAAGAAATGCTGAATGTACATATTTTTCACTTTTCCAACAGAAGGCGTCAATGGACCTAATAACCTATCAGACAATCGTGTACGAATGATATTATTAAAGTAAGCGGCCGCCGAAAATACAGTTTGTTGGTCTTTGTGTTTCAAAGAAATTTCAATCAATCTAGCAAAAGGTGGGTAACCAAAAGTTTTTCTCTCGGCAAGTTCGCTTTCTGCCAATTCTGAATATTTTTCCGATTTCACCGCTTCCAAAACAAGATGGGTTGGTTGATAACTTTGAACCATCACCAAGCCTCTTTTTTTACCTCGTCCTGCCCTTCCCGAAAGTTGATACAATTGTTGGAACGCCCTCTCGTGTGATCTAAAATCTGGCACGTTCAACATAATGTCGGCATCGGGCACTACAATCAAGGCAACATCCTCAAAATCAATGCCTTTTGCAAGCAATTGTGTCCCTACCAAAATATCAATTTCACCTGAATCAAAGGCATTGAGAATTTTCTGAAAATCTGAACGCTTTTTAATACTTTGTTGATCAAAACGAGCAATTTTTAATTCTGGAAACAGAATATTGAGTTCTTCAACAATTTTTTCTGTACCAACACCCTTTAAGAGCAGTTCATTTCCACCGCAGGCAGGACAAGATTTAGGAATATTTTGCTGATAACCGCAATAGTTACACCGCTGTTGGTTCGAACTTTTATAGAAAGTGAGGGCAATATCGCATTGAACACATTGTGTTGTATGTCCACACAAAGAACATTGAATAAATGGAGCATATCCTTTCCGATTGTGATACACAATGATTTTATCTTTGCTCTTGAGCTTTGATTTTATTTCATCAACGGCATGATCAGAAAAGAAACCTTGCATTCTATTTTGCTTTTTCAATTCACTCAAATTGAGTGTCATTAATTCTGCAAACTGTTGTTGTTCAAACCTTTCAAACAAATTTACCCTTTGAATTGCCCCGTCGTTCGACAATTGCAACATTTCATAACTTGGTGTTGCTGAACCCATTAAAAGTTTAGCCCCTGAAATTTTTGCTAACTGAAAAGCAGCATCTCTCGCATGAAACATTGGGCGTTTTTCAAATTGCTTGTAACTACTTTCATGCTCTTCATCAATGATAATTAAATCGAGTTCAGCGAAAGGAGCGAATAGCGCATTTCTAGTTCCAATGATAAAATTAATTTCTCGCAAACGCACTTTCTCATAGAGTTCTGTGCGCTCAGAAGTGCTGTAATAATGATGCCACACTCCTATTTCTTCAGAAATCAATTGGGCCACCCTAGAAACTAAATGTTCAGTTAAAGCAACTTCTGGTACCAAAAACAATACTTGTTTTCCCTTTTTGAGGGATTCTGCAGCGAAATGCAAATAAACATGGGTTTTACCAGAACCCGTAACGCCATGGAGCAATACATGTTTTTGATTTTCAAATGCAAAATGAATGGCGGAAACTGCTTCAACTTGGGCCGGTGTAAAATCGATTTGTTCTCCTTCCCCTTGAATGGCTTGAAAACGATCTTCACGTTGTTTCACAATTTTCAAATACCCTTTCTTTTCAAGGGCTTTTAAAATTGGTTTTGTCACAACTTTTGAGGCAGTGATTTTTTTAACGTCGGATTTACGTTGTGGCGAACCCAGCACCATCATCATGGCTTGAAATTGTTTTTCAGATTGTCGCTCCAACGTATTTAAAGCCAAATTTGCTTCATATTCATTTTCCCAAAAATCGGAACATTCAACAATTTCAATAAATTTGGGTTTATAATTCTCTCTAAGCTCTTCCTCCATGGAAATCAATCCCTTAACATACATCGATTTGATGTATTTCAAAACTGATTTTATTTTGAGGGACGCTTGAACCTGTTCAACGGTAATAGACTTGGAGGTCAATAACATCGCCAGGATTTCATTTTCTTTAGGGTCTAATTCTACGAGTTCATCGGGATCAAAATCGGGGTGCAATGAAATTTTAGTGAGCGATTGAACGCGAAAACCTGCAGGTAAAGCAGTGGCTAAAACATCCCCCAAAAAGCACAAATAATAGGCCGACATCCATTCCCAAAAGGAAAGTTGACTTGGAGAAACAATTGGCTTCTCATCTAGAATATCGATGATATAACTTGCTTGATATCCTTCAGGTGGCAATTCTGAGAGTTCATAAATGATTCCTGAATAGACTTTTTTTGAACCAAATGGAACGGCAACTCTCATTCCAACACGAATGAGTTCTTCCCATTCGTGAGGCACACGATAGGTGTATAATTTTGGCAATGGAATTGGCAAAATTACCTTTACAAACAGGGTTATACGTTCTTCTGTCACCAATCAATTCAATTAATAACCACCATGTTGCCAGCAATAACCGTTCGACTTTGCTGAACGAGAACATTGCGATCCCTTTTTTGTGGTTGCAGAACAACGCCCGTATGACGATGACGAAGGCGCCGCTTGGGTTTTAGCAGGGGCAGAGATTGATTGACTCGGCACAGCGCTATTTGAAGAGTTTGTTGAGGATGGAACTGAATTATTAACTGTGTTTGAGTTGTTATTTTTAAGATTAAAAAGAAGATTGTCGATACGCAGATTTAAATTACGATTATTTTCCTCCAAAATCGACAATTTGGTTTCAAGTACAATGACTTTTGTTTCGAGTGCTGAAATTTTGGCATTCAAATCAGCAACCGATTGAGCAGAAGATTGTTGACAAAACAAAAATGCAATTAAATAAATTCCAAATTTTAAAAATCTCATCCTTCGAAATTACATCAAAGGAATTAAAAAGAGAACATACATTTTTAAAAAGTGGAGAAGTTCTCAGACCATTAATTTCAATACAAAAGTAAATAATGGCAATGCCAAATGGTAGGTAATTAAAAACTTAAGCATCAAATCCATCCATTTATATTTGTTGACCCAAGAAGTTAAGCCAATGGAAGTCACTAAAATTGTAGCAATCAGGGTGACAGACGAACCTAAAATCAAATCAACATTGTTATAAAAATGTTCTTTTTGAATTAAATAAATCCCGAGAAATATTAAGAAAATTGCAACATTAAATAAGACAAGTCCAATTTTCACTTTAGACTTTCCGGCAACCACAACCACCGTATTGTACCCAAAAATGAGATTTCCTTTGTGCCCGGCAATATCTTTCACAACATCTTTCGTAAACAGCAACGTAAGCAGTGTGCAAAAGAAATACATCAATTTCCAGTCCCAAACACCATAATGAATCCAAATACCAATGAGTGGCGCCATGGTCAACAAGCTCGCTGAAATTTCTCTAATGATGGGTTTCTTTTGAAGTTTATGGGAATAGAACCAGCATACAACGATGTACACAAAATAGAAAATCAGAATTTTCTTAGTTGCGAAAAATGCAAAAAATAAAGCCAGAAAATTGAAAGCGATATAAGAATTTGCTAAAAATGTAGTTCCAATGGCCCTGCCAACAAGAGCAGATTTAGGATGATTCACCAAATCTTTATCGGAGTCATAAAAGGCATTGATTACAAATGCACCAGCGAGGGTTGAGACAGTTGCCAAAACCATTAGGTGCAGTTTTTTATCGAATATAATTTGATGAAATGAATATTCAGGACCAAAAACAAAAAGGGCCAAGAAATATTGTCCCAACACCATGAGGAGAACATTGTACCAACGAATGATACTTAAGAAATAAAGAAATTTAATTATTTTTTGATTGCCAGAAAGGGGCATATTATATTTTGTAGATAACCTGCAACTTGTGACCTTCAAGCATTTTCTCTGCTTTTTCAAAGTCTTGAGTAAATCCAAGCACAAAGCCACCACCACCGCTTCCACAAAGTTTCAGGTAATACGCATTGGTTTCTAAGCCTTTGCGCCATACCCCTTCAAATTTTTGAGGAATCATTGGTTTAAAGTTATCTAAAAATAAAGAAGAAATTGCTTTTACATTTTCAAACAATGGTTTGTTTTCGCCTTTCAAGAAGGATTTCACGGCGCCATCGTTGTATTTTTTCAATTGAGTTCTCACTAAGTTTCTGAACCCTTCATCTTTCAATTTTTGCAAGAAGATTGCCACCATTCCTTGAGTTTTCCCTGGACTTCCAGAGTCCATTAAAAAGATGGCTCCTTTTCCGGTAGCATTCTCAGAAGGCATTCCTACGGCGCCTAAATCACCTTTTCCTTTGATTAAAATAGGTAAATTTAAGTAACAAATTAGAGGATCCAAGCCTGAACTTGTACCGTGAAAATACGATTCGAGCGTTGATAGAATATGTTTCAACTTTGCCAAGTTATCGCCTTTCATAACTTCGTCGGCTGCCACTTGATCTGTTGAATATTGATTGTATAAAGCTGCAACTAAAGCACCTGAACTGCCTACCCCAAATCCTTGCGGAATGCTGCTATCGAAATACAAACCATTTTGAATGTCTTGATTTAATTTTTCAAAGTCGAATTTACAAGGAAGTTCATTTTTGAGGGACATATCCTTCAAATGATTGACGAACTTTGCAATACTTTGATTAGATGCAGATTGAATTTCTGTGGGTTGAGATGCAAACTCAAACTTCCCTTTGAAAAAAGTATATGGAATACTTAACCCCATTGAGTCTTCGATGATTCCATATTCACCAAACAATAAAATTTTGGCGTAGTAGAGTGATTCTTTTAACATTAAGATAGTTTTAGAGGGTTTCCTCCTATGCTACTGCAAAGATACAAACCTTTTTTACAGTAAACTAACAACTTAGTGTGAATAAAGTTTGTGACTTGCTCTTCTATTTCGCTTGAATAGAGCAAATGAACGTTTGCACCCGCGTCAAGAGTGAATGCAATGGGTAAATTCGTTTCTTCTCTGAATGTCCAAATTTCCTCCAAAATGGCCAAAGTGCCAGGTCTAATGAGGGTAAAATATGGAATAGACGACATCATCATGGAATGTAATTGCAAAGCTTCAGATTCAACCAACGCTATAAAATCAGATACATTTCCATTTTGCATAAATTGCAAAATATTTCCAATGTTTTTTTGAGCTTGTTTAAAGCGAGCTTCAGCATAAGGATGGTTTTTCAGCAAGGAATGACCCGCTGTGCTGCTCACTTTCTTTTCTCCATCGTCTACAATCAATACACAATCCTTCCAATTTTTGAGTGACTCGTGTATTTGTCCCTCAAAAGGAACGGCAAATAAATCGGAACTATTTTCAACCTCTGAGTGTTCGCCCCAAATTGCTGGCTCACTATAAACGCTTCTGCAAGCACTCCCCGACCCTAAACGGGCAAAAAAGCTTGCACGTTGGTAAAATTCATCTGATCCAACTTCAAATTTACCTTCGAGATCGGCAATGCAAAGTGCGAGCGCACCAAAACCTGCAGCAGAACTTGCAATACCAGTACCATGTGGGAAGTTATTCATGGTGTCGACCTCAAATGAATGTTGTTTTACGAAATCGCTAAAAGGTGCAATTCGATTCAAGAAATCAAGTATTTTAGGTTCAAAAGATGGCTTGGCATTTCCATCATATTTAAATTCCAATTGCGTTTGATTTGAAGGAGTTGCAATCATGGTAGTTTCGGCGAACAAATCGCTTAATGACCAACTGATACTTGCATTGGCGGGGATTTGTATTCCACCTTCTTTTTTACCCCAATATTTCACCAAAGCAATGTTGCTTGGACAACGATATTTTACAACTTTCTGCATTTTATTGATTAATTACCAGTTGATTCCAACCTATTTTTTCAAATTTTTCAAATTGTGATGAATATGCATTCAACACAGTGTGATTCACTAAAATCATGTCGCCACCCCAAGCGCCCAACCATTTGCAAAGTCCTTGAGCAATTGGCTCAATTTCCAGAACATCGTAAGGGGTTGGCAATTCAAGAGATTGCGATAATATTTTTTGATACATTTCTAAACTCGCTTCCAAGCTAAGAACATCTTTAGCCGATTTTGTAAGATTTAGAACATGATCAATTTGCGCTGTATAAAACTCATCTTCAGCAATTTCATTAAGAGCATCTTGAACGTTTTTAATGCTCGACCGGGAATCCATTTTCTGGCCAAAAAATACAATCGACCAATCTTTTGTGAGCTCCGGATTTAGAGACCAAAAGTTCCAATTCGAATCGGTTTCAGTTAACCAATAAACCAAAGGTTTACGACTTTTAGCAATGGCAACATCGTAGCCGCTACCGCTAAAAATGTCGAACTGAACTTGCAAAGCATCAAGATTCATAAAATCAGAAAGCAACGTTACTAGTGTGCTACTGCTTCCAAGTCCATGAACACGGTTGAATTGCAAATTGGTTTCCAAACGCAAAGATTTCCCTAATTTCCAAAAGGCAGGATCGGCTTTTTTAAAAATGCCAGCAAGTCTATCGAGTTCAATATTTTCTTTTTTATCGATGTCTAAAATTTCAAAATTGGGCAGCGAAAATCTGGTTGTGAGCCAAATGTCCCCCAAATGATCTTTAGCTTCAAAAATCATAAAATCGTCTTGTTGCCCTGGGGTATCAAACTCCCAAGTGTTCAAAGTTTGACCAATATTTGTGGGTAAAGCAATGGCATCAAATCCATTGAGCACCAAATATTCACCTGTAAGTAAAACCTTACCTGGAGCGTAGAAAGATTTCATTATTTAGATTTCGACAAAGATTCTACTGAAATTCCGCGAATTTTACAGAAAACTTCAACAGCAGAACTGAAACTCACCACTTTATCTTTAAAATAGTTCACTATTTCAATCTTTTCGGCATCGGTGGCTTCTAATTGATTCAAAATATTCAAAAGGTGCATTTTCATGTGTCCTTTTTGGATACCAGAAGTGATTAAAGATCGAACTGCACTAAAGTTTTGGGCCAAACCAGCAACAGCCACAATTTCCATTAAATCGGAAGCATTGGGATAGCCTAAAAGTTCATGCGCAAATTTCACCATTGGGTGTAAGCTTGTGATTCCACCGACAGTACCAATTGAAAGTGGCATTTCTATCCAAAACTTAAATGTATCGCCTTCAATTGAAGCATGAGTCAAACTGGTATAACGTCCGTTTTTCGCTGCGTACGCATGGGCACAAGCTTCGGTGGCTCTAAAATCGTTCCCTGTTGCCATAATGACCGCATCAACACCATTCATGATACCTTTATTATGTGTAACAGCTCTGTACGGTTCTATTGAAGCAATACGAATTGCCCTACAGAATTTTTCTGCAAATTCTAAATTTTCAATTCCCGAACCTTCGTTAATTTCATCAATTTTGCAAGAAACTTCAGCACGCACCAAACACTCTGGAGTGAAATTACTCAGAATACTCATCACAATTGTTAAATCGGGTTGGGTATTTGCTTTGTGACCTTCAACCAAGTTTTTCCAAGTTTTCGCAATTTCTTCTAGGCAACTATTGATGAAATTTGCACCCATACTATCGCGGGTATCAAATTTCACTTCAATTTGAAAATATCCTGGCTCAAATTCAGTTTTATCAACAAGATTTAAATCCAAGATACCCCCACCTCTAATGCGCATATTTTTGGTGATATCGTTAGTATGTTCGTAAAACAAATTTTTATTGTTTTCAAATAAATCGAACATCCAATCGATTTCATTGCCTTCCCATAAAAAATGGACATGTCCCACTTTCACCATGCCAATGACTTCTGACTTGAACCCACCCCTATCAAGCCAAAAATTTGCTGATTTAGAGGCTGCTGCAACAACACTACTTTCTTCAATGGCCATTGGAATGGCATACATTTTTTGATTGATTAGAAAATTAGGTGCCACACCAAAAGGCATGTAAAAATTACTGATTGTATTTTCAATGAATTCATCATGAAGCTTTTGAACTTCCGGCTGACCATGCCAATAGCCAGAGAGCATTTGCATTGATTCTTCTGGTTGATTGGTGAAATTTTGGATGAGCCATTCAATTTTAGCTTCCTTGCTTAATTTACTAAATCCTTTAACAGGTTGAGTTTTCATCATTTTTTTAATGTTAAATAGGTTTGAGCCATTTCAAGTCCTTGAACTTGGCTTTCAACAAATTCTAAAAGTTCTTGCTCTCCTAATAGAGCATATTTCAAGAACAATGAAGCATGCGCATACATTGTTTTATGAGGGATTTTTTTCAAGAAATAATAACCGTCTAAAAAGCTTTTTATGCCTCCTGAAACGATGATCGATTTCGATTTAAACACTTCATCATCTGAGTTTAGCCAATCACAAACCCAGTTTGTCATTTCATCAGCGGTATGTCCAACATGGGTTGCACATTTCCAAGATTCAGTTCTCACATCAGAACGTCGTAGATTTTCCAAAACGCTGAAATTTGTCCCTCCAAAAGCGCCAAAATCAACAGCTTCGAGAGGTAATCTCATTAATTCTTTGAGGGACTTAGGTCCGAAACCTTGACCCACTTCTTTCACCATAATAGGAAAATGGAATTTATCCAAAACCCTTTTAATGGTATCAATGGGTGCATTTTTATAGTGATCACCTTCTGGTTGAAACCATTCTTGCAACGGATTTACGTGGATGATAAGTCCATCAGCTTCTAAAAGGTCAACCAAATCGGCAATTTTATGTTCTGAATTGGTTTGAAATAATTCTTCTATTTGAGCAATACCTAGATTTGCGTATAGAGGTTGATTGCCAATAAATTTTCTCACTGCAAAATCTTTGGCGTTGCTGGGATCTACAAGCACTGGTCTACAAGAACCAAGTCCCATTCCCAAGCCAAATTCACGGCAGGCAATTGCTAAATTTTTATTGATATCAGCGGCCAATTCTGCCCCACCTGTCATGCTGCTAATCCACAAAGGGAAGCGCATCGTTTTACCCGCCAATTGCATTGGAGGGATACAGCCAGAAATTGGGGATGGCGAAAATAAAGGTTCGTAATAAAAACGAGAATCTTGTTCAGCAAGCTGAGATTGAAACGCCAACTGAATGTGGTCTAATTTACGAGTGTGTAACGATTGGTCAGACAAAGTTTTACAAAATTAACAAAAAATAGTGGCAGATTGTTTTTTAAACCGCCCAATTATCTCAATTTTTCGTTATTTATATGTCTTGTTGCATCGCGAACTGATTTCTTTTCTATATTTTTCTGAATGGCCTGGGTTAAATCGACCCCAGTTTGGTTAGCCAAACAAACAAGTACCCACAGCACATCTGCCATTTCATCGGCAAGATTGGCATCAGATTCATTGGATTTGAAGGATTGATCGCCATATTTTCTTGCCATGATTCTGGCAAGTTCACCTACTTCTTCAGTTAAGATTGTCATGTTTGTTAACTCTGAAAAATATTTCACACCAATGGTTTTAATCCATTGATCAACATCTAATTGCAACTGAGATATGGTAAGTTCAGCCATGATTAAAATTCGAAAGGTGATGTAAAATCGTTAAACGTAGGTAATTTTTCATCTTTAGCTGAGAGAATCGGATTTTCAATATTCCAAGGAATATCTAATTCTGGAGAATTCCACAAAATTCCACCTTCAACTTCTGGATGATAATAATCAGTACATTTATATGTAAAAATGGTATTGTCTTGAAGTGTTACAAAACCATGTGCAAAACCAACTGGGATGTACATCATTAAAAAATTTGACTCTGAGAGTTCGATGGCCACATGTTTTCCATAAGTTGGTGAATTCCTACGAATATCAACGGCTACATCAAGCACAGCACCTTTAATTACACGAACAAGTTTACCCTGAGCAAATGGTGGAGCCTGAAAATGTAATCCACGCAAAATTCCTTTTTGTGAAAGGCTTTGATTGTCTTGGATAAACTTTGTTTCAACGCCATTTTGCGCCAAAACATCTTCTCTAAAACTCTCAAAAAAGTGTCCTCTATGATCTTCAAAAACTTTCGGTTTGATTAAAAATAACCCGGGTAACAATGATTCAATTTGCATTTTTCAAATAAAGTGTGTAAATTTACGTTATTTTGATAACGATTTAAACAAATTAAACTATTTACTATGCAAAATCAACAAGATCGCAACAACAAATCTATATTGTATGCCATTATTGCCATACTATTGTTGTTTAACATTGGGCTCTTTTATTTATGGCAATCAGGCAATTCAAAAAGAGATGAATTAACCCAGGCAAATACGGCATTAGGTTCAACAATCAAACAAAAAGAATCGATGATTGCGGCGGCAGAAGCAATGATTTCTCAATACAAATCTGACAGCATTACAATGTCGGAAGCAAACAAGTCTGTATCAAGAGAATTGGCAGCTAAAAACAATGAAATTGCTCGATTAACTTTTGAATTACGTAAATCTGGAACAAATAGCAAAGCCATTATGGCTGAATTGCAATTAAAACTTGCCGATATGGCAAAAAGACTTGCAGAGTTAGAACGTGAAAATGTTGAATTAAAAGAGAAAAACGAGACATTAAATAAAGAAAATGCGGAGTTAAACACTCAAAACAACGTTTTATCAAAAGAAGGTAAGCGACTAAAGGGTTTAGCTTCTAGAATTCAAAGTAGTGAAATCAGAGTTGAAACATTGAAAAAGCAATGGATTACAAGAAAAGAGACAAATACCAATCGCGCGAAAGATGTTGAAGCACTTAGAATCAGTTTCAATTTAGCTGAAAATAAAATTGCAGAAGCTGGAGAAAGAGTCATTTTTGTAAAAATCACAGGTCCAGAAGGAATTACCTTAAACAGTGGCGACGGTGGCATTGCAGACTTGCTTGATGGCAAATCAACCAAATACTCATACAAAACAACTGTTGTTTATGAAAAAGACAGCAAACAAGTTCCAGCAACTGTTTGGAAACCTACAAATAAATTAACCAAAGGTAAATATACCATTGAATTGTATACTGAAGGTTATTTGATGGGATCATCAGTGATCGACTTGAAATAAATAGACTATTTAAACGAAAAAAGGTGCAAATTTCTTTGCACCTTTTTTCGTTTATGGGCTTAAGAGTTTATTCGCTTTTGTGTAGTTAATTGATAGTGGATCAAGTATATTGATAACGTTTTAGGTTACCTCTTTTTAACCGACAATAAGCTTATAACCCATTCGCGCATATTCCCTTAAGCCTATTTTCCCTTAAGCCTATAAACTAATATGCTTTAAGCCCATAAACTAACATTAAACGTTAACAAGAAGGGCGAAAAGTTTTACCTTTTCGCCCCTAAACAACTATGAAACAATTAACTACTTACTTCTTCTTTTCTGGGACATCTAAGTTATTATCCTTGATGCGTTTTTTAGCCTCAGCTAAGATTGCTTTATCGGTAAAGCTTTCAAGGATTGTATTCCATGTTACTTTGGCGTTAAACATGTCGTTCTCTTTTGCAAAAGCGTCGCCAAGTAACAACAATGATTTCCCTACCCATAAATCATAACCATTAAACAAATCTAAAACTGCATAACATCCATTTTTACAAGCCTCGATACTGTCGATTGCTAAGAATAGTTCAGATTCCAAATATTTAGCTTCAGCAGCAAATCTATTTGTATTGCCATCATAGATTGCTTTCAATGAAGCAAATGCTTTTGGTCTGTCGCCACTGGCAATATCAGCTTTCGCTAAGATCATCTTCGACTCAAATTTCATATCTTGGTCTGATGAATTATCCTCCATAACTTTTGTTGCAATGGTTTTAAGTCCCTCAGAATTATTCGACTTAGAATAGCAATACATCAAAGATTTCCATGCTCTACGTTGAATGTCTTTAGATTTGGTAATTTGTTCAAGAATTTCTACGTAAGGTAAAATCTCATCACAGGTTGCATTATTCCCATAAATTCTAAGGACAGATAGAGTAGCATCTTCTTTGAATTCACCAGAGTTGGCTTTTGCAACATATTGATAAGATTCGATGGCTTTATGTGGTTGTTTTAAAGATTCATGCGTTAGAGCTTTATAGTAGTGAGCAGAAATGACAAAATTTCCATTCTGCATTTCTTGCAAGTAACTATCAAAACTTTTCACAGCGACTTCAAAATCGTCGCGTTCATACGCATTCATTGCAGTTTCATACATAAGGCTATCTTCTTCCATTTTAGACAAACCACCTCTTGTTGAAGCCCATTTTACATAGTCTTTTGCTCTACCGGCATCTGTATAAATGGTTTTTACCATTTCAGCAGCCGATTTTGCTTCATTTGTACCTTGGAAATTATCGTATAACTGCGTGTATGCGTTGATCGATAAATCAATTTTTTTATCGTTAAAATAAATTTTACCTAAAGTAGAATAGGCTTTCGCTGTTAATTGACTACCAGGAAATTCGCGCAATATTTTTTGGTAAAACTCTTCCGCCTCTTTGAAGCGTTTAAGTTGCATATACTCAGTGGCAATGTCGTTATAAGCATCAATGGTAAATCTCGATTTAGGATAGTTTTTATTCAATCGTTTTAACGCTCCAATTTTCTCATCTGATTTTTCTAACAAACCATATATAATTCCACTTTGATACAAAGCATAATCGGCGTCAGCGCCATTTTTACCTGAAACATAAGCATATGCCTTGACCGAATTTTCCAATTGGCGTGTCATGATATAACAATCACCCAATCTCAAATACGCATCGTGAACCAAACGTTCATCGTAACGAAGTCCACTCACTTTAGATGTAAATTCATTGAAATAAAGTGCGGCATCGCCATATGATTTCTTAATGAACTGAATGTATCCTAACCCGTAATAAGCATAAGGAAACACTTCAATTTTATTAGAATGTGGCATTTCCAAAAACGCTTTATATGTAGTGTTTGCATCATCTGACTTACCTTGCTGCATATAAGCTTCTGCTAACCAATATGTTGCTTCTGCTGCATATTGTTTATTTGCGGTTTTTTTATTGCATTTTTGAAATAATTGAATGGCTGCATCAAAGTTTCTACTTTTATAAAGCTCCATACCTCTGGCCAAAGTTACTTTTTGATAAATTTCTTCAGTTTGAGGATCCAAATCTTCAATTCCCTCTAAAATAGCAACGGCTTCTCTGTATTTATCGGTATTCAACAAAAGACGTGCTTTTAATTTAGACGCTTCTTTTGCATTGGCTGTTTTGGGAAATAATTTAATATATTTATCTAAGAGCGTGGTACTATTAGACTCTCCCAATTGAACCGCTAATTTGGCTTGGGTAAACAATGAAATTTCAGCAATTTCTTCATTAAACCCTGTTCTCCAAACTTCAGAATAAGCATTCATTGCCTCTCTTAAGTTTTTAAGTTTGAGGAGCGAATTACCCAATTCAAAACTTGCAATTTGCGCCAAACTATCGTTGTTTTTTGCCACTAAACGATACCAACTTAGGCTTGAATTATAATCGTTAGATTTTGCGAATGCATAACCGACTTCAAATTGCTCTTCAGCAATCATTTTATCGGCTGTCATTTGAGATTTCTCAAAAGCTAAAGATGCTTGTTCATAGTTTTTCTTTCTAAAAAAGCATTTTCCTTTTAACCATTCAATTTCCTTTCCAGAAATTTTAGAACTTGGTTGAATCTGATTGAGTTCGGCAATGGCTTCGTCGTATTTCGACAATTGATAATAAACCTGAGCAATATAAAATCGTACTTTTTCAAGTTTTTTATCTTTAATTGATTGAAATGCAATTAAAGCACTTTCATAATCTTTTTCCATTAAACACGCATATCCGTAATAATATTTGGATAAACTTTGGAATTCACCACCTTTCTTGGCAACAGACTCTAAGGTTTCTTTTGCATCTTTATATTTCTTTGTAAAAACAAGACAAAATCCTTTTCTAAACAGAAATTGATCTCTTAATTCAAGCGAAACTCCACTCAGTTCAACATTTCGGTAATAGCTCAACGCTGGAGAATACTTTTCTTTTTTATAAAAATAATCACCCAATGCTAAATTCGCCAAAGGGCGTTTTACGGAATTGGGGTTTTGATTTAAGTAACTTTCAACCGTAGCCACAGCATCTTCGTGTTCCGCTTTCAACTTACTCATTGAATAATAGAAAGAGGCATCGGTATTGACAGATGTTGCACTAACCGATCTAAAATATTGATCAAACTGAGAGATTGCAGCGTTGTAACGACCTTCCTCATACAATTCTACCCCACGGTCGAAATAAGTTTGCGGGTACTGATACACGGCATGTTGCTGCGCATTCAATCGAAAAGAGATGATAAATAAAATGAAAAACAGAGATTTTCTCATACATTCAAATGTACGAACCACCTGTACACGCGCGCGAACCACTTCTTAACACTTCACCTATGTGAATGAATAAATGTACAGATTGACCAATTTAAAATCTTAAAATGCCCATTAAGGGATTAAATTCAACATTTTTGCCAATTTTACAGCATTCGAAGAATTGTCAAACAATTCCATCAATATCTTTTTTCTATGTTCTTGATATTCAATTGAAAAATCATGTTCAAAACATTTGTTAATCTCTGCAACAAGTCCTTCCGCGGAATCACTTATTGCACAAAGTTCTTCTAATTGAGTTTGATCAACCATTGCAAGGTTAGCCACCACAAATCTTCCCCGATACAGTGAATTCAACAACTTCAATTTAATGCCTGTGGATTGAAAAGTTATCATAGCATTCACATGCGCTGATTCAATAAGTTCCAAAATTTCTGATGTTGAAATATTGGCTTTCAATGAAATATGTTCGAATTTAGAGACCGCTTTGATGAGTCTGGCAGATGGATTACTACCAGAAATGATACAAGGAACATTCAACTTCGGGAAAACTTCTTCAGCTAAAAACAAGGCTGCACGGTTATTTTCAGGCACCGATAAATTGCCGTGGTACAAAACGAAATCACCAGATCCAACCCTACAAACAACTTTATTATTGGAATGGAAGGCAGGAATGTATTGGGTTTTGCCATAAGTATCATTTAAATATTTGGTTTCTGCTGGGGAAATTCCCGCAATTCCATCGGCTAGATTGAGAACTTGCTCATATTTTTCAAGTTTTTTTGCTTCAATTTTGAAGAAAATCTTTTTGAGCCAATGATCCTCGGCTTCATTTAAAGCAGCATAATAATGATGTTCAACATTGTGAGCCCTAACCACCCGGATACGATGTTGCAGCTTAGGGTGATTCATGTAATACGTTGTATGAAGTCCCTCAAATAAAATAGGCGCATTGTCTTTTAACAAGTTTTGAAACAATTGCTCATTTTTTCTTGTTTTTACTATATAAGGAAGTTTTCCGATAAATGGATTTTTGTATCTTTTTCGACTGTAATAAATGGTTTTAAATGTAACGTCATTCAATTCAGGAGCGGCAGATTTTCCATCATACAAAAAAACATGAAGGGTGACATTGATTCCTAATTTTTGAAGCTCAACCAATTTAAAATACATATCGGTTGACCCACCATAATTTGGAGGGAATGGCATATCAAATGCAATGACATGTAAATGATTTACATCTTTATCATTCATGATTTTCGTAAAGTTTTAATAGTTGTTTCGATTCTTCTTGCCAATTCCATTTTGTTTTTGCCAATTTACACTGGGATTTTAAATGAGAATAGATATCTTCTTTTTGATACAATGTATCCAGCTGGGATCTCACAGATTCTATTGTGTATTTTGCAATTAATCCGACTTGATATTCCGACAATAATTTCGTATATTCTGGGAAGTCGTTGATTACAGATGGCAATTCACTCCCAACATAATCAAAAAACTTGTTATTCAATGAATAATAATAACTTAAGCCCATATTTTGACTTACATTATATCCAATAAATGCTCGTTTGGTGATTGACGGTAATTCCGCTGGCACCACAAATCCAAGAAAACAAACTTGTTGTTCCAAGCCCAAGTGTTTCACATCTTCTCTGAGTTTCTCACTTAAATCGCCCTCTCCCACAAGAACCAATTGGTAATTGGTACCCACTAAAGCTTCTAATAAAAGTTCAATTCCACGTCCCTCATTCAAAGCTCCTTGATAGAGAATAAATTTCCCTTCCGGCAAATATTCTATTTTCGAAGAATTTAAAGGAACAGAATCGGCATAAACAATTGGCATATTTCTAACCAAATAAACCTGCTTATGATATTTCTCTTCGAACCAATTTGCAATTGCACCGCTAACAGTATAGACTTTGTGGGTATGTTTAAAAACGATTTTCTCAACCCACATCCATACTTTTTGCACAAATTTCCGATGGATCACTTCAGGCACATATGGAAACAATTCATGTGCATCATAAAAATGTTTTTTACTTTTAATTTTTGCTACTAAAAGTGTTGGAATACAGGTGTCTAAATCAATTCCACAATAAATATCTGCTGAGTTGAACAATAAGTAAAACAACAATTTAAAGTTGTATTCTATGTAAAATAATTTACCAGATTCAAACACACATGGAATTCTATGTTGCTTGAATGATTGATCTTTCAATTGATTTGAAGATTTCATTTTCCTTCCAACCAACTGCACATCATGCCCGTTTTCAGACAAGGTTGTGCAAATTTTGATCATTCGTTGATCATAATTTAAATCGTTGGTGACAGTAAAAATGATTTTCAAGCGCTCAAAAATAATTCATTATTTGCCGTTTTCTGAACTTTTTCATGATCTAATAAATAATTCAGAACTTTAAGATATTCATTTTTAAATTCTACAGGAATATTCATCACGAAAGTCTCAAATAAAACGGGTGTTTTTAAACGTTCAAGTATATCCACTTCAATTTCGATATCCGATGGTTTGATGCTAAATTTCTTACAATTATCGCATTTTCCGCAGGGAAGGGTCTGTTTGTTGGTAAAGTGTTTGATCCAAAATGCAGATCTACATTCAATGCTCTCTGAGTATAATTCCATTTTCTGTACAGACTGCAATCTTCTGGCCTTCAATTCATTAATTATATTCATATTCAATGAGGGATACATACTTCGTGGCTCAATGAGGGTGATTAGCGGAGCATCGGTGCGTTGAACATAATCGATTAATCTTGATTTTTGAAGATGCATTAACCATTGAATCACTTGATTTTCGGTGGCACGTACCCTTTTGGCCAATTGTATTTCATGAATTACGGTATGTGCATCGAATATCCCTCCGAAAGACCTTAATAAAACATCAATTATTGGTTCATAAATTTCATATCGCAGTTTAAAGTCATAAACTGTTTGAAAATCGGTGATAAATTTCAGTCTTGAGGGACTTTTAATGCCCTCATTTAACAGCCATTGACCCATAGATTCCAAGGATTTTGCTGCAAAATAGAGTTCAAACATTGGAAGTTTATAAAAATCGCTAATTGCTTGAAAGTTAACGGGGTAAGAAACCTGTTCACCGTAACCTGGGGCAATTCCAAGATGATTCATTACAGCGTGATACCCACGTAGGCAAGATTTTTCATCGGGATGTTGATTCTCAACATGTTTAAACAATTGTTTCCAATCACTTTTTTGATGGAGCAAAATACAATAACTCGTTTGTCCATCTCTACCAGCCCTACCCGCCTCTTGGTAGTAATCTTCGGGAGTTGCAGATGGCATTAAATGGTAAACATAACGAACATCTGGTTTATCTACACCCATTCCAAAGGCGTTGGTACAAACCATCACACGAACTTTATTTCGAATCCAGTCTTGTTGCCTGCGTGACCGTGTCTCTGAATCTAACCCACCGTGATAGAAATGGGCAGAAATATTGTTATTGTCTAAAAATCTCGCGATTTCTTGTACTTCTTTCCGAGTGCTAGAGAATACAATACTGCAGCCTTGAGTTTTTTTGAGGGAATTGAGTAAAATTCCTGTTTTATTTTCTGTTTCAATCGCGTAAAACACAAGATTATTTCGCTCAAATGAACCTTGATGAATTTGAACATCATTGAGTTCTAATCCAGAAATTATTTCTTCTTGAATCCACTCGGGCGCACTCGCGGTAAATGCACAAACTGGTACATTGGGCAATAATTGGCGCACAGACGCAATTCTCAAAAATGAGGGACGAAAGTCTTTTCCCCACATAGAAACGCAGTGGGCTTCGTCAACCACAAGCAATTTTATGGGCAAATTCTGAAGATATCCCTCAAAATTCGCAGAAGTAAGTCGCTCCGGAGAAACATACAACAATTGATAGTGACCTTGAAGTGCATTTTCCAAAATCTGTTTCGTTTCTGTCCATGCAAGTCCACTATGAATATAAGTTGCTGAAATGCCTTTGCTTTTGAGACCATCAACTTGGTCTTTCATGAGTGCAATTAACGGCGAAACAACGAGGGTTAATCCACCAAGCATGAGGGCTGGCACTTGAAAACAAATACTTTTACCACCACCGGTTGGCAGCAGTGCTAGCACATCATTTTTATTTAAAATTGATTGAACAATTTCAAGCTGCCCTGGCCTGAACGCCTTGTAATTCCAATATTTAAAAAGCGTTTCTTCAGGCGATTGGTTCATGGTTAAATTTGAGTTTTCAATCTGTCGATGTTTGACTGCATAGATCTAAAAAATTGATTTCTAACACGTTCTGAAATCTGACTCACCATGTCGCTTTTCGACATTAAATTATTGAGCCAATCTTCCACCTGAATGTTAAATGCATCGTTTTTAGTTTGGATAAAATTGAAAGAATTGTATCCAAGGTAGCTAGCGGTTTTATTAACAGACTTCAAAAAAACGCAATTATTTCCAATCATCAAATCACAAGAGTACAAAGTATAGCTCATTTTTGAAAATTCTTTTGTAATTGGGTTGTATTTCATTCCATTTTCAGCTTGCTTCTTAACCATTTCAATGAGTCCTTCTAATTCATCTAAAATTTTAATGATGGTTTCACGTTCTTTAAAATGTCCTGCAGCCCAATAAAATTGGATTTGCTTCATGGTACTTTTAAGGGTGTCTTCATGCCAAATTTCAATAGAAGGGATATTTAAAAATGATTCTCTGACTTTTGCTATTTCACCTGTCCATGTTGCTGGCAACAAAACATCTTCAACACTAAGACCTTGAAATTGACTTACATTCAAAATGGATTTATTCCAATAAACCATCTTAAAACGAGCCAATTCAGGAAAAAAGAAGTGATAAAAGACAGGCAAATCTTCGGCGGCATAAGTGATGCTTGCTTCAGGGGAACTACTAATCCAAGTTAAATCGCCATGTAGGACTCGCAAATATTCTGCAAAAGTATTGGTTTCTTTATTAAGAGAATTTGCTCTAAAGGTAACCAAATTTGATTCCGTAGTAAGCAAATGGGTGATAGAAATATTGAATTGTGCACAGATGCTCATTGTTTCTTCCAATGAAAAATCAGTTTCGCATCTCAATCGTCTGTATACACTATCTAAACTCATGGACATTCTGCTACTTAATTCTTCCGCTAAATTTAGATGGGAAGGAATTGAATTTTTTAATAATTCAACAAAAGCCAATTGAAATTTTCTTTCTGTCATTTTTTATTTTTTGGGTTTTTCCGTAATCGCAACAAATCATTTTAAGGCTATTCCGTAAAATCAATGGTTAAGAATTGAAAATTTACGGGAATACAATATAAATCGTTATTAAAACTAGTTCTTACACAATACAAATGCATTTTTTTGAATATTGCAAATTATTTAATACTTGTATTTTGAGAAAATTAGAATCAAATTTGCTTTAACAAATACGTTAAATCGTTTATGAAAAAACTATTCTTAAATTCAATGTTGCTTTTCACATTTATGGTGACAGGAGCAACGGTTTCAAAAGCTCAAGATGGCGACAAGCCGAGTATTGCTGTTGTAGATTTCGATTCAAGAGCACATGCTATGAATCAGCAACAAGTTATCCAGTTCATTTCTAACGAACTCATTAGAATTGGCCAATACGAAGTCATGGATAAATACGACTTAGAGTATTATGCTAAAAAGGATACCATTAAATTGACAGGTTGCTTTGCGAAAGCATGCTTACAGGAAGTTGGTAAAAAGTTAAAGGTAAAAAAATTATTAACGGGTTCAATTTCTGAGCTTGGCTCGAGCTTAGCAGTTACGTTTAGGGTTTTAGACGTTGAAAGAGGTGTTTTTGAAAAAATGAGCACCCGTGAATTCTTGTTGATACAAGGAAATGAATTCCCAATGTTACGTGTTGTTTTGAATGAAATGTTTGGATTGCCAAACGACCAAGACTTGGTGAATAAATTAACTAAAAAATCTGAGCTTGACAATGCCATCAACAACCCTTATGAATTGCGTTTACAAAACGATGGTCCAAGAATGGGTATGGTATTTTTAACAGGATATGGTGCGAATGTTTTAACAAACCCTGAAATCAAAGGCGGATATGCCGGTGGTTATGGTAAAGTTGCAAGTTTGTTTCAATTTGGATATCAGTTTGAAAAACAATATCTAAATGAGGGGAATTTCCAAGCATTGTTTGA
>JACCDW011830643.1_pt1 | contig 44108 bp, 41 predicted proteins | sample 7449781 | NCBI WGS metagenome assembly JACCDW01 (sample SAMN15323449, study PRJNA562643) | freshwater metagenome | isolation source: river surface water | place: USA:Blue River Watershed | collected 2017-08-18
CCCTGTTGACGCTGGCCAGAATCTGGTCCAGCCAGCCATCCTCAATGCGCCGCAGGGACTGAAGCGCAGACATTTCATGGGCACTGCGCTCGCGCTCGATGCCGCTGCACTGCTGGCCGCCTGTGGTGGTGGGGGCGGTGGGGGCGGTGGGGGTGTCAATGCGGGCAGTACAAGCGGGAGTGGATCAGGAAGTGGCTCAAGAAGTAGCTCAGGAAGTAGCTCACAATGGCAGATCAGTGACAGTTGCATCGCCAGTGGTGCAGGCAGCACCAGTCCAGCACCCATACGGTGTGTGGTCAGCACGCTGGCCGGGACAGGGGCCATAGGTTTAGACAATGGCACGGGTGCAACGGCGACTTTTAACAAACCCAGAGGGGTTGCCGTGGATACCAGCGGCTTTGTGTATGTGACTGACTACAGCAACAACGTGATCCGAAAAATCAGCCCTGACGGCGTGGTCAGTACACTGGCTGGCGAAGGGAGCATTGGTTTAAGCAACGGCTCGGGTGCCACGGCGACTTTTAGCAGCCCTTATGGGCTCGCCGTGGACAGCAGCGGATTCGTGTATGTGTCAGACTACAACAATGACTTGATCCGCAAGATCAGCCCTGAGGGTGTGGTCAGCACCTTGGCCGGGGCAGGGTTTGCAGGTTATGGAAATGGTGCGGGATCAAATGCGAGATTTTATGGCCCCTCTGGTGTTGTCCTGGATTCCAGTGGTCATTTGTATGTGTCCGATTACCTCAACCGCCTAATCCGCAAGGTCAGCAATGCGGGCGTGGTCTCCACCGTGGCCGGTGGGGCGGCACAACTGACGGGCTCCGCCGATGGCACGGGTGCAACGGCAAGTTTTTTCAACCCTGCGGGCATCGCCATGGACAGCAGTGGCCATTTGTATGTGGCAGATTCCTACAACCACAGAATTCGCAAAATCAGCCCTGAAGGCGTGGTCAGCACCCTGGCCGGGACGGTGGCCTGCTACAACAATTTTTTAGAAGGCACGGGCGCAACGGCGAAGTTTTACTTTCCCACTGGTGTCGCCGTAGACACCAGTGGCAATGTCTTTGTGGCCGATCAGCTCAACCACCGGATCCGCATGATCACTTCGGCGGGCGTGGTCAGCACCTTGGCTGGGGTGGGGTGGTCAGGTCATGCCGATGGCACGGGTGCAACCGCTAGATTCAACTACCCTTATGGCGTCGCGATCGACAACAGCGGCAATCTGTATGTGGCGGACAACACCAATAACCAGATTCGAAAAATCACCCTGCTTTATTGACTTAATTTGGGGTCATGAATTGGGGTCTGACCCCAATTTCTGAGACCCCAATTTCTGCAAATGCGCCTGGGCACGGGCCAAAGCAGCTTCAATGATGGCGCGTTTGCGCTCGCTTTGCGACTGCGCTGCATCGGGGTCAGCAGGCATATGGGTCTGTTCGGCCAAATGATCCAGTTTGTCTTGGGCCTGTTGCAAGTGACGGCGGGTCTGGTTTTCACTGCGTTGCGCCAGTCTGCTCTGCCGTGCCGCATACCTTGCTCTGGCGTGCCCGGCTTGGGCGGGTGACCAGGCTTGCCAGCCGGTCAATGTGCCAGAGACGGGTTCCATTCTGATGCAGTCAACCGGACAAGCGGGCAAGCACAGATCGCAGCCGGTGCAGTGCACCTCGATCACGGTGTGCATGCGTTTATTGGCCCCGACGATGGCGTCAGTGGGGCAGGCTTCCATGCACAGCGTACAGCCTATGCACCAGTCTTCATCGATGACTGCCAAGGTCATGGGGCCCTCAGGGCCATGTTCGGGGTTCAGGGCTTTGGGTTCCCGGTTCAACAGCCGCGCGAGACGCATGACACCTTCCTGGCCCCCGGGCGGGCATTGGTTGATGTCGGCCACACCGCAGGCGATGGCCTGGGCATAGCTGGCGCAGTCAGGGTAGCCGCAGCGCTGGCACTGCGTCTGCGGCAGGGCATCGTGTAGCCGGTCGGCAAGACCGGCGACGCCGCCCCGATCCGGCAAGTTCATGCGCGGGCTGTGCGGCGCGAAGTTTGACTCGCCGCGGTCGAGCGGGACACCGACCGAGGCGTGGCCGTTTTGGCCACAGCCTTGGCTTTGGGCGCGGCGGCTTTGCGCTTGTCAGGGGTCGCGGCGGCACGCACAGCCTTGCCACGCTTCGTGCCCGCATCGGTGGCGGGATCGCGGTTGTTTTCCAGAATGAAGGCCCGCACACATGGGTAGACCACTTCGCGCCAACGGCGACCACTGAATATGCCGTAGTGGCCCGCACCTTGAACCTCCAGGTGTTCGCTGCGGCCTTTGGGGATCTGGGTGCACAAATCGTGGGCCGCTTGTGTCTGGCCCGAACCCGAGATGTCATCGAGTTCCCCTTCGATGGTGAGCAGGGCGGTGGTGGTGATGTCTTGCGGGCGCACGCGTTCAAGCTCGCCTTCAGGGTTTCTCACATCCCAAGTGCCATGCACCAACTTGAACTCCTGAAAGACCGTGCGTATGGTTTCCAGGTAGTAGTCGGCGTCCATGTCGAGCACGGCGTTGTACTCGTCATAAAACTGTCGGTGCGATTCGGCTGAAGAATTGTCGCCCTTGATCAAGTCGAGGAAATAGTCGTAATGCGAGTTCAGGTGCCGATCGGGGTTCATGGCGACAAAACCGCTGTGTTGCAAAAAGCCCGGATAGACGCGTCGACCGGCGCCCGGGAAATTGGTGGGCACCCGGTAAATCACATTGTTCTCAAACCACTCATGGCTTTTATTCATGGCCAGGTTGTTGACCGCCGTGGGCGAACGGCTGGCGTCGATGGGGCCGCCCATCATGGTCATGGTCAGAGGGGTTTTTTCACCACGGCTGGCCATGAGCGAGACGGCCGCCAACACCGGCACGGTGGGCTGACAAACGCTGATGACGTGCAGATTGCCATACTGTTTTTGCAGGTAACGGATGAAATCCTGAACGTAATTGACGTAATCATCCAAATGGAATTCGCCATCTTCCAGAGGCACCATGCGGGCGTTCTTCCAGTCGGTGATGTAGACCTTGTGCCCTCCCAGCATGGTGCGCACGGTGTCGCGCAACAGGGTCGCGTAATGGCCCGACAAAGGGGCCACCACCAGCACCACAGGTTGTCCTTTGAGCTTGTTCAATGTGGCGGCATCATCGCTAAAGCGCTTGAAGCGGCGCAACTCGCAAAAGGGTTTGTCCACTTCGATGCGTTCATGGATGGCCACTTCCACCCCGTCCACGGGCACCGATTTGATGCCAAAGACCGGTTTTTCATAGTCTTTGCCCAATCGATACAGCAAGTCACAAGCGGCTGACATGCGTTGCGACACCGAGGTTTGCCCGAGCGGAGACAATGGGTTGCTGTAGAGTTTGGAGGCGGCCTGCGCGAAATCGGCAAAAGGCTCCATCAAGGATCTTTGCGTTTCGTAAATTTGATAAAGCATGTGGTTCGCCCAAAGGTGGTCAAGCTTGCCAATATATCAGGTTGGGCGGCGTAAAATTGGAGTTTACCCTCCAATCGTGTCGCCATGTCGCAACCTACGCCAGTCTTACGCCAACCGGTATTTTTTCTCGGGCATGGCAGCCCCATGAACGTCATCGAGGACAACCCTTTTCGCACCGCTTGGCAAGGTTTGGGGGAAGAGTTCGGTCCCCAGGGCCGCTGGCCCAAGCCCCGTGCCATTTTGTGCATTTCCGCCCACTGGAATACCCAAGGCTGGCACATCACCGGCATGGCGCAGCCACGCACCATTCACGACTTTGGCGGCTTTCCTCAGGCCTTGTTCGATCAACAGTACCCGGCGCCGGGTGACCCCGATTTGGCCCGCGCCTTGGCGCAAGCCTTGCAAGCCCCGGACGATCTGGGCCCGGTCTTGGTCGATACCGCCCAGTGGGGGTTGGATCACGGCTGCTGGGGGGTGCTCAAGCCGATGTTCCCCCAGGCCGATATTCCGGTCCTGCAACTCAGCATCGATGTGCAGCAACCGGGTCGCCATCACTTGGCCATGGGGCGTCAATTGGCCGCTTGGCGCGACGAGGGCTTGCTGATTGTGGCCAGCGGCAATCTGGTGCATAACCTCATGCTGCGTCAGCCGCAAGCCAGCGAGCAAGAGGCGTATGAGTGGGCCATGGTGTTTGACGACTGGGTGTGCCAGCATCTGGCGGGGGGCGATGTGGAACAACTGGCGCAGCCCGAGTCTTTGGGGCCGTTGTACCTCAAAGCCCAACCCACGCCGGAGCACTATTGGCCGTTCCTGTATGCACTCGGGGCGAGGCGTGACGATGAACCCCTGGTCACCTTCAACGACAGCTGGCAGATGGCGTCTATCGGAATGCGCTCATTCATTTGGGGCTGAACCCGGGGGCAGCGCGCCCCCATGGTTGATTTAGCCGGCCAATACCTTGGCGATAGACTGGCACACGTGGTCGACATTGCGCAGGTTCAGCGCCGCCACGCACATGCGACCCGTGTCGGTGCCATAGACGCCGAACTCATTGCGCAGGCGCACCATATGGGGTTTGCTCAGGCCGGAATAGCTGAACATGCCGATTTGCTGGGTGATGAAGCTGAAGTCCTCTTTCACGCCAGCCGCCTTCAGACCATCGACCATTTTTTGGCGCATCTGCTTGATGCGCACCCGCATATCGCCCAACTCCTTTTCCCACATCGCACGCAAGGCAGGGTCGTTGAGCACGGTGGAGACCACCGCACCGCCGTGGGTGGGCGGGTTGGAATAATTGGTTCGAATCACCAGTTTCAGTTGCGACAGCACGCGGTCTGCTTCAGCCTTGTCGGCACACAAAATGGAGAGGGCGCCGACGCGCTCGCCGTATAGGCTGAAACTTTTCGAAAAAGACGTGGAGATGAAAAACTGCATGCCCGAGTCGACAAACTTGCCCACCACGGCGCCGTCTTCGGCCAGACCGTGACCAAAGCCCTGATAAGCCATGTCAAGGAACGGCGTCAACTCGCGTGCCTTGACCACGGCAATGACCTGGTCCCACTGTTCGGGCGTGAGGTCGTAGCCGGTCGGGTTATGGCAGCAGGCGTGCAAAAGCACGATGGTGCCGGCAGGGGCGGCTTTCAGCGACGCCAGCATGCCGTCAAAGTCGATGCCCCGACGTGCCGCGTCGTAATAGGCATAAGACTCGACGGTAAAACCGGCATTGGTGAAGATGCCCCGATGGTTCTCCCAACTCGGGTCGCTGATCAGCACCTTGGCCTGAGGCAACAATTTGCGCAGGAAATCGGCCCCCACTTTCAAGCCGCCGGTACCCCCCAAAGCCTGGATGGTGGCGACACGGCCACTTTTGAGCGGCTCGGATTCGGCCCCGAAAACCAGACTTTTGACGGCTTGGTCGTAAGCCGCAATGCCGTCGATGGGCAGGTAGTTGCGGGCGGTGGGTTTCTCCATCAGCTTTTTTTCCGCCAGCTGCACGCACTCCAGCAAAGGCATCTTGCCGTCTTCACCGAAATACACCCCCACACCCAAATTGACTTTTTGAGGGTGGCTGTCGGCGGCAAACTGCTCGTTCAAACCCAGGATCGGGTCGCGGGGGGCCATTTCAACGGCGGTAAAAAGGTTCATTTCGAGTCTCTGGTCAGGGAATACCCCAGATTTTAGATGGAAATTGGCGGCTTTCCGGCTGTTTCGCGTCATTCGCCCCAGCCGCGAAGCTTGGGGTATCCTCATCGGATGTTCATTCAATACCCTGGTTCACCCTTCGAGCTGTTTCAGCCTTACCCGCCTGCGGGTGACCAGCCCGCAGCCATCGACAAACTGGTCGAGGGACTGGCCGACGGCGAAGCATTTCAGACCCTGCTGGGCGTCACCGGGTCGGGCAAGACTTACACCATGGCCAATGTGATCGCCCGTGCCGGTCGCCCTGCCATTGTTTTTGCCCACAACAAGACGCTGGCGGCGCAGCTTTACAGCGAATTCCGGGAGTTTTTCCCCAAGAACGCGGTCGAGTACTTTGTCAGCTATTACGACTATTACCAACCCGAGGCCTATGTGCCGCAACGCGACCTGTTCATCGAAAAAGACAGTGCGATCAACGAGCACATCGAGCAGATGCGACTGAGTTGCACCAAGAGCATTCTTGAGCGGCGCGATGTCATCATCGTGGCGTCTGTCTCCGCCATTTATGGCATTGGTGACCCGGAGAGTTACCACCGCATGGTGATGACTTTGCGCACGGGTGACACCATGGGTCAGCGCGACATCATCGGACAGTTGGTGCGCATGCAATACACCCGCAACGATCTGGAATTTGTGCGCGGTGCCTTTCGGGTTCGCGGTGACACCATCGACATCTTTCCGGCCGAACACTCCGAAATGGCCATCCGGGTCGAATTGTTCGACGACGAGATCGAGGGCTTGCAATTGTTTGACCCCCTCACCGGGCAGGTCAAACAGAAAATTCCGCGCTTCACTGTCTACCCGTCCAGCCACTACGTCACCCCTCGTGACAAGGTGCTGGCCGCCGTAGAGGGCATCAAGGCCGAACTCAACGATCGGGTGAAAGAACTGGTGGGCATGGGCAAACTGGTGGAAGCGCAGCGTCTTGAGCAAAGAACACGCTTTGACCTGGAAATGCTCAGTGAGGTGGGCCATTGCAAAGGCATTGAGAATTACACCCGGCATCTGTCTGGCGCCGCCCCCGGTGATCCGCCCAGTACCCTCACCGACTATTTGCCCAAAGACGCCCTGATGTTCATGGACGAGAGCCATGTGCTCATGGGCCAATTTGGCGGCATGTACAACGGTGACCGCTCACGCAAGACCACATTGGTGGAATACGGCTTTCGGCTGCCCAGTGCGCTGGACAACCGCCCGCTGAAGCTCGAAGAGTTTGAGCAGCGCATGCGGCAAGTGGTGTTCGTGTCCGCCACCCCGGCCGATTACGAAAACAAACGGGCCGGACAGGTGGTCGAACAACTGGTGCGCCCCACGGGCCTGGTCGACCCTGAAGTCGAAGTGCGCCCCGCCACCCACCAGGTGGACGATGTCTTGCAAGAAATTCGTCTGCGGGTGCAAGTGGGTGAGCGTGTGCTCATCACCACTTTGACCAAACGCATGGCCGAGCAACTCACCGATTACCTGTCTGACAATGGTGTCAAAGTCCGGTATTTGCACAGCGACATCGACACCATCGAGCGGGTCGAAATCCTGCGCGACCTGCGGCTGGGTTCTTTTGATGTATTGGTCGGTATCAACCTGCTGCGCGAGGGCTTGGACATTCCGGAAGTCTCTTTGGTGGCCATCCTCGACGCCGACAAGGAAGGCTTTCTGCGTTCGGAGCGCAGCCTGATACAGACCATAGGCCGGGCGGCTCGCAATGAGCGCGGCAAGGCCATTTTGTATGCCGACCGCGTCACCGACTCCATGGCCAGGGCCATGGGCGAAACCCAAAGGCGTCGCGAAAGGCAGATGGCCTTCAATCTTGAGCATGGCATCACCCCGCGCAGCGTGGTCAAACAAGTCAAAGACCTCATCGATGGCGTTTACAGCCAAAAAGCCGGACTGGAGGCTGAACGACTGGCCCAAATGCATGTCGAATTGGAAGACATGGATGAAAAAGCGCTGGCCCGCGAGATCAAGCGACTGGAGAAGGCCATGCTGGAGCACGCCCGCAACCTTGAGTTTGAGCAGGCCGCACGAGTGCGCGATCAACTGGCGCGGCTGCGCGAGCGCATTTTGGGCGCCCATGTCCCGCACAACACCTGAGAGAGTCCGCTCTGGCCTCATGCGTCTGATCTTCACTTTGGATGCCTTGCTGCAACCAAGCCGCCATTGAAAAAAATCACCCTAAAAGGCTTTGTCGTCAATCACCCATGTGCATTCGGGGCACCGAGGGGGTTTTGTCCTATGCAAAAACACCTTTTTGTAGAGGGTCTGAAGGGTGTTTGCCATGGACAAAATGGCGTAAAACGCGAAAAACTAGGGTAAATACTGAGATTGTGTCCACGACGAAATTGAGGTAAATTTCGATTGCCCGAGAAAAATGCTTGGGTTTCAGCTATACTTGACTTAATCGTTCGACTTTTGTCGGGCATTTTCTCTTGAAAGGAGAAAGACCATGCGTTTGACCACCAAAGGCCGTTTTGCAGTGACTGCCATGATCGATCTGGCCTTGCGCCAGAACAATGGCCCCGTGACCCTGGCTGCCATTAGCCAGCGTCAGCAGATCTCGCTCTCCTATCTGGAACAACTTTTTGGCAAATTGCGCCGCCATGACCTGGTGGAGTCGACCCGAGGCCCTGGCGGTGGTTACACCCTGGGCCGCAAAGCCAGCGACATCACGGTGGCCGACATCATCGTGTCGGTCGATGAGCCCATCGATGCCACGCATTGCGGCGGCAAAGAAAACTGCATGGGCGAGTCAGGCCGTTGCATGACCCACGAACTGTGGTCTTCGCTCAATCAACGCATGGTGGAGTTCCTCGACTCTGTCACCCTGCAAAAACTGGTGGACGAGCAATTGGCCAAGGGCGTGCAGATCGAAGACAAACCGGTCATCAAACGCGCCATCTCCAGCGCCCCTGTGGTCAAGCCGATTCGCGTGAACGCACCCAATTCGGTCTTTGCCCTGGGCAACGCCTTCGCCAAGTAATTTCTCACCTACTCACCATGACCCCTCACTTCCCGATTTACATGGACTACGGGGCCACCACGCCGGTGGACCCCCGTGTGGTTGACGCCATGATCCCCTGGCTGCGCGAGCATTTTGGCAATCCCGCTTCGCGCAGCCATGCCTGGGGCTGGGAGGCGGAGGAAGCCGTCGAAAAAGCCCGTGTCGATGTGGCCGATTTGATCGGTGCCGACCCGCGCGAAATCGTCTGGACTTCAGGGGCCACCGAGTCAAACAACCTCGCCATCAAGGGCGCGGCCCATTTTTATCAGGGCAAGGGCAAGCACCTGATCACGGTCAAGACCGAGCACAAAGCCGTGCTCGACACCATGCGCGAACTCGAACGCCAGGGCTTCGAGGTGACCTACCTCGATGTCCAGGAAAACGGTTTGCTTGACCTCGATCTGGTGCGTGACAGCCTGCGCCCCGACACCATCTTGCTCAGTGTCATGTTCGTGAACAACGAGATCGGCGTCATTCAAGACATCGAGGCGCTGGGCCGCATGTGTCGTGAGCGCGGTATCGTGTTCCATGTCGACGCCGCCCAGGCCACAGGCAAATTGGCCATCGACATGGCCACGCTGCCGGTTGACCTGATGAGCCTGGCCTCGCACAAGACCTACGGCCCCAAGGGCATCGGCGCGCTTTATGTGCGCCGCAAGCCCCGCATTCGTCTGGAAGCGCAAATGCATGGCGGTGGCCATGAGCGCGGCATGCGCAGCGGCACCTTGCCGACCCATCAGTGCGTGGGCATGGGCGAGGCATTTCGCATCGCCAAGCTGGAAATGGCCCAGGACCTGGCACACGCCACACGACTGAACAAGCGTTTGCTTGACGGCCTCAGTGGCATCGAACAGGTTTTCATCAACGGCGATTTGCAGCGCCGCGTGCCCCACAACCTGAACATCAGCTTCAACTATGTCGAGGGCGAGTCGCTCATCATGGGCATCAAGGGCATTGCCGTGTCATCTGGCTCGGCTTGTACCTCGGCCAGCCTGGAGCCCAGTTATGTGTTGCGCGCCCTGGGCCGCAGCGACGAATTGGCGCACAGCAGCTTGCGCATGACCGTGGGCCGTTTCACCACAGATGCCGATATCGATTACGCCGTTCAAACCATCACTGAAAACGTCGCCCGTTTGCGCGATCTCAGCCCCTTGTGGGAGATGTACAAAGACGGCGTAGACCTCAGCACCATACAGTGGGCCGCCCATTGATTTTTTGTTTCACCGGACAGCAACATGGCATACAGCGAAAAAGTCATCGATCATTACGAAAATCCCCGTAATGTCGGCTCATTTGAAAAGGGCGACGACAGTGTCGGCACCGGCATGGTGGGTGCACCTGCTTGTGGCGACGTGATGAAGCTGCAGATCAAGGTCAACCCCAGCACCGGCGTCATTGAAGACGCCCGCTTCAAGACCTATGGCTGTGGGTCGGCCATCGCTTCGAGCTCCCTGGTGACCGAATGGGTCAAGGGCAAAACCCTGGATGAAGCCGCTTCTTTGAAGAACAGCCAGATCGCTGAAGAGTTGGCGCTGCCTCCCGTCAAAATCCATTGCTCGATTCTGGCCGAAGACGCCATCAAGGCGGCGGTTGACGATTACCGCAAAAAACACGCAGCCTGATCCTTAAACACCATGGCCATTTCTGTATCTGAAGCCGCTGCCCGCCACGTCACCCGTTACTTGAGCAAACGGGGCAAAGGCTTTGGTGTGCGACTCGGGGTCAAGACCACCGGTTGCTCGGGTTTGGCTTACAAACTCGAATACGTCGACGAACCCGAACCCGAAGACGTCGTCTTTGAGGCGCACGGCATCAAGGTCTTGGTCGACCCCAAAAGCCTGGCCTACATCGATGGCACCGAACTCGACTTTGTGCGCGAGGGGCTCAACGAAGGCTTCCGATTCAACAACCCCAATGAGCGTGACCGCTGCGGCTGTGGCGAATCTTTCCGCGTGTGATCTCCCTCACCGATGACGACTTTGCCTTGCTGGGCCTGCCACGGCGCTTTCAGATCGACCTGAAGACGCTGGATGATCGCAGGAAAGACCTGCAACGCCAAACCCACCCCGACCGTTTTGCCGCCCAGGGCGCTGCCGCCCAAAGGGTTGCCATGCAGTGGTCGGTGCGTGTGAACGAGGCCTACCAGCGTTTGCGCGACCCCATCCGGCGTGCCGCCTATCTGTGCGAATTGGCCGGGGTCTCGATCGACGCTGAACGCAACACCGCCATGCCGCCCGAGTTCCTGATGCAGCAAATGCAGTGGCGTGAAGACCTCGACGACGCCCAAACCCCCGAACAGATCGAGGCTTTGCTCGACGCAGTCAGCGCGGCCCAGCGCCAAAGCGTGGCCCAACTGGCGGTCTTGCTTGACGATCAATGCGACCCCCAAGCCGCCAGCCATGTGGTGCGCACGCTCATGTTCATACAGCGCTTTGCCGACGATGTTCAAGATCGCCTGGACCGCTAGGCGAACTAACCATCCCATGAAATCGCGTCTTTTCCTCTCTGGCCCAGAGGCCCTTGGTTGCCATGGCAATGGCTTTCCCGCTTTTCTGGCCAGCCCCAAAAATCCATCGGTTTCATCTTGTCATTGTGCGGCCGAGGCTGTCCACTGCCAAACCCAGCGACAATAAGCGCCTATGGCTTTACTGCAGATTTCAGAACCGGGCCAGGCCCCGGACCCGCACCAGCGCCGCATTGCGGTGGGCATTGATCTGGGCACCACCCATTCGCTGGTGGCCAGCGTGCGCAATGGTGTGGCCGAATGTTTGCCCGATGGCGAGGGCAGGGTGATCCTGCCTTCGGTGGTGCGCTATGTCGATGGCGGCGGGCGCCAGATCGGGTTTGACGCCTTGCCGCACCGCGCCAGCGACCCTGTCAACACCATCGTCTCGGTCAAGCGCTTCATGGGACGGGGGTTGGCTGATGTGGCGCGTCGCGACGCCTTGCCCTACCAATTCATCGACCAGCCCGGCATGCTGGCCCTCAACACCGTGCTCGGGCCCAAATCACCGGTGGAGGTCAGCGCCGAGTTATTGGCCACATTGCGCTACCGTGCGGAAGACACTTTCAACGACGACCTATATGGCGCGGTCATTACTGTGCCCGCCTATTTTGACGACGCCCAGCGCCAGGCCACCAAAGACGCCGCCCAGATGGCCGGCCTGAATGTGCTGCGCCTCATCAATGAACCCACGGCTGCCGCCATCGCTTATGGCCTGGACAACGCCGCCGAGGGCATTTATGCCGTCTATGACTTGGGCGGGGGCACATTTGACATTTCTATCCTGCGCTTGTCGCAAGGGGTGTTTGAAGTCATGTCCACCGGCGGCGACTCCGCCCTGGGCGGAGACGACTACGACCGGGCGTTGGCTGACCTGGCCTTGCAGCGCAGCGGACACGTGGGTGAGTTGTCTGCCAGCGCGCTGGCCCAGTTGCGCATCAGCGCCCGTGCTTGCAAAGAAGCCCTGACCGACCACAACAGCGCAAACTTTGACGCAGACCTGCACGGATTTGCAATCCGGTGCACCATCAGCCGTGCCGACTTTGAAGACGCCACCCAGTCACTCACCCAACGCACCCTGCAAGCCGTGCGCAAAGCCCTGCGCGACGCCCATGTCGGCGTGCAAGAGGTTCAAGGCGTGGTGATGGTGGGTGGTTCAACCCGCATGCCGCACATTCAGCAAGCGGTGGGCCAGCTCTTTGGTCGCACGCCGCTCACCGACCTCAACCCCGACGAGGTCGTGGCCCTGGGCGCTGCCATACAGGCCAATCAGCTGGCAGGCAACAACCCCAATGGCGAATTGTTGCTCCTTGATGTGATCCCGCTTTCCCTGGGCTTAGAGACCATGGGTGGCCTGGTCGAGCGCATCGTGCCGCGCAATCAGACCATCCCCACCGCCATGGCGCAAGACTTCACCACCTACCAAGACGGGCAAACTGCCTTGGCCCTGCACGTGGTTCAAGGCGAGCGCGACTTGGTGGCCGATTGCCGCAGCCTGGCGCGTTTTGAGCTGCGCGGCATTCCGCCCATGACGGCCGGTGCGGCGCGCATCCGGGTCACCTTCACCGTTGACGCCGATGGCTTGCTCAGTGTGTCGGCCAAAGAGCAGGTCAGCGGTGTCGAGGCGCAAATCCAGGTCAAGCCGTCTTATGGCCTGTCCGACGACCAAATCGCCCGCATGCTGCAAGACAGCTTTGCCACCGCAGAGCAAGACATGCGCGCCCGTGCGCTGGTTGAGGCCCGCGTCGACGCCGACCGCATGTGGCTGGCCACCCGCAGCGCCATGCAAGCCGACGGCGACTTGTTGAACCAGGCCGAACGCGCCGAGATCGATCGCCTCATGGCCGAACTGCTGCAAGCCAAAACACTGGAAGACGCCAAGGCCGTCGAAGCCGCCACCGAGCGCCTGGCCCAAGCCACCGAGCCCTTTGCCGCCCGGCGCATGAACAAAGGAATTCAATCGGCCCTTGCCGGTAAAAACATCGAGTCTGTGTAACACCGTATGACCCACATCAGAATCCTGCCCCACGTCGAATATTGCCCCAACGGGGCCGAAATCCACGCGCCCGCAGGCACCAGCATCTGCGAAGCCCTACTGGACAACGGCATTAAAATCGAACACGCTTGCGACATGAGCTGCGCCTGCACCACCTGCCACGTGATCGTCAAAGAAGGCTTTCAGAGCCTGAACGAGGCCGAAGAAGAGGAAGAAGACCTGCTAGACCGCGCCTGGGGCCTGCAACCCCAATCGCGTCTGAGCTGCCAGGCGATTCTGGGCAAGCAAGACCTCGTCATTGAGATTCCGCGCTACACCATCAATCACGCCAAAGAAAACCACTGACATGCGCCAGATCATTCTCGATACCGAAACGACGGGTCTGAACGCCCAATCGGGTGATCGCATTGTCGAGATCGGTTGCGTGGAATTGATGTATCGCAAGCCGTCCGGCCGCAACCTGCACCATTACATCAACCCCGAGCGCGACAGCGAAGAGGGCGCTTTGAATGTGCACGGTTTGACCACCGAGTTTTTAAGCACCAAACCCAAATTTGCCGCCATCGCCCAAGAGCTGCGCGACTATCTGCAAGGGGCCGATGAGCTGATCATCCACAACGCCTCCTTCGATATCGGTTTTCTCAATAAAGAATTCGAATTATTGGGTTTGGGACCTGTGACCGAGTTGGTGGGGCAGGTGGTTGACAGTCTGGCCATGGCGAAAGAAATGTTCCCCGGCAAACGCAATGGCCTCGATGCCTTGTGCGACCGCCTGGGCGTGGACAACTCGGGGCGCACCCTGCACGGGGCTTTGTTAGACGCCCAGTTGCTGGCCGAGGTCTATATCGGCATGACCCGTGGCCAAGACGCCTTGCTGATTGACCTGGGGCCATCTGGCAGCGAGCCCGGGCAAGCCGCCGTTCGCCAAGACCTCAGCCAGTTCCAATTGCCTGTCATCGAACCTACTGCGGCAGAACTGGCCCAGCACGAAGAGGTGTTGACGCAAATGGACAAATCGAGCGGTGGCAAAGTGGTGTTCAGGCAGGTTTCAAATATGGCATAATAATAGTCTTCGCTTTTTACAGCGTAGTCTTCGAAGTGGGTGGTTAGCTCAGTGGTAGAGCATCGCCTTCACACGGCGGGGGTCGGGGGTTCGAAACCCTCACCACCCACCACTTCCATGGGTCAGCCCATTCACGTTTAATCAGCTAAACGGGCTCCGCTCTTTGCATCCAAGCTTTTTTCCATACCGCCTTAATAACGGCATCTGATGTCATCGTTTATATTGCTAAAAATATCCGCTGGCATACAGAGAATCTGAATATGTACGCATTCGTACCATTTACAGCAAATTCATTTTCATAGGATTTCCTTTTTTTGAAGGAAATTCCATGATCAAACACATCCTCATGAATCGAGTCAAATTGCATTTGGCGCAATGGCCTTCCGATGGCTGCATCATTCAACCCTGCATTCATGCATAGGTCGGTCCTTCCTTCGGTCATTACAATGACCCGCCGCAGGAGTTTTTTTTGAGCAATATTCAAACCATAGGCATGCACACCCTGACAGGGTTGGAGTTGATCGGCACCGCCGCATTTGCCGTCTCGGGCATTTTGGGGGCCATCCGAAAAAAAATGGATGTGGTCGGGATCGTGGTTTGCGGTTTTTTGGCGGCCTTCGGTGGCGGTACCTTGCGCGATGTATTGCTGGATCGCAGGCCATTTTTCTGGGTCGAGCATCAGTCCGTTTTGCTGGGAGTGTTCATACTGTGTTTGGCATGCGCCACTTTTTTCCACCGCCTGAATCTGCATGGGGGTGAGAAACGCCTGCAAATACCCGATGCCCTGGGCTTGGGTTTGTTTGCCGCCACAGGCCTGCACGTGTCCTGGAACATGGGTCAACCGCCCGCCGTCGCCATCATGATGGGGGTCATCACCGCCACATTTGGCGGCGTATTGCGTGACCTGATTTGCAACGAAATTCCTAGCCTATTTAAAGACCATCGACCTTACGCCATTTGTGCCCTCGCTGGTGGCATCAGCTATGTGGCACTGGTATGGGCAGGGGCGCCTGAGTGGTCTGCCGTGGCCAGTTGCGCCACGGTCACCACGGGCAGCCGCCTCATCACCCTTTGGAAAGACCTGACCCTGCCCTCGATGCACGCCAAGCGGGGGCCCTGATCAGAGATCGCGTCTGGCATCTGCCCTGCATGGCCCGATTTCTCATAGGGTCCCGTTCAGATTTCGGCCACGATTTCCCGCACCGCCAGTATTTGCACGCCCAAAGGCAGCGAGGGGCAAGCGGGCGTCATGCTCATGCGTGCCGCTTGTTCGGGCAGGCAGGGCAGGTGCACGAAGCCGCTGGGTCGCCCTGGCTGACCCCAGCGGTGTTGCAGTTCATAAAAAACCTGGTTGCACACAAAGGTGCCAGCCGTGTTCGAGATCGATGTCGGAATGTCCTTGGCCTGCAAACGGGCCACCAGTTGTGCCAGTGGCAAGCCGCTGAAGTATGCCGTCGGACCGCCCGGCACCACCGGGCATTCGCGGGGTTGCGCATTGGCGTTGTCGGGGATGCGGGCGTCAATGCAATTGATCGCCACCCGCTCCGGGGTGACCTCAGCGCGTCCTTCGGCCTGTCCCAGACAGATGACCGCATCGGGTTGCAGTCGCTCCCAGGCAGATTGAAGGGCTTGCGGCGCCAGCGCAAACACGCAGGGCAGACATACCGATTCGACGCGATAGGCCCCGATGACTTCGCCCGCCATGGCACGTGCCACCTCCCAAGACGGGTTGATCGTCTCTCCCCCGAAAGGTTCAAAACCGGTCAGCAGCAAGGTTTGGTGGGCAGCCATTGGTGTCTTGATCAGTATTGGGTGTCGCTCATCGCATTGACTTTGCTGGCCCTCTCCATTAGATTGCCCCGCAGTCACCGCCGATGTGGTGATCAGAATACATCAAGGAGTGAAAGATGAGACGCACGCTGCTTGCATTTTGTGCCATGGCCTGTTGGGCAACTGGATCGGCCTGGGCCCAGGTCGCAGGTTTTCCGAACAAACCCATCCGCATTATCGTCACCACCCCGGCAGGCTCGGGGGCTGATTTCTTTGCACGCACCTTGGCACAAGGTTTAGGTGAAATCTACAAAGGTCAGGCACCAGTGGTGGAAAATCGCCCGGGTGCGGGTGGCCTGATCGGCACCCGTGAGTTGGCCAACGCCGCCCCTGACGGGTATACCCTGGGCGTGGCCTCAACCGCCCACGTCGTGGCGCCACTGTTACAGGCCAACCCGCCCTATCGTCCCCTGGCCGATTTCACTCCCATCGCCCAACTCACCGCCTTGCCTTTTATTTTGGTGGCTGCCCCCACGGTGCCGGCCAAAAACCTGTCTGAGTGGGTCAGCGCCTTGCGCGCCGAGCCTAAAAAATACAACTTTGGATCTTTGGGCAATGGCACTGCGGCCCACCTCGGGGCCGAGATCTTCAATGCCGCTGCCGGGGTTGATGTGGTGCATGTGCCCTTCAAGGGGGCGTCAGACCTCTACACTGCGCTGATCTCGGGTGAGGTGCACTATGCGGCCCTGTTTGTGCCCACGGCGGGGGTCTTGCGCAGCGGACGGGCCAAGGTCCTGGCCGTGACCGGCAAGACCCGCAACGTGGCCCTGCCCGATGTACCCACCGTGGCAGAGCAGGGCTTGCCCGCCGCCGAGGCCGAGGCCCTGATGGGCATCGTGGCACCGGCAGGCCTGCCCCCCGAGTTGGTGCGCAAATTGCACGCCGACATCACAGCCGTTTTGCGCAAACCCGAAACGCGCGAGAAATTCGCTGTACAAAGCGGCGAGCCCACGCCCGAGGTGACCCCGGCAGACTATGCCGCCAAACTCAAGGCCGAGTACGAGCTGTATCAACGACTGTTGCCACGCATGGGTTTGAAGCCCTGAAGCCCCATGATTTTTGAAAAAGATGTGGCCATTGTGGCCTCTGACGGGCTTACCCTGCGGGCCAATGTCTTTCGTCCCCGCGCTCCGGGGGCTTACCCGGTGGTCATGGCGCACGGCTCATACGGCAAAGATGTGCATTTCTCGCACGCCTTCAAGCCGCAATGGGAAAAGCTCAATCGCATCTACCCGGGCTTGTGTTCAGAGGGCTCGACAGGCCGTTTTTTGCGCTGGGAAACGGTAGACCCTGAGCGCTGGGTACCCGATGGCTATGTGGTGATCCAGGTGGATTCTCGCGGCACCGGCAAATCGCCCGGCTACCTCGATCCTTTCTCGCCGCGCGAAATTGAGGACTACCGCGACGCCATCGAATGGGCGGGCGTGCAACCGTGGTCCAACGGCAAGGTCGGCCTGATCGGGGTCTCGTATTACGGCATCGAGCAATGGCAAGTGGCCGCCCTGCGGCCTGGCCATCTGGCCGCCATTTGCCCCTGGGAGGGGGCCAGCGATTTTTACCGCGATGTGGCGCGCCACGGGGGCATTTGCAGCCACGGGTTTTGGTCGGCCTGGTGGCCGAGGCAGGTCCTGGTCAACCAGCACGGACAGGCCGACAGCACCCACATCGACGCCGACACCGCAGAGCGCACCACTGGCCCCGCCCTCGATGCGCAAACGCTGGCTCAAATGCGGGCTGACTTTCCCGCTGAACTCTTGCGTCACCCTTGGCTCGACGACTGGCACCGCGCCCGCAGCCCCGATCTGTCGCGCATCGAGGTGCCCGTTTTGTCGGCGGGCAACTGGGGCGGTCCTGGCGTGCACATGCGCGGCAACATCGAGGGCTGGCGGGGCGTCGCATCGAAAGACAAGTGGCTGTTCATGCACACGGGCACGCACTATGAAAGTTTTTATCTGCCCGAGTATGTGGCCTTGCAAAAGCGTTTCTTTGACCACTACCTCAAAGGCCTGGACAACGGCTGGGATGCCGAGCCCAGGGTACAAGCGCTGGTTCGCACCCCTCAGGGCACCCGGGGCCGTCGCCGGTCAGACCAATTCCCATTGCCCCAAACCCGCTGGGAGCGCCTGTATTTGAACCCCCGGGAACTGACCTTGAGTGAAAACCAGCCCGAGCCGGGCCAGGCCAGCTACGCCCATTCGGGGCCTGGATTGACTTTTTCTACCCCACCTTTGGCGCACGAGTTGGAGATCATGGGGCCCCTCAGTCTTCGGGTTTGGGTGTCTGCCTCGGGGCGTGATCTGGATATGTTTGTTGTGCTGCGTGCTTTTGATCCGCAAGGCAAAGAAGTGGTGTTCGATGGCGCCCATGAGCCCACCCCGGTGTCGCGCGGCTGGTTGCGGGCATCGCACCGCAAAACCGACGAGCGCCTGAGCTTGCCGGGGCGACCCTGGCACACCCATGACGAGGCATGGCCTTTGCAGCCCGATGTGCCGGTGGCGCTGGATGTGGAGATCTGGCCCACCAGCATGGTTTACCCCGCCGGTTACCGACTGGCCCTGACCCTGATGGGCAAAGACTTTGAGTTTGAGGGCATCCCCGGGCGCATCTTGCACCATGCGGCGCAAGACCGTGACCCGTCGGTGTTCGCCGACCACACCACCGTCATCAGCGGGCCCGAGCAGGCGTCTTACCTGCTCTTGCCCGTTGTGCCTGCCATCACTTCTTCTCAGGGATGATGGGCAGCAGCAGATAGGCTTGCCGGTTGGGCCCTGTGTGCAGGGTGACATCGCCGCCGAACACATCAGCAGGGCGGTCGCGCGGGTCGTTGTGCACGAAGGGGCCGCAGCCGTGCCATTGGGTGCCCAGGGTTTCCAGGCCTTTGCTGGGGCCGCCCGGGTAGACATAGTCTTTGCCCCGGATGGTCAGCGCCAGACGATAGCCCTTGGGCAACACGATACAGGTAGGCCACACCTCCACATCCACCTCGTAGACCGTGCCCGGGGTCATCGCTTGCTCTTCATCGTGGGTGTGATAGGGCCGATGGGGCAGGCTGAGTTTGGGGTCAAGCTTGCGGTGTGACACCCGCAACCAGCCTTGTGCAATGGGGGTGTTGGGGTCCAGGGCCCCTTGAAACACCACTTCCTTCATATTGGGGTCAAAGGCCCGCACGATCAGGAACAGATCGGCATCGCGAGTGGAAGATGACACCCACAACTTGGCGGCGATGGGGCCGGTGATTTCGGTCGGTGCCGACAGCGGTGCGGTCATCAGCGTCACCCCGTCGCCCAAACCGGCATAAGTCACCGAGGCTTCGCCGCCGGGGGCTTGCGCGTCGAGTGTGTGCGAATTGAGGTTCAAATATTGCCGCGTCCATTGGGTGCGGGCCAAGGGCCATTCGTTTTCGTGGCGTTCCACAAACTTCTCACCAGGGTGGCGCACTTGCAGCAAGACTTTGGGCATCTCATCCCAGCCGGTCTTTTCGCCCTTGAGGAAGTGGCCCATGAATTTCTTTTGCAAGGCCAGGCCATAGTTGGTGTAGAAGTGAGTCCAGTGTTCGATGCCATGCACTTCCAGCCATTTTTGCGATGCGGCTGACTGCGTGAAGGCTTCAAAATTTCCCCGCGGGTGCAAGCCTTGGCCCCCCCAGTTGGCGGCCGAGAGAAATGGGGTTTTCACTTTGGACCAATCGGGCATCCGTGATTGCCAGAATTCATCCGTGTCCAGTTTTCGGCTGATGCAATCCTGATAAAAATCGCGCCGGTTGGCTCCCAATTCCTCATCGGTCAGGGTTTCCGGCCCCGACACCCAGTCGCCGGTCAAACGGCTTCTGAAGCCCCTGGTGCCGCGCCCGTTTTGCACCGAGTACACCTGCGACTTGGACCAGTCTTGCACAAAGCCCCGGTTGAAAATGCCGCCGTGGTGTGCCATATCGCGATAAAAATCGGCGGCAGCTTCCCAAGGAATCATGGCCGCCAGGTGTTTGGGTTGCATGGCGGCGCATTGCCACTGGTTCTGGCCGAAGTATGAAATGCCATTCAGGCCGACTTTGCCGTTGGACCAAGCTTGCACCCCGGCCCAGTCGACGCAGATGGCCAGGTCTTTGGCCTCGCGTTGCGACCAAATATCGATCACGCCCTGCGATCGTCCCGCCCCCCGGCTGTCAACCCGAACCACCACGTAGCCGTCGGGTACCCATTTTTCAGGGTCGACCACTTCCCAAACCTGGTATTTGTTGGTCGAGTCGGTGGGCACCTCGGGGTGGGTCTCGCACATGGTTTTCCACTGGGCGCTGTACAAATCGCCAAAGTGCAACCACTTGCCATAAGGGCCCATGGTCAGAATGACCGGGTACTTGCCTTCGGTGGTTGGGCGGAAGATGTCGCATCGCAGCACCACGCCGTCGTCCATCTTGATGGGCATGTCCCAATCGATGCGCATGCCGTCGCGCACTTCACTGATTTCCCGGTAATCCATTTGGGTCTCCTGAGGGTGAATGCCAGGCCCAGCTGAGCATTGGCAATTGTTGTTGATCAATGAATTATTAAAGCAACACCGCGACATGTATCTAGGGTAAATGCTAATCACGCTGCCCGAGTGTTCTTACACAATGGACTGAAATAAGGGAGCAGTTGATCAATAAGCGTTGCAGCACGGCTCGCATCGTCACATGTTTTTTTTGGAGCTTCCCATGTCATATGTTCAGAAGTCAGAGGTGCGCGATGGCATGCGCATCGATTGGAACGTCCCGATCCAGGTTCGAGACGGCCACACCCTGTATGCCGATGTCTTTCGCCCTGTCAAATCGGGTCACTACCCGGTGATTCTGAGCCACGGCCCCTACGGCAAAGGCTTGGCGTTTCAGGACGGCTACAAAACAGCCTGGAACATCATGGCTGAGAAGCACCCCGATGTGACCGCAGGATCCACCAACAAATACCAGAACTGGGAAGTGGTCGATCCCGAAAAATGGGTGCCACACGGCTACGCAGTGGTTCGCGTCGATTCTCGCGGTGCCGGGGCCTCGCCAGGCTACATGGCGCTCTGGAGCCCCCAGGAAACCCACGACATGTACGACTGCATCGAATGGTCAGGGGTACAGCCCTGGTCCAACGGCAAAGTGGGCCTCAATGGCATCTCTTACTACGGCATGAATCAATGGCAAGTGGCGGCTCAACAACCGCCGCACCTGGCCGCCATTTGTATTTGGGAGGGGGCCTCCGACTTTTACCGCGACCTCAGCCACCATGGCGGCATTTTGTGCGACTTCATCAAGAACTGGTACGACATGCAGGTCAAATCGGTTCAGCACGGCCTGGGCAAAAGCGGCCCGATCAATCGCCTGACGGGGGAGCCTGTCTGCGGCACCGAGAAACTCAGCGAAGAGCAGTTGCTGAAAAACCGCGAAAACCTCAGCCAGGCGGTGGCCAAGCACGCGCTGGATGACCAGTACTGGAAAGACCGAACCCCTGACTTCAGCAAAATCAAGGTGCCTTTGCTCTCAGCCGCCAACTGGGGTGGTCAAGGTCTGCACCCGCGCGGCAATTTTGAAGGCTACTTGCGTTCGGCCAGCAAACACAAATGGCTGGAAGTGCATGGCATCGAGCACTGGACCGAGTTCTACACCGACTATGGCCGCAAGATCCAGTTGAAGTTTTTTGACCATTTCCTGCATGGCAAGAAAAATGGCTGGGAAAAGCAACCGAAGGTGCAACTGCAAGTGCGCCATCCCGGCGAAAAATTTGTCCAGCGCAATGAGGGCGAGTGGCCGCTGGCGCGCACCAAGTGGACGCCGATGTACCTGAACGCCCAGGACATGACCCTGGTGACGAAAAAGCCCGACCGATTGGCCAAGCGCCAATATCAGGGCTTCTCTGACGGGGTCACCTTCATGTTGCCGCCCAGCGAGCAAGACACGGAAATCACCGGGCCGCTGGCTTTGAAGCTGTTTGCATCATCCTCCACAGCCGATGCCGATTTCTTTGTCGTGGTGCGGGTCTTCAGCCCGGACATGAAAGAGGTGGTTTTTATCGGTGCTTTGGACCCGCACACCCCGGTGGGGCAGGGCTGGTTGCGGGCATCGCACCGCAAGCTTGACCCCAAACTGTCAAAACCCTACCGCCCCTATCACCCGCACGACGAGGTACAGCCCCTGACGCCCGAGAAAGTCTACGAGTTCGACATCGAAATCGTGCCGACGTGTATTGTCATTCCGGCCGGACACCGTTTGGCGGTGACCGTGCGCGGCAAAGACTACGAATATCCCGGGCCGGCTGCCCACTTGTCCAACATGAAGTACCCCATGACGGGTTGCGGGCCATTCACCCACACCGATCCCAAAGATCGCCCGGCCAAGGTCTTTGACGGGCAGGTCACCATTTATACGGGCGGTTCGCGGGCCTCATACCTGCTGGCCCCTGTCATTCCTGCGGCCAAAAAGGGGCCCAAAAAGACCGCCAAGGCAGGGAAGAAATAATCCCATGTTCAGTTGATGTTTGACCACGATAAAAGGAGACAAATGATGAAACGCGATTTTTTGAAATGGATGGGTGGCATGGCTGCGGCCTCGGTCGTTGGCACGCCCAGCGTGTTTGCTCAGACCACTCAGACCTGGAAAATGGCCATTCCGGTGGCCGAAAAATCCTGGTTCGGCGAGATGCACAAGTGGTGGGGGTCCGAGGTCGAAAAAAGATCCGGGGGCCGCATCAAAGTCATGCATTTCTGGAGCGACTCGCTGGTGAAGTGGGCCGATGCATTGCCAGGCATTCAGTCGGGCATCGCCGATTTGGCCTGGGTGAGCAGCACCTACTTTCCCACCCAGTTCCCGCACTACATGACGCTGGACCAGATTTTCAACTTTGGCGATGACTATGTGGCGGGCATGAAGGCCGCCATAGACACCATCGAAAATCAGCCGGACCTCAAGGCAGAAATTGCTCGCGAGGATATCGTCATCCTGATGCCGCACATCAGTGGCCATGCCCCGGTGGGCACCAAGCAGCAAATGAACTCCGTGCGCGAACTGAAGGGTAAAACCTTGCGCACCTACGGGGGCGCCCGGATTGATTTTTACAAGGCGCTCGATGCCAACCCCGTCTTCATGCCTTTTGGCGACATGTATGCAGCGATAGACCGCGGCACCATCGATGCGCTGGGTGACATGGCCATTTTACTGAGCAATGCCTTCAAGCTCAACGAAGTGATCAAGCATGTGCACATGATGAATCCGCCTGGCGTCAAAGGCAATGGCGGCTCTGTGGCTTCGGGCTTCTTCATGACCGGTGCCAAGTTCCGTTCGCTGTCGCCGGAAACCCGCGCCATGCTCATTCAATTGCGTGGTGAATACACCGAACGCTATGGCAAATCCTTGATGGAGCTCGAAGGCACCATCATGGAAGACTGGAAAAAGCGCAGCCGCATCGTGTTCCACACCTCCTCGCCTGAAGACGAAAAATTCATGTTTGAGCGGGGCAACGCGGCCAACGAGCAGTTGTTCAAAAAACAGGAAGCAGCCGGACACAAAAACGTTCGGGCGGTTTGGGCCTATTTCCAGGAGGCGCGCAAAAAGCACGAAACCAAACGTTGATTCCCTTCTCCCCGTCCCAGACTGGGACGGGGTTCACCAGCCCATGCCATCCGGCATGGGTCATTTCTTTTTTGCAGAGTCCAATACATGAAACAAAGAAACCTCGGAAAAAATGGCCCCATGGTGTCGGCGCAAGGCCTGGGCTGCATGGGCATGTCCATCTTCTATGGTCAGCCTGACGATGCATCGTCTATCGCCACCATTCACCGCGCCCTCGACATGGGGGTGAACATGATCGTGACCTCCGATGCCTATGGCAACGGCTCCAACGAATCGCTGGTGGGCAAAGCCCTGGCCGGGCGGCGCAGCCAGGCCGTGGTTTGCACCAAATTTGGCAATCTGGCTCTGGCTGGCGGCGGAGACACCGGGTTCACGGGTGGCGACCCCCGGCATGTGGTCATTGCCTGTGACCGTTCTCTCAAGCGTTTGGGTGTCGATGAAATTGACCTGTATGCCCTGCACCGGGTAGACCCCCAGGTGCCCATCGAAGAGACCGTCGGCGCCATGAAGCGCTTGGTGGAGCAGGGCAAGGTTCGCCACCTGGGTTTGTCCGAGGCCGGTTCAGCCACCATAGAGCGTGCTTACAAAATTCATCCTCTCGCCTCTCTCGAGACCGAGTACTCGCTTTGGAGTCGTGACATCGAAGGCGACATTGTTCAAACCTGCCGCAAATTGGGCATGGCCATCATGGCTTATTCGCCGTTGGGGCGCGGTTTCCTGACCGGGACGATCAAGAGCCTTGACGCCCTGGGTGAGAAGGATGGCCGTCGCAATATGCCCCGCTTCAAGCCGGAAAACATCGGGCAAAACGCCTCTCTGATTGAACGCATGGATGCCATCGCCAAGCAAAAAGGGGTCAGCACGGCCCAATTGGCTTTGGCTTGGGTCCACGCTCAAGGACAAGACGTGTTCCCGATACCCGGCACCAAGCGTGTCAAGTATCTGGAGCAAAACGTGGCAGCGCTCGATGTGGCTTTGACAGCTGAAGACCTCAAGGCCCTCAATGAGATGTTCCCCTTTGGGGCTGCCTCGGGCACACGCTACCCCGAGCCCGCCATGAAGAATTTGGGCATCTAAGGGGGGCGGCACAAGCCCCTGTCCTTGAGCCCATTCAGCATTTACCCTTGGGTGGGTTGTTTGGGCTTGACGATCACTCGACCTATGGATAGATTGCCCGCATGGAAAAGCTGTTGATTGAACAAGGCACCCTTGTGACCATGGACCCCCGTCTGGGGGATATGCCTAACGCAGATATCTTGATCGAGGGCGAGCGCATCATCGACATTGCGCCCCGCATCGATGCCCCTTCAGCAAGGCGCATCGATGCCAGAGGCATGATCGTCATACCCGGCCTGATCAACGCCCATATGCACACCTGGCAGACCGGCTTGCGCGGCGTTGCCGGCAATTGGACCGTGCTGGAGTATTTCAAGAAAATGCACGCGGGCTTGGCCACTTTGTTCCAACCCCAAGACATCGAAATCGCCAACAGGGTTGGTGCCTTGAACCAGATCAATTGCGGCACCACCACCTTGGTGGACTGGTGTCACAACAATCCGACCCCGGCCCACACCGATGCGGGCATCGATGGCTTGGTCGCCAGCGGCATTCGGGCCGCATTTTTCCATGGCTCACCCAAACCAGATCCGAAACCTGGGCAAAAACCGTTTTGGGAAGTGCCGCACCCCAGGGCCGAGATCGAGCGCTTGCGCAAATCGCGTTTCAGCACTTCTGACCAATTGCTCACCCTGGGCATGGCCATTTTGGGGCCGCACTACTCCACCTACGAGGTCGCAGTCGAAGACTTCCAGTTGGCGCGCGACATGGGACTCATAGCCAGCATGCACTGCGCAGGTGCGGCCGCCCGCGTACCCGATGGCTGGGACCGCCTGGCCAAGGCGGGACTGCTGGGCGACAACAATAATATCGTTCACGGCAATGACCTGACCGACGCGCAACTGCGATTCATGCTCGAACAGGGGGTGACGTTCTCGCTGACCCCCGAGACCGAAATGTTTCAGGGCCATGGCTTTGCCATCACCGGCCGCTTGCGCCGCCTGGGACATCAACCCTCTTTGGGGGTCGATTTAGAGTCCTGCATCAGTGGCGATATGTTCACTGTGGCGCGCATGGCCATGGCTACACAGCGCGCCTTTGACAACGCCGAGTCCAAACAAGCCACTGGCCAATTGCCCGACACCTCCACCATCACAGCCCGTGAGGCCCTCGGGTGGCTCACCATCGAGGGGGCCCGCATGCTGCGCATGCAAGACCGCATCGGTTCGCTCACGCCGGGCAAGCAAGCTGATTTGGTGCTGATCAGGGCCTCGGACCTGAACATGCAGCCCATTCATGACCCCGTCACCAGTGTGATCACGCAGACTTCGCTGAGCAACATCGACACGGTCTTGATCGCGGGCCAAATCAAAAAGTCCAATGGCCGATTGCTCGAGCCCAATGTGGGAGCCTTGCAAAACCAATTGCAGGCTTCGGGCCATCGGATCATGCACGACTTGCAGGCTTTGCTGCACTGACACCGCAGGGCACGGCCTTGGGCCGGGGCCCATCCCAGTGTTTTTAAAAATACCAAGGAGACAACCCATGACATCGAACACACTGCCTGGCAAGATCGGTCGCCGTGAAGCCCTGGTCGGCATTGGTGCCGCCACCGCCCTCGGGGCCGCCCACCCTTTGTGGGCTCAGAGCGGCCCCATCCGCATCGGCGGGTCACTGGCCATCACGGGTCCTTTGTCGGCCACTGCGCTGGTTCACAAACTGACAGGTGAAATTTACCTGGACGACCTCAACCGCCGGGGTGGGCTGCTGGGCCGCAAGGTGGAATGGGTGCTCAAAGACGATCAGTCAAAACCCGATGTGGCGCGCACTTTGTACGAGCAACTGGTGACCGTGGACAAAGTGGATTTGCTGGTTGGGCCATATGCCACGCCCAATATTTTGTCGGCCATGGGGGTGGCTCAGCGTTACAACAAGCTGATCATTCACCATACGTTTGGCATGCCGCATTTGGCCAAATACAACAAACAGTTTCCCACCTGGGCCACCGGGGTCGAGCCGGCCCGCACCACCTCTGACACTTTGCTCGATTTCATGGCCAGCATGCCCAACCCGCCCAAGCGCATCGCCATCGTCACCAGCAAGTTTGCGCCCTGCCAATTGGTGGCCAATGGCATGCGCGAAGGGCTCAAGCGCCGGGGCTTGACCGAATTGATGTTTCTGGAGTGGGATTTCGGGAACCGCGATTTTGCGGCCATTGCCAGCCGCCTCAAAGACGCCAAGCCCGACTTCATTTACGCCGGCGTGATCGCCATGGAAGGCATGATGTTGCTCGATGCCATGAAAAAAATCGATTACAAGGCCCCGCCCATGTTCCATCACCTGCCTTCCCCGGGGCCGATGGTCAACTCGCCCGATGCCCAGGGCATGCTGGTGGCAACCATATTCGAAGAACACGAGCCCATGATGAGTAACCAGGGTGCCAAGGAGTTTGTGCCGCAGTTCAACCAGCGGGCGAAGGCCGCAGGCTTGCCCGACAATGCCGTCGATACTCAGGCCGCAGCCTCTTATGCCGCATGGCAAGTGCTGGAGGCCGGCGTGAAAGGGGCCAACTCCATCGATGACCAGGCGGTGTCAGACTGGCTCAAGCGCAACAGCGTGCCCACCATCCAGGGGCCTTTGCGCTTCGATGGCCCCAACAACTATGGCAGCGACCTGACCAAGATCAAACAGGTTCAAAACAAGGATTGGGTGGTGGTTTGGCCGCGCGCATTTGCCAAACCGGGCACCCAATATCAAGCCTCTTGAGGCGCCAGGATGACCTTGCCAAGCCTGGAACTACTGGGCCAGTCCATTCTGGGTGGCATTTTCATCGGCTCGCTCTATGGCCTGCTGGGCCTCGGACTGAGCCTGTCCTGGGGCATGCTCAATCAGATCAATCTGGCGCATTTTGCCTTGGCTTTTCTGGGCGCCTACTTGACCTACCAAATGTCCAGTGTGAGTGGCATAGACCCCCTCATGACTTTGGCGGTCATCGTGCCTCTCTTCTTCTTGTTGGGGGTGCTGATGCATGCCCTGTTCACCCGCTTTCAGGTATCGGTGTTCAACACCTTGCTGGTGAACTTTGGCCTGACCGTCATCATCGACAGCCTGATCCAGTGGATCTGGACAGGGGACTACCGAAAACTGGAAACCACTTACGCCGATGTCAAATTCACCCTAGGCCCGTTTTATTTCCCCTTGCCTGAATTATTGACTTTGTGTCTTTCAGTCATCCTGGCCTTGGGTACTTGGGCCATATTACGCTTTACCCGCGCCGGCAAAGCGTTGCGGGCCATTTCGATGGATCCCGCCATGGCACAGGCTTTTGGCATTCCCCAAGGCCGTCTGACGCATGTCTTGTCCGGTGCGGCAGCGGCCATGGCCGGCATTGCCGGGGTCTGTCTGGCGCTCAGTTTTACCTTGGCGCCCTCCCAAATCTACATCTGGATCGGGGTGATTTTTGCGGCGGTCATGATCGGCGGTTTGGGCAACCCATTGGGGCCTTTGATCGCTGGCATCGTCATCGGTGTGAGCGAATCCATCACCATGGCTGTGACCGCGCCTGCTTGGGCGCCTCTGGTGTCTTTCTCACTGCTGATCGCCGTCTTGCTGTTTCGGCCAGGAAAGATCTGACGCATGCATTCCAAAGTCATCGGCAGTCTGGTGTCTGGTGCCCTTTTGTTGGCCCTGTTGCCTTTGTTGCAATTGCCCACCTTCTACGAGACCCTTCTTTATCTCATCTTCCATTGGATCGTGTTGTCTGTCTCATGGAACATCCTGTCCGGTTATTCCGGGTATTTTTCATTCGGTCACGGTGCTTTTTACGGGGTGGGTGTCTACACCACTGCGGTGTTGTGTGGCCATGCAGATTGGTCTTTCCTGGCCAGCTTGCCGGTGGCGGCCTTGGTCGCAGCCTTGTTCGGTGTGGCTTTGGGGGCGGTGGTGTTTCGGGTCAAGCGCTTGCGCGGTGAATTGTTTGCCTTGATGACTTTGGCCATCACCTTTGTGGTGTCGATGGTCATATTGAATACGCCCATAGATGGCGGGCCGGGCATCTATTTGTCCAATGTGCAAGTGCCCCATGTCTACGGTTCGCCGTCCTCGACCTTTTACCTTCTGGCCCTGGTTTTGGCGCTGCTGACGCTGCTGGTGGCCTATTTGGTCTACAGCGGCCAGTTGGGCTTGGGTCTTTTTGCCATACACGATGACGAGGATGTCGCCGAAGTCCAAGGCGTGCCCACCTACCGATACAAACTCATTGCCTTGGGCATTTCCTGCGGACTGGCGGGTTTGGCGGGTGGGGTACAAGCCCTGTTTGTGTCGTATGTCACGGTGGGCGAAATTTTCAATATGGTGGTTCCTTTGTACGTCATGCTCATGAGCGTACTCGGAGGCGTTCGGCATTGGGCCGGGCCGGCCGTTGGCGCCATCTTCATCACCATATTGCTCTATTCATTCACCAGCGGCGACATGGCAGTCGTGGGTCGTGCCCTGGTCGGGTTCTCATTGATCGCGGTGATTTTGTTCATGCCTCTGGGCATAGTGGGGCAGTGGCTGGCCCGCCGCCGTCGCTTGGGCGCTGTGCCTGCCTTGCCCAAGGCCGTGCCCCCGCAGGCGATAGCCCATTCAGCACCTGCCCATGGCGAGTTGTTTCGCGCCGTCGGGATTGATAAAAATTTCAACGGGGTACAGGCGCTAGCGGGCGTGGACTTGGTGGTGCGCTCTGGAGAAATTCTGGGGCTTGTGGGCCCCAACGGCTCGGGCAAATCCACCATGGTGAATGTCATCACAGGCTTTTACAAACCTGATCGTGGCCAGCTTTGGTTTGCTGAGCAGGATTTGGTGCCACAACCCAGTTACCGGGCCGCTCAATTGGGCATCGCGCGCACTTATCAGATACCCAGGCCCTATCAAAACCTCACGGTGCTGCAAAACGTGGTTCTGCCTGGCCTGTTCGGGGCCCAAAGTCTGCCCATGCCGCAAGCCCGAGGGCAAGCCATGCACTGGCTGGAATTTGTCGGCTTGGCAGACCGGGCCAACTCGTATCCGACCGAGTTGAACCTGCACCAGCGTAAATTCCTCGAATTGGCCCGTGCGCTGGCCAATGCCCCGCGCCTGGTCTTGCTGGACGAGGTGCTGGCTGGGCTGACCCCGACTGAAATTGAACATGCAATCCGCACCGTGCGCATCATCCGTGACCGCGGTTCTGCCATACTGTTCATAGAACACAATATGCGGGCTGTGCTCGAATTGTCCGACCGTTTGATGGTGCTCAATCACGGCAAAGTCATCGCCAATGGGCCCCCGCGCGAAGTCGTGCGCCAACCCGATGTCATTTCTGCCTATCTGGGCGCAGGAGCGGCTTCATCATGAGTGCCTCCCCAGTCTTGTCGGCTCAGCAACTGAGCGTCGCGTATGGCGATGCCATCGCTTTGTGGGATGTCAGTTTGCACATCAATCCGGGTGAGTTGGTGGCCGTCGTGGGCCCCAACGGGGCGGGCAAAACCACCCTGGTCAATGCCCTGATGCGTCTTTTACCCATCCGTTCGGGCCATTTGCACCTGAGGGGAGAAGAGGTCACCGCTTTGGATGCCCAGGCCATGTGTGAGCGCGGGGTGTCCATCATTCCCGAGGGGCGCAAACTTTTTGCCCAAATGACGGTCGAAGAAAACCTCGAAATAGGGGCCTATCGCCCCTCTGCCAGGGCCCTGGAGAGTGAGGCCAAGGAACAGGTATTTGAGTTGTTTCCCATCCTCAAAGAACGGCGCTTGCAACTGGCGGGCACGCTCTCGGGGGGGCAGCAGCAGATGGTGGCCATTGGACGGGCCTTGATGTCTCAACCCAGTTTGTTACTCATCGATGAACCTTCTTTAGGTTTGGCACCCTCTATCGTGGATCAGGTGTTCGAGGTGCTTCACCGCATCCATCAAAGCGGGGTCTCGATGTTGCTGATCGAGCAAAACGTCACCCGTGCCTTGGCTGTGGCGGGTCGGGCTTATGTCCTGGAGGGCGGTCGTGTGGTGACCGAAGGGCCCGCCAGCGAACTCAGCCGCCAGCCGCATATCCGGCAAGCCTATCTGGGTGAAACCGATTAAACTTCTTTTTCTCTCACCAAGGAAATTCCATGAGCCATACCCCTTCCATCCAGCGCGTTGCTCATGTCGGTGTGTTTGTCACTGACCTTGAGCGCTCAATTGACTTTTACCGCGATATATTGGGCCTGACCGTCACCGACGAAGACCGAGGTCCGGGCCTCATCTTCCTGTCCTCCCACCCGGAAGACGAGCACCACGAAATCCTGCTGGCCAGCGGCCGCGATGTGCCGCCCAACGTCAAATTGTTGCAACAAATTGCCTTTCGTTGCGCCGCCTTGGCCGATGTCATCGAGTATTGGAAACGATTCAAGGCCAATCAGGTCAAAATCATGTACACCATCACGCATGGCAATGCCATCAGCTGCTACTTCAAAGACCCGGATGACAACATCCTTGAGGTCTATTGGCAGACCGGCCTGAAGGCCCGGCAGGGATTTTTGATGGGATTGGACTTCAACAAAAGCGAACAAGAACTCATGAGCGAGGTGGAAGCCCTGGTCAAGCAACACGGCGAGACCGGCATCATCGACTTCAAATTGCTGGAAGAGCAAAACATCTGAGAATGACTCAGGCGTGGCTCAAGGGGTCACTCCACCCAAGCTTCTGAGCACCCCGTCGAAAAACGCGCCTCTCATGCGATAAGGCATGGAGTCCTGAATGCCACTGGCTTTTTGAAAAACAGCTGTCTGTACCATCACAATTTTGCTTTCTGGTTGAACCAATATAGTCTGCCCATGTATGCCTTGTAACGCAAATGTTCGCGAGCGATACGGCGTGATCCAAACCTGATAACCATAGCCCATATAAGGCGTGGCCTTACCGGGCCGGAAAGCAGGCGGGTGTTTGTGAGGGTCGGTGGCTTCCAGCAGAAAATCGTGCGGGAGGATCTCCTGCCCATTGGCTTTTCCGTCGTTGGCCAACAACACACCCAGTCGGCCATAATCGCGCAATGACGCATTAAATCCACCGGCAAAGGCTTCAGCGCCATCGATGGCGGCAGTATTCCAATATGCAGGATGTTCAGCGCCCATGGGCTGCCAGATCCACTCTTGGGTCAATTCGGCACCTGAACGGCCGGTGGCTCGCATCAGTACGCGGCCAAGAATATCGGTTTCTATGGAAGCGTAATGAAAACGCTCGCCGGCATTGACCTCGCGTTGTGTGCGTTGCTTCAAAAATCGTTCAAGTAAATCTTTGCGCCCCCGATTGGCGGGGTGATAAAGCAATGTGCCCCAAGCCGCATTGTCATCATCCGGCGTCCAGGTGTACAACTCTTTATAAGGCACGCCGGAGGACATGCGCAACAAGGCGCGAACAGAGGTCTGGCCGTAGGCTGACTCGGCGATCTCGGGCCAGTATTTAGAGACTGGGTCATCCAGCGATGAAATAAATCCTTTTTGATGGGCCATGCCCACCAACAGTGCCGTGATGGTCTTGGCCATTGAAAATGACCGCATGGGCATGCCTGGCTGGCGACCATATTGATAGCGTTCTGCGACCACCTCTGCATTTTTTAAAATAAGTAATCCAGTCAACTGGACTTCATTCATGTAGTCGGCAATGTTTTTCACTTGCCCGTTGAACCGCCATTGAATCTCAGGTTCACTATTGCGGTCAGGCAAAGCCATGGGTCTCGATGCGGGCTCAAGCCACCTTTTGTATGGGGCTGGGTTTGCATCAGACCAGGCGCCGACCCTGCAGGCAGTGAGGGTTAAAGCAGATTCGCAAGCTTTGTACCCCGAGCTGCGTCCCAAGTCCCAGGACCCAGGTCCATGTTCATTCAGCAACCGAAGTGGTTCAGCCCTGGCATGAAAGCCCATGGCCGCCAACACGGTCAAAGCCAACAGACATGCGCTTGCCTTTGTGGCGGTACGCTGACCCAGGCGGTTAGGCTTAGACATGGGTCAGTCCATCAGACTGACATGCGCCGCCACCACCCGCCAGCCCTCGGGCATGCGCACCCAGGTCTGAGATTGGCGACCCAATCGCTCGCTGCCGGGGCGGGTGTATTCGGTATGGGCCACCGCCATGTCGCGGCCAAAGGTCACGATTTTGGTGTTGCGCAATGTCCGCTCCAGTCCCTGGGCGGGTCGGGCAGCCCGAAAGGCCTGAATGGCCTCATAGCCATACAGATTCTCTGTGGCCCCGTGGCGTATGGTGTGTGGGCTGTTCCAGAACATCTCGTCGAGCACCTCGACATGGTTGCTCACCAAGGCTTCGTTGTAGCGCATGAAAACTTGCGTGACTTCGGCCACCACTTCGGGCAGATTGATGGGCAGGGGGGTAGGGGACATGAGGCAGAACTCCAGACGGTGTGGCGTGCCTTCGACCGTCTGGCCGATGGTGCGTCGTTCAATTATGGCCGAGGTGATGCCCAACGATCAATGCGCAAGCAAATCAGCACCCGGTCTTTGATTCAGGTGTCGCATGGGGTGCGCTCTTGCTGGCTGTGTTCAGTCTCGATAACCGGGATCGATCCGATCCACCTGCCGCACCAGCGCATTGAACATATCAACCCCCACCCCGCCTTGTTCGCGGTCAAATTGCAGCGAATCGCGTGTGCATCGGGCCGCAATGGCTTCAGGCACCGGGATGGCTGCGCCCATGCCCAAGGTGGCCATCTGAATTTCGCAGGCGCGTTGCAGGGTCCAAAGCACCGCAAAGGCTTCCGGCACAGTGGCTCCCCAGGAAAGCAGGCCGTGGTTTTTTAAAATCACCGCCGGTTTGCGGCCTATGCTGCGCAAAACTCTGGGGCCTTCTTCCATATGGATCGTGATGCCTTCAAAGTCGTGGTACGCCACCATGTCGTGCAGCTGGGCCGAATAAAAATTGCTTTGACTCAACCCTGCGGCCAGGCTGGCCACAGCCACACCGGCAGTGGTGTGCGTGTGCATCACGGCATGGGCGCCTTCAATGCCGCCATGGATGGTGCTGTGCAGCACATAACCAGCCGGGTTGATGGGATATCGGGCGTTGCCGATGATGTCTCCCGCCAAATTCACTTTGACCAAATTAGAGGCAGTGACTTCGCTGTAATGCAAGCCAAAGGGGTTGATCAGAAACTGTTTTTCTCCGCCGGTGACCGAATCGGGCAAGCGCACGGTGATGTGGTTATAGATCATCTCGGTCCAGCCGAGCATGGCGAATATGCGGTAACAGGCAGCCAGTTCCTGGCGGGCTTGCCATTCATCGGGGTGAAAGTGTGTGGTCATGGTCAAATCCGCTTTGCATGGGGATGTTCCCCATTATCGTCTTTGCGGGTGCGTCGCTCATGAGGCACCAACGCGACAATATGGGTTGCGCCCACTTCCTTTGCCAGCCCGCTTGGCGGTAGATTAGGGGCATTCGGTTCCTTTGAGCCGAGTGAACCTTGGCTAAAAAGGAGTTTTGCCGTGGCCTATCGTCCGAAACGCAAAGTCATCATCACCTGTGCGGTGACGGGGGCCATACATACCCCCACCATGTCCCCCCATTTGCCGATCACCCCCAAAGAAATTGCCGATGCCGCAGTTGGTGCCGCCGAGGCGGGGGCCGCCATTGTTCATCTGCATGCCCGGGATCCGCAAACCGGGCAGCCGACGCAAGACCCCAAGTATTTTTTAGAGTTTGCGACCGACATCAAGTCACGCTCGGATGTGGTGATCAATTTCACCACCGGAGGCGCCCCGACCATGCTGGTGGAAGAGCGCTTGCAACCCACTTTGTTGCTCAAACCCGAGGTGGCTTCCCTCAACATGGGTTCTATGAACTTTGGCTTGTACCCGATGTTGAGCCGCTACAAGAACTGGCAGCATCCCTGGGAAGAGCCTTATTTGGCAGGTTCGGATGATCGGATTTTCAAAAACACCTTCAAAGACATTCAATACATCCTCGAGTCTTGTCGGGCCCACCGTACCCGTTTCGAGATCGAGTGTTACGACTTGGGGCATCTCTACACCGCCGCGCATTTTTTAGAGCGCCAATTGCTTGAGCCGCCTTTGTTCATCCAGTCGGTTTTCGGGATTTTGGGGGGCATCGGCCCGCACCCCGAACACATCATGCAAATGAAGCAGACGGCTGATCGGCTCTTTGGCAACGATTACGTCTGGTCGGTGTTGGGGGCAGGTCGCCATCAGATGGCCACCGCCAATATGGCCGTGGTCCTGGGGGGCAACGCCCGGGTGGGTTTGGAAGATTCGCTGTGGGATGCGCCGGGCCAACTGGCTCAAAACAATGCTCAGCAGGTGCGGCGCATCCGCGCCATCATCGAAGCCCTATCGCTGGAAGTGGCCACGCCGGACGAGGCGCGTGAGATATTGCAACTCAAGGGTGCCGCCAACGTCGGTTTTTAGGTTTGTCTAAAAGACGGCGTGCTCGCCCAAATTGGCCCCCTGGCCGGTGGCGATCAATGTCTGGTAATGCGACAACAGCGTTTCCTGCCCCCACTCGGGGGTGGCGTGGGCGTCGTAGCGGGCATTAACCGGGTCCCACACCAGCATCGATTCCGTCGCATAGTACAGGCCAATTTGGGCCAATTCGGCCTTGGCTTGCAAAGCACCCGAGCAGCGCCCCAGCCAACCCAGGCCCTTGGCGATGCCTCGCAGCAGGCCCACTGGCACCCGCCGCAGCGGAACTGGTCGCCCCAGGGCTTGGGCCAACAGTTCGGCTTGCATGACCGGGCTGATGGCTGGCCCTGGGCCACCAATCGGCAAAATACGGTTTAGCCGTTCGGGCAGGGCCAGACAATCGACCAAATACGTCGCCAGATCGGCATCCGAGATGGGTTTGCATGCCGTCAACTGGCCATTGCCCAACACCATGAACGGTCGCCCTTGGCGCACCCGCTCCACTTGGCCGCTGAGCGACTTGAAGAATGCAGTAGGACGCACGATGCTGTAGTTCAGCCCCGAGGTGGCCAAGGCATGTTCAAAAGCCAGTTTGGCGTGTTGAAACGCCAGTCTGGGTTTTTGCACACACAGTGCTGAGAGCAAAACAAAATGTTTGACCTGGGCCGCTGGGGCATATTGCAGCACATTCATATGGGCTTGATGGTCGATGGCCCAGGCGTCGGCTGGCAAGCCCGTGCGAGAAGCCAGGCAAGAGAGCACGGCATCAAAGCGCTCGCCCCGAAAGCCATCGTGCCACACCGAGTTCGGGTCTTCCACATGCCCCATGCGTCGAGTCAGCGCCGGGTGTTGCCAGGTGTCATCTGGCCTGACTCCTGGTCGCTGAAAGCTCACCACCTCGTGGCCTTGCGCCAGCAGGGCTTTCAGAGTGGCTTGACCGATGGTGCCCGTCGCCCCCAGCATGAACACCCGACCAGGGGTGGGCTGTGGGGTGGGGTGGCTTTGCAGGGTCATGCTGAAATTTGGAGTCGTTGGGTGTTGTCGGGCAGTCTATCTAAATGCCCCCAAGCTGGAAAGCGGCTTTTATTTTTTGCCCGGAAAAGACTGGGCCAATGGGATGAACAGGCCCCAAAACAAGCCCAAAACCAACCAGGTGGGCCAAGGTGGCCCCAGACTCAGGGCCCCCATCTGATGGGCCGCCTGGTAAGACATGACACCAGCGATCGCAGACACGGGGACAGCCAACCAAAACCGATCTTTCAACCAAGCCAGCGATTGGTGCAGGGTACAGCCCAGGCAAGCCCACAACAAAGCCATCCACCAAGGTTGTATGGCGGCCCAGGGGGGTGGGTTCAATGTCTCAAAACCCAACCAACCCCAGTGCATCAGCACGCTGTCGTGCAGCAGACCCGCCCATACGCAGATCAGGGTTGCCTTCAGATCGTCCCGATGGGTGTTTCGCCACAATCGGTGTGCGGCCAAAAAAAGAACCGACAAAAGGGCCCCGGGCCAAAGCAGGCCGCGCGGCACCCCCCATGCCCATGCCAGCCAGACGGCCTGAAAACCGATGATTTGTGCCCAAAGCGAAAAAGATCTCATGATGACTCGATTGTCGCTGTCTCGCCTTCGCCCCGCATCCAGTGGGTCGATCATCCTTCCTGCCTATGTGTGCTGTACTACCCCTTCAAGTCAGGCCTGCGTGGCACAATGAGCGGCTACAAGCATCGATCTCATTGGAGTTCATATGGCAGGCATCCAGATTCGCAAACAAATCCTCAGTGTCGAAAAAACCTGGCACGATGGCGGCCCTCTGGCGGCGCAGCCGCTGAAGATCGGGGTGGTGGCCAATGTGGTTCACAACCCTTTTGCGGGTCGCTATGCCTCTGGCGAAGAATTATTGGCCTTCGTGAAGCAGATTCGTGACATGGCCAACGAGATGGTGCCCCCCTTGGTCGAGGCCCTGGGCGGGGTAGGGGCCATAGAAACCTATGGCAAAGGCGCCGTGGTGGGGGTGGCCGGTGAATTGGAACATGGGGCAGTCTGGCATGAGGGCGGCGGCTGGGCCATGCGCGCGGTGTTGACTCAGGCCAAATCGATCGTCCCCTCGAACAAATTTGTCGGCTCTGCCGGCAGCCGCTTGCACATTCCTTTGCATCACATCGAAGCCAGTTATGTGCGCAGCCATTTCAACACCGCAGAGGTCAGCATCAGCGATTCACCCCGCCCCAATGAAATCCTGTTTGCTTTGGCCATGTCCACCGGGCCCAGGGTGCATGAACGGCTGGGCGGCTTGCGGGTCGATCAAATCTCGGTCGGTGACGGCCAGCGCTGAACTCTGAGGCGTCAGCGCCTGACCCCAACCTAACCAGATGCAGCGGGCCTTTGCCGCAGGCCGGTCTCAGCAACCTCACTGACAGCCGCGTGCCCCGCAAGATTGTCTTCAGCGCATGGGTCGGGTGGCCGGATCCAGCCCGGTGGCGCGCACCATATCGGCCACCGCTGCGGATGTGAAAAACCGAACCAACTGTCGCGCCGCATCGGCGCTATCAGGGGCTGAGCCTGGCACCATGGCCGCAGAGAAGAAAATGGTTTGTTGCACTTCCTCGGGCAGGGTGCCGACAAAATCCAGTTCCTGAAAATAAATCAATTCACTCACTTGCTGAAAACCCAACTCGGCATCACCCCGGGCCACCACCGCACCCACACGCTCGCTCATGATGCGCTGTGCCTTGACCTTCATGGCCTCGGCGACCCCCAGTTTTGGAAAGAGCTCGGTCGACAAATAAGTGCCACTGGCGCTGGCCGAGTACGCCACCGAGCGGGCGTTGAGCAGGGCTTGCCGTAACTTCTCCACCGTGCTGATGTCGGGTTTGGGGGTGCCTTTGCGCACGGCTGCGCCGATTTGCGACCGGGCCAGATCAACGCGGCTGCCAGGCACCAGTCTGCCCGCTTGCATCAGGGCTTCAAGACCCCCTTCCGACAAAATGATCAAATCAAATTTTTCGCCCCGTGCAAAGCGGCTCGGGATCGAGTCTGGGGCATTGCCGATCGATGCGCCATACGCACTGATGACCTGATGGCCGCTGGCGGCCTCGAACAGGGGCACGAGTTTTTTATAAGCTTCGGTGAAGGCCCCGGAAGTCACGACGCGGATCTCGGCGGCATGGCCGACGAGGGCCCATAGACCCAGGGCGAGGGCCAAGCCCAGTTGACGTCCTAAGGTGAGCACAGAGTGAGTCATGGGGGTTCCTTCAGGCCAGTTGATGAGCGTTGGGCATGACAAATTGGGCCGCGTCCAGGGCTTGAGCCAGCGCCGCTCGCTGCGTGTCGTTCAGCTCCACCAAAGGCGGGCGCACATGTATCCAGTCCGGGCGGCCGGTTTTCAGGGCGATGGCCGATTTCATGGCCGGAATCATGGGAAAGCGGGCAAAGGCGGCGCGTTGTTCGTCCAGTTTCTTTTGTTGCTCGTCCGCATCGGCCTGCTGCCAGGTCTGATAAAGCTTCACGATCGCACTCGGGTTGACATTGCCGGTGGCGGTGATGCAACCTGCGCCGCCGCCGCGCATGGTGGCCAACAGAAAATTTTCGCTGCCCGCGAACACATCAAAACCGTGGGGTTGGAATTGGGCCAAAGTGGCAGAGGTGTGGGACCAGTCGCCAGAACTGTCTTTGGTTCCGGCCACGATGCCCGGATAGGCCTTGAGCAGCCGTTCGATCAGCCCCAGAGTGATGGGCACGCCCGAGACCGGGGGAATATGGTAGAGATAGATGCGCAGCCGTTCGTCGGCCACCGACTCAATCACCTGGGCATAAGCCCGGAACAGTCCTTCGTCGCTCACCCCCTTGTAATAAAAAGGCGGCAACATCAAAACCCCGGCACAGCCTGCGCCCACCGCATGTCGGGTCAACTCGATGGCATCGGGCAAGGCACAGGCCCCAGTGCCGGGCATCAATCGTTCGGGCGCAATCCCGGCGGCCAGCAGACGGTCGAGCAAGTCGCGTTTTTCCCCCAGGCTCAGTGAGTTGGCTTCCGAGTTGGTGCCAAACACCGCCAAACCCACCTCCTGTGCCAATAGCCAGCGGCAATGGCGAATGAATCGATCCGGGTCAGGGAGACCCTGGGCGTCAAAAGGGGTTAAAACAGGAGAGAGGATGCCCCGAATGCGCGGGGTGGCTGGGGTGGTGCTCATGGCAGAAAAGGGGATGGCCGATCAGAAGGCCATTTTATGCCCGTGCGGCCCGTCTTCTGTAGCGCCAAGATCGGGGCATAGTGAGCTTGTGAATATACCCTAATGGGTATAATTAAAGCGGGCATCGGGATAGCCCCAATGCCTCACGGGCCGACTGGGGCCCATGATGAGTCCAAGGCCCCCTTGGGCCTGCTTAGAAAGGACTGCCATGAAAGCCAATGTGGGTGGAGTAGACCGCATCTTGCGCATCGTATTGGGTTTGCTGCTGGTGATGCTGACAGCCATCGGTCAGATCGGCCCATGGGGGTATTTGGGCCTGATCGTGCTGGCAACGGGCGTATTCCGTTTTTGCGGGGCTTACACCCTGCTGGGTGTCAGCACCTGCCCCATGAAAAAAGAAAGCTCCGAAGGGGCTTGAACCCCCTTCGGACTCAGGGGAACATGGGGGGCGGAATGCGCCGGTGTGACGCTTTTTCGTAGGCCGACGCGATCCGCAGCGAAATGTCCTCCCGCCCGGGTTCTGCGCGGAACACCAGCGAGAAGGGCAGGCCCGGGGCATCCAGCTGGGTGGCTTCTTGCGTGGCGGCGCTGACATAGCGTTTTTTGTCGGCGCTCAGCACAAAACGGGCGTCATAGGCTTCTTGCACATAGCCGGCCGGCACCAATATTTCTGTCAGTCCGGCATTGGGGCCATACAGCATTTCCTGACGCAGCCGATCGATCAAGCCGGGCTCTTCGGCCCCGCCGACGAGGGCCGGGGGAACAGGTGTGTGCAAACGCACGAAGGCATCCAGTTTGTTCTCGTAAATCACCATCATGTCGACCCGGCGCAGCAACTCGCGCAGCATGATGCGCTCATCCACCCCTTGTCGCCCGCCCAGGGGGTTGCGGGGGTCACGCACTTCTTCCCAGTTGAGAAAGGCCGCACGCTGATCGTCGCCCCAGAATTTGGAGCGGGCGTTCAGTTGCCGCCAGTCGCGCAGGGTTTCCGTTTGACCGACGGCTGCCCAATCGTTGGCGCGCCGGGTCAGGTATTGGCTGATGTGGTAGCGGAAACTGTTGGCCAGGATTTGCTGCTGTACGGTAGAGACATCAAGGTTGGACGGCGGGTCGATCAAGCCATCAGCCAGTGCCACCAGGTAGTCCATGGGGGCCATCTTTCCGCTGCCATGGAAGACGCCGGGGGCAAATTCGGTGCGCTCGATTTGAGCGGCAAAGTCGGGGAACACCGGTTGTCCTTCACCGTTCAAACGGAACAGCAACTCAGGCATGAACACAGGCACCAGTCGCGCCAGTGCGGTGCGAAAGTCCACGCCCATGGCCTCGCATCTGGGGTCAGGTGTCCACAGCGGATCGCGCGATTCGACCAGGGTTGCGCCCAGGTGCTCGGCCAACACGGTTTGAATTTCGCGCGCAGCCGCCTGGGTGATGGGCTCTGCTGCCTTGCTGCCTGCACTCAGCATCGATTCGCGCACCACCCCCAAGCGCACGCCGCGCAAGCTGCCAGCCTGGCCATCGCGGCTGAGATGGGCACTGTAGTTGGCCAGCACACTGGAGCGCGGTACGGTCGTGTAGGGGTCGCGCGGGTCGTAATAGCCCTGCTCGGGGTCCTTCAGGGCGTCAAGCACGGTGGCGCAATCATCCAGACTGCGGCACAAAATGCCGGTGCGGTCACAGTAGATATCGGCACCAATGGCGCCACCGTCAAAACCCAACACGGCTTTGTGCGGCAAGATCAGCGAGACCGCGTTGTGGTTGGCCGGGCCTCGAGTCGACATTCGCGTTTCTTCCCCCAGACTGGCCATGACCAGATTGGCGCTGACCGAGACCCCCGAACCCGAACTTGAGCCCAAGGAGGCCGAGCGGGTGGTGTCATAGGGGTTGACCGGGTTGCCGCCCCAGGTGCTTCGCTGAAAGCCCAGTGTGGTGTGCAGCACCCGTTCGGGTTTGTGTCGTCCGCCCGGATCGCCAGCCCGGCCGTTGTACTCGGTCATCAGGGCCTTGGCATAGATGATGGCGCCTTTGAGCCGAAGTTGCTCCACCAAGATGTGGTCACGGGCCGGAAAATCGATGTCATAGCGGGCGTCGCCGCCCCCGGTAGATCGCATGTCCTTGGTGTCAAAGGCGTCTTTGAAAGAAAACACCACCCCGTACAGCGGCATCTTTTTCAGGTCGGGCTGACGGCCCCATTGGGCATCCAGCGCGGCTGCCTGTTCCAGCGCGTCGGGCAAGTGGCGAAAGCCTTCACAGGCCGGGGGCGCACCGGGGGGCAGGGGCCCCAGACTGGGGTGTCGGTCAAATTCGCCCCGACAGGTGACCGAACGTTCGCCACGGATGTTGAGGGTGGACAAGGCATTGAGCTGGCCTGAGCGCGGGATGCCCCTCACCCAGCCGAACTGCTGCACCACTTCGGGGTCAGAGGCCGTGGGGGCCATACGCCCCCATTCGATCTCGGGGCCCTGATACTGATCCAGATCCGGCAGCAAGGCATCGGCGCGCACGGTGTGAGCGGGGAATTTCAGCGCTGCTTGTGCCCTGGTCACGCCTGGCATGGGATGGGTCAGGTCAGCCCCATCCGGGGTCAGCAATTGGGTGGAGACGCCGTTGTATCGGCGGGCGCGTTCTATGTACTCTTGCACGACTTGAACGCAGGTGGTTTCACCGTTCTGTATCGCCTGATGCAACTGGGCAATGCTGGCTTCGTGAAGCACAAATGAAGACGCTGTCATGGCTACTCCGGCATTCAAGGCTTTTTGCGGGCCGCTTGGGTCGAAAGCGCCAATGCCAGCAAATTGCTTGCCATGGGGCGCATGGCGGGACCGCTTTCCGGGGCGTAGGCCATGTACTCCTTGATGGCCATGACCGACATGAGGTCCCGGCTGGTGAGTGTGGACAACAAAGACTGCAATGCAGTGTCCAGTTGCCCGTGCGGCACCACGGTATTGACCAAACCCAGGCCTTGTGCGGCATGGGCATCCAGGCGGGTGAGCGAGTAGGCCATGAAGCCGGCGGCCTTTTTGCCCACCCGTTCCACGATGGCCGAGATGGCCAGGGTCGGGGGCAGGTGATATTCCATTTCAGGCAATTGAAACTGGGCGCTCTCGTCTGCGATCGTGATGTCGCACACCCCGGCAATCGCACAGCCCAGGCCGAGGGCATCGCCATGCACGGCGGCGATCACCGGCACCGGGCAAAAACGGATGGCGTCATACAGGCCCATGATGGGTGACAACACCCGGTCTCGCAGATCCATAGGGCTGGGTTGTGGCCCGGCAGTGGCGGGGTCACGTCCCCGGCAGAAGTGGGGCCCTGCCCCGCGGATGACCACGCAATGCCCTTGTTGTGCCGCCAAACCGAGCTGGCGCGTCATTTCATGAATCATGGGCATGTCGAACATATTGCCGGCCTGTTCCCGATGAATCGTGAGGGTGGTGACGCTGGCTTCGACGTGGGTTTGAATTTCGTTCATGGCAGTAGGGGGGGATGGAACTGTGACAGCCCTAATGATCGCTTGAAAAATAAATACCGGTTCTCGGTATTATCCCGAGTGAAAATCGGCACTGATCCTGCGATCATTCCTGCCCATACGGGAGAGAGATGTCATGTCTGATACGGGGTTCAAATTTTCCAGTGCCCAAGCGGGCGACCACGACGAACTGAATGAATTGGTGCAAGGTCAAGGCACTTACACCAGTGATATTTCTTTGCCCGGGCAACTTTATGCTTCTTTTGTCAGAAGCCCCTGGGCACATGCCCGCATCGCCACTTTAGACACTCAGTCGGCGCTGGCCCTGCCCGGCGTGCGAGCCGTGGTCACCGCGCGCGACGTCCAGGCCGCCGGTTTGGGCCCCATCATGCCCTTGGTGGTTCTCAAAGGGAGCAACGGCCAAAACATGCATTGTTCCGGCATGCCTTTATTGGCGCAAGATGTGGTGCGACATGTCGGAGAGCCGGTGGCACTGGTGGTGGCCGATACGCTGGAGCAGGCCATGAACGGGGCCGAGGCAGTGATGATCGATTACGAACCATTGCCCGGGGTGACCGACTTGCGCGCCGCCATCGACCCGCAAGCCCCCCAGGTGCAGCCTGTGGCGCCCGGCAACATCGCCATGGACTGGTCTTTGGGTGAAACCCCGGCCTTGCAAGCCGCTTTTGATCAGGCCCACCATGTGGAAGAAATCGAGCTGGCCGACCCCATGCTCACCGGGGCTCCGATGGAGCCCAAAGCGGCCTTGGCCCAATACGACTCTGCCACGGGCCGCTATACCCTCATGGCCAGCACACAGGGCGTCAAGAACATCCACCATGTCTTGAGTCAGCAAGTCTTCAAGGTGCCATCGGAGCAAATCCGGGTTTTGACCCCCAAGGTCGGCGGTGGCTTTGGACTCAAGTCGCAAACCTATCCCGAGCAGGCGGTTTTGCTCTTGGCCGCCCGCATCGTGGGCCGACCCGTCAAATGGACGGCCACCCGCCTCGAATGCTTTCTCACCGACACGCATGGCCGCAATACCCACATAAGGGGGCAAATGGCTTTCGACGCGCAGGGTCGCATCACCGCCTTGCGGGCCGATTTTTTATGTGGTGTCGGGGCCTATACCTCGGGCTACATCGGTGTGGTCAGCACCATGAACATCTACAACTGCCTCTCCAGCGTTTATCGCATGCCCGCCTTGTCGATGCGTTCGCGTCTGGTGCACACCCATGTGATGGCCGGTGGCCCTTATCGCGGTGCTGGGCGACCCGAAGCGATCTATCTGGTCGAGCGTCTGCTCGATGCGGCGGCCCCTCGCCTGGGCCTGGATCGGGTCGAGCTCAGGC
>JACCDW011030220.1_pt1 | contig 44088 bp, 73 predicted proteins | sample 7449781 | NCBI WGS metagenome assembly JACCDW01 (sample SAMN15323449, study PRJNA562643) | freshwater metagenome | isolation source: river surface water | place: USA:Blue River Watershed | collected 2017-08-18
CACTATGCACATCGATTCACCAGGGGGATCTGTTAAGTCCGGTCTATCTATGATTGATGTTATGGAATATATTGCTTGTGACATCAGAACAGTAAATACTGGGATGGCAGCATCTATGGGATCTGTTTTATTAGGAGCAGGTACTAAAGGTAAAAGAAGCTCTTTGAGATTCAGTAAGGTGATGCTTCACCAATCAAGCGGAGGATTCAGAGGAAATATCCAGGACGCAAAGATTGATATGCAAGAGTGGGAAGAGGTTAACAAGATTCTTTTCGATCTTCTTGGAAGTTACTGCGGTAAGAAACCAGAGCAGGTTATGAAAGATGCAACCAGAGATTTCTGGTTAAGTGCGGATGAAGCCGTAAAATACGGAATTATCGATGAAGTAGTTCTTAAGAAGGAGAAAAAAAGAAAATAATGCAATCTATAGTTAACCGTAAGGCCAGATTTGAATACACGTTTATTGACACCTACACTGCTGGGATATGCCTAATTGGCTCCGAAGTTAAGGCTATCAAAGACGGCAGGGTCTCTATGGTTGACACTTATTGCATTTTCAATAACGACGAACTTTGGGTCAAGGGACTAGGTATAACACCTGGTCCAGGCTCATTTCAGCATGAACCTCTTCGAGATAAAAAGCTGCTGCTCAAAAAGAAGGAGCTTAAGAAGCTGAGATCTTCACTAGATAAAGGACTTACCATAATACCTGTTAAGATATTCGTGAACGAAAAGAACAGGCTAAAGATGGAAATAGCTTTAGCTAAGGGTAAAAAGCTTTACGATAAGAGAGAATCGATCAAAGAAAGAGACATAGACAGAGAAAACAATAGATATGAATTATTTTAATCTGGTGTGCGATATAATAGTTTGGGGCTTAGCAATCTTAGGATTAGTCCTATTCCTGTTCGTTATTATAAGAGACAATTTTTTTAAAAAGAGCAATGAAAGCAAAAGTAATAACATCACAGACAGTTCGGGAAGCGACGAATACCTATGGTGAAGAATCAGTAAAAACCATCTTTGATCTCATTCAAAACAAGTCTCCAAGGGCTGTAATGGACGATTTAGAGGATGAAAATCTGAAAAAATGTCTTCTTTTTTTACTAAATAACGATATTGATTGACAAAAAGGATGAAACCTTATTAATTTAACCTGGTATAACAAGCGTAACCCTATCAAGGTTGATCATAGATCTTTTTAGGTGTTTGTTTTGGTTCACGCCTCCAGGATTAATTTCCTGGAGGTTTTTTTTGATATATAGTAAACAAATAATTCAATACAAATGAGGCATCTAAAAGAATTCGGAAAATTAAATGAAGGTATGGCTAGAAACACCATGGTGGATTTTGAAGGTGAGGAATTTAACTTCAAAGGATTTAACTTCATAGTGGATTTTCAAGCGGAGGGTACAACCTATTTCGAGGCCCCTGAAAAGGAGGAAGGTCACGGATTTCATGATGTAGGTGGAGGTGTTATCGTAGAGGACATAGGAATAACCATAAATAATCTTGAGGTTGATGTACTCGATACTTACATACCTGTTAAAGATCCATCGGTAATGGGTGTAATAGAAAGATATCTAACAAACCAAGATTTCGTTAAGGATGCTTTATCAGAAGCCCATGACGGAGAAGATGAACCGGACTATCCCGAAGAATAAGGTGTAACCAAATCAAACACCGAGATAGGGATTAGCTTTAGTTAGCTGATCCCTTTTCTTTTTCAATTTTTGCAAGCAAGAAATACAGAACAAAGAAAGAGGCAGAAGCCATATAGAATAAGATGTCTGTGATTAAATACGAACCCGTCCACTTGGTAACGATCGCAAATAGCGCATCGAACCCCAGCGGATTGAAAAATGTCGCCAGTATGAGTGCTATTGTTTTTAGTCTCTTTAATTTCATTAGTCGTTTTACTGCTGGGATCGTCCATAGTGGAAAATATTTTCACGTTTTAGTTCCTTAGTGGAAAAAATTCGCGGGATTCGAGTTATCCAACAGTATATATTGGAAAATATTTTTGATTTTTACTGAAAATATTTTTTTAAACCGAAACGGTTCGTTAAATTTGAGTATAATTAATAACAAGGGTCCCTTAGCTCAGTTGGTTAGAGCGTCTGACTCATAATCAGAGGGTCACAGGTTCAAGTCCTGTAGGGACCACACATACTCGGGTATCTCCTCATGCTTATACCATGTAGAAAGAGTAATTGGTTACATAAGGGTTCAATTCCCTTCCCGAGTACAGAATCAAATTAAAAAAACAATATGCCAGAGTTTAGCACAGAAGTGGACATAGATCCAAGTGAATTCGTAAGCGAATGCGGAAGAGCGGAAAAAATGGAATTGATCGATCTAATAGTCGATGAATGTGCAGAAGACTCCATTCTTAAGAAAGCTCTGATCGAGAGTATCGAAGAGTACTTCCCACAAAGTGCTCAAGAAATACTAAATCCGTCTTCACCGTCTAATAATACATTCATGCAGGATGAGTTTTTAGCCAGTTTAAATAAGCTCAGCGAAGCTTATTATCGTTTATCTAATGAAGATATAGAAAAGATAAACGAGCTCGCTAAACGCTTTTAAACGAGCTTTATCCGATATATAGGATTATGCAGATCCTCAACTACAATCAATTTTCAAATCTCTCCGAATCGGACGAAGAGAAATCTTATACATTTGACGAACTATCTCCGGAGGCTAAAAAAAATGCCATCGAGAAGAATCGTGATTATGACATAGAATCTTACGATTGGTGGGAGCCTATCATTGAAGGATTTACCGAGGATCTGGAGGAGATTGGTATGACCGACTTAGACTGTCAGTTTTCAGGATTCTATTCACAGGGGGACGGCGCATCTTTCACAGGTAAAGTGTCGGACAACCAAAAATTTCTTAAAGCCGTAGGAGTTACCCCAGAGCTGGTTGGACTTGGTAGCAAAATTTCAAGCAAATTTGAAAATGTACTAAACGAGATCTCGGATAACCTATACATCACAATACAGAGAGAAAGCAATAGACACTACCACAGCAAAACTGTTTCAGCTTTAGTTGAAGTTGACGGGGAAGATGAGATTGAGCTTGATCTTGGTCTGGGTATGATAATAGAGATAGATCTTAACGACGTTTGCGAAAAAATAGAGCCAGTAATTACAGATTGGGCTCAGGAAAAAAGTGATGAGCTCTACAGCAAACTAGAGAACCATTATGAGGAATTAATGTCAGACGAAAATATAGAATCGAATTTGAAATCAGGGGGTCATGAATTTGACAAAGATGGGAACATGATCTAATAGAAGAAACAAAAAAATAGTTCTAAGTATAACGCTAAAATCAACCCACATGGCAAGAAAAAAGAAAAAACCGGAAGTCGAATTAAACGACGACATCAATTGGGATTACGATTCTTATCAGGGAAGATCCAAGAGACAAGTTATCAATAACGAAAACATTGCTTACTATGTAATATTAGCGACAGCAAGTTTCGGAATTGGAATGCTTTTCTACTGGATCATTTCTAGTATTTAATCTTCTCCAATTAATTAAAAGCACTCGATGAGTGCTTTTTTTGTGGGGTTTATTTTTTTATTCCGTGAATTTATATTATCTTTGGTAAAATTAAACACAAAATGATAGAAGAAACTTTTGACATAAACGAGATCATAGGCATAAAACTGACCGAAGAAAGTGAAGTAGGGAACTATGAATGGGTAGATGCCGTACCAGAAAAGAGAATATTTTTCGGACTGATTAAAACCCAATCAGCATCTCCCGCAGGATTCTTGGATCTGCACTCATGGGAGGGTGGAATATACACTGTGGAAGAGCTAGAAGAATATGGCTACAAAGTTTACATCATGGACGAAAGAATCATTAGCAAACTTTTACCCCAAGAACCTATGGTTTTTCGCAAACCCCACGTAAAAATTTATCTATCTCACGAACTTACTGTAGAGAAAGTATTCGAAACCAACAGGGAAGCTCGGTCTTGGGTAGACCAATTAAAATTAAAATCAGGAAAAACATTTGAAACGGTAGTCCGCTAAAAAACAACATGGAAAAGAAAAATATTTGGAATCAGGACGGTAATACATTTACCCTCGGCGAAACAACTAAGCACATCAAAACCCTCCCAGCAGGAGTGTATGTGTTGAATAAAAGCATGTTCGGATTTTATCTGGATAGGATAGAAGGGAAGTTTGAGTTTGGACACAAACTATACGGCTTGGAAACAGCTCTTATCGATCGTGTTATCAAAACATGGAACTCGACCAATAAGAATTTAGGCGTGCTTCTAAACGGGCTCAAAGGAACCGGTAAGACGGTAACTGCTAAAGTGATCTGCAACAAACTAAATCTACCTGTTATTCTGGTCAATGAAAATCCAGAAGGAGGAGGGATTCCAGATTTTCTAAACGAAATCGAACAGGATGTGATCGTGATGATGGACGAGTATGAAAAAGTATTTGGCGAGGATGCAGAACTTTTGACTGTGATGGATGGAGTATTAACATCGACTTCCAGAAAGCTATTTATGCTTACCACGAACAACACCTACATCAACGAAAACCTTTTACAAAGACCTAGCAGGATCAGATACCAAAAAACTTTCAAAGATCTTTCACCAGAGGTCATTGAAGAGATTGTGGACGATCTTCTTAAGTACAAGAAGCACAAGGGGGAATTAATCTCGGCAATATCTAATCTCGAGGTGATTACCATAGATGTTGTCAAATCTATTATCGAGGAGGTCAACATTCATAACGAACCACCTTCAGTTTTCATGGACGTCTTTAACGTTAAAAAGATCACAGGGAAGTACACCGTGACCAAATTAACCGAAATGAAAGGCGGGGAGATCATAGAAGAGGTCTTGAATAAAGGCGTTAGAATTTACCCTAGAGAATTTGATGAGGATTCAGTTGGAAGATACTTTGAAATCGACGGGGATTATATCGGACAGATAACAAAGGTTATGGACACCGACGTGATCGCAATCAAACCGAACAAAAGAGGAGCTAAAGAAATTATACTAAAGATTTCAGAGTATAACTCTATCCACAAAAATTACAAGTACAAAAATTTCGAACCTTTCGTTTTCTAAATTACCGATATGTCTAGACTATTCAACTACTCAGGAGATATTCAGGTCATCGGAGATGTTATCTCAGTTACGGATAGCTCAGGGAACAATCATGTTATATCACAAATCTCTTCAAGAGATAGGATGAACGATATTGAGAATGAAATCACCCAAATGCACCTTCTTCTCAATAAACTATGTCCAGGTACCTATGGAGCTATCGGATCAGGACCAACTGTAGCGGAGAGGTTTGAGGATTTTCTGAAAACTGGTCCCGATTGGGTAAGCGTGAAAAAGGAAGAAAATAAATAGATTTACATTTTTTTAATCCGAAATCAATGATTATATTTGTAATGTAAATCAAATGGTCCTAGAGCTTAAACCGGCGTGGAAGTCGAGTCTGCCTCTAAAACAGATAGCATCGGGTTCAAATCCTGCTAGGATCACAAAAAAGTTCTTTGAAAAATATAGTCAGGTGGCGGAGTGGACTAACGCTAACTAGGAAGAGTCTGAGGGTGGTTGCCTAGAACCTATACCCATATGACCGCAGGTTCGAATCCTGTCCTGACTACGAAGTTGTTAAAAAAAGGAGGCATCTGGACCCTTTACTTCGGTAATGTGATTGTCCTTTGGCGGAAGGGGCTCGACTCCCATTAACAACTTTATTTAGTCAGGTGGCGGAATTGGTAAACGCTAAGCCAAAAGTAACAGTGAGAATCTGCACGACATCGGGTACGATGGAAGCCGTGGTACGCTTGCGGCTATCTGATACGGAATACGGGTTCGAATCCTGTCCTGACTACTAAATAATAAAGAATGAAAAGACTAAATAACAAAGTAGATTATGGAAATTTGGTTCTTAGTAATAGTGAGATCCTAAGCCGAATGGGTAAAGGTGATTCGGATAGAGAATGGATGGATGCCGAATGTGTGGACTTATGCGATACACTCAATTCAATAAAAGGAATTGAAACAAGTGAATCTTGTTGCGGACACAACTATAAGCCATATCTTATCTTTTTCAATTGCAGTGATCTATCTGCACTTAAATTCATTCAATCATGTATTGATAGAAGATACTGGCAATATGGTTATGATTGGAAAATCACAACGATGATCAGTGATACAGGACCAGATTTTCTTACATTCATATTAGAGAGCAGCTCCTCTAAATTAGATGAAATTATGCCACAAGTAGAGGATATGATAAGGGTCTTCAATCATTACCTAAACCACAAAGGAAGATTTGAATTTCTGGGTTTAGATTATGATAATTTTGTTTATGAAGAAGTTGGAGAATTAGAAAAACAAGAACAATAAGATATGGCAACAGTTTATAAAGTAGAAGTAGTATCACATTGGATTAGCTACTCAAAGGAAGAACTTGAATTAATATTAACCGAAGCCGTAAATAAAGTAGAGCGTGAAAAGGGTAATACAATTCAGATTACAGTAGAAGAAAGGGAGTAAATCAAACAGTCAGGTGGCGGAATTGGTAGACGCTAGTTATTTATACGAAAGTTACAGGTTCGAATCCTGTCCTGACTACACGGTTCGGTTCATCTCCGAATAGTATGCCCAATACGATGAGAAGTAGGATGATTACCTACACGGGACTTCTGATAGGGAAAGGCTCTATCTGGTTTGACTAACCACGGAGAAGATCAAAGAGGCGTAAAGAACAACGTACGTTTCATAAGTCTATTTCTAACTTTACAACAACCACTTACCAGTGGGAGTAAAGGACAGCCACGACACCTGTAAGTTGAATAAATTAGGGTGTTAATACAGTCAGGTAGCGCATGGGTTAGCGCGTTGGTGAGCAATAAAAAGCAAAAGACAAAGGTAACAGGTTCGAGTCCTGTCCTGGCTACAAAAATTAAAATTATGAGGCAGTTAAAAATAGAATTGGAAGACATTTCACACATCACCGGATCTATATCTGACTATCAGTACTTACCTAACATTTTCACTCAACTAACAAATGGGGAAGAAAGAGAAGGGTTAGTAAAATTTTGGAATGAGAAGGTGGTTAAAAGAGAAAAAGATACTTGGCTGAATCTGCAAGAAATTAACTTTTGGCATGAAATCAATCTTCATGTGGTTAAGCAAACTTGGGGTAATACCTCAGGCGGATGGCAAGGTATAGGAGGATCTGCAATGACTTCTACATATACCGTTATCATAGAGAATAATTGGTATGATTTTGCCTGCATTTATTATAATGGAAAGCTGGCTTACATTTGTGAAATGGACGACAAATACAAAGAACATGTGACAAATGGGTATAGAACTTTGCCAGGTTGCGGTAGCTGTAGAGAAAAATTGACAGTACTTTACAAGTCAAGATAAGAAGGAAATGAAACATTTTTAAAAACAAATATATAATAAGCATGAACTAGATTAAATTACAACAACCGAAACTTGTCGTCATAACCAGACAAGACATCAACCCTGGTTATCAAGTGGTTCAGTCCACTCATTCAATCGCCGACTTTGCCTACGAGCATCCTGAAACATTCGGCAAATGGAAAGAGGAGTCAAACTCCATCATCTGTCTTTCCGCAAAATCACAAGAGCATTTATTAAAACTGTACGAGAAATTCTCTCGAGTAACTCAAGCTACAATTTTCTTTGAGCCTGACGTTGACGAGTACACATCATTGTGCCTTTATGGATCGCCCGATATCCGTAAGGGCCTTTCCCATTTGCCCCTATGCAATTCCAAAAATCAAATAAAAAAAGAAAGTTATGAAAACAAGTGAATTTATTAAAATGCTCCAAGAAGCAGATCCGAGTGGAGAAGCACACATCAGAATGGAAGGAGGTGTTCCCTTTGCAGCAGAACTCAAACCAGGATACTGGGATGGACCATACAGTTACATCGATGACGACGGAAGCTGGAATTATAGTACAGAAGCTAATAAGGTCGATATCCACTGTACAGATATAGACGATTTTGTCTACGATCAGGTTAATACCTATCGAATACCAACATGGGAGGAAATAGCTGCCAAGTTCAAATTTAGTCTTGGTTATTCCATAGAATCGCAAAGAAAGGAAAGGGAGAACTCGATTCTGAAAAGTGCTAAAAAATCATACGACAGTGCGGTTGAAATGAACAGAAGATTTGAGACCGAAGGTGAGACAAGAGCTTTAGAGAATGCTCAGAAGGGATGGACATGGTTCCAAAACAAATTAGTAGACGACGAATCACTCCGTCCGAACATGCACCATTACTATACATGGAAGGTCTATGACGAGAGCGGCAAGGATCAAGGGTCTAATCTCTACAACGTACAATCAGTTTATAAATCGGGACTTTTCGAAAGACACGACAACGGAGTAAAAGAAGGTTACTACCAATGGATCAAAAAATAATTACAAACCATAAAATAAAAACAACAAGCATGAAAACGCAAGAGCAAATCAAACAAGAAATCGTTAGCTATCTAACGAAAACATCAGAACACACTTTCATTAAGCCGAAAGCAACTACCAAATGGATTAAAGAAGGTGTTTACTGTGAGTACGACTACAAAGAGTTTAGTTACTTCAAAGTGATGGTACAGAATGGAGAATTTTACTATCTAGAAAAGATGGATAGGAATGACTACAAGCTGTACCCGATTAATATAGACAACTATATTACTTACTATGGTAACAATGCTAAGTGTGTCATTAGTCACAATCTTTTCTTAGGTAAGAAAATGAAAAGCGTTAAAAGCAACGGGTATCATTTAGGAGAGATCAATAAGATCGTTGAGGAAATAAAGTAAGAGAACAAAAAAGCGAGAATTAAAATTCTCGCTTTTTTTTAGTTTTTACGTGACTTGATGAAGTCTAGTATAAAGAATACTGTTGCTGTCCAACCCCAGACTATCGCAGGAGCCATTAGGATAGTTAAAAAAATAGTGCTCATCTTACTTTTGATAATCTCTGATTACCACCTTGTTTACTTTTAAGTTGGGCGTTTGTATTCCGCCACTCTTATAAACAACAACATCATATTTGTCTGAAGTGTTAATCTCATATTTGAAAACGGTCATTAATTTACCGTCTTCGCTAACTGGATTACAGCATCCTTTAAGACATGTTTTATTTCTAGGATCACTGTGATTAGCACCAAAGAATGTCATAACACCCACAAAAGATTCGCTCTGCATGTCATATGGTTTACCGTCAGCATGATTAACATAAACCTCATAGAATCCAGTAGGATCCGTATCGAATGTTGTATAGATCTCTAAAAGAGTTTTTTGGTGATCATAATTAGCAGGATTATCTAAAGTGGCTACGTGGGTAGCAGCTTCTTTTAGAACTTTATTAGATGCCTCAGAACCTATAATTTGTTTTGGACCTATGTTAGCATCAGAAGCTTTTAAATTCTCCTTAACCTTTACGTCATCATAATCATAGTCCATGTTGTAAACGATGGCTAATACCTCCTCCGGGGTGTAAACAACAGATTTACCATTCTCGTCGAAGAATTGATATTTCCATGGGTTGTCTTTTAACTGCTGTAGAGTAATCTTCTTACCATTTGGCGAGTTTAACCATTGTTGAAACACTCTATCGATATTAGCGTGATGAGCCCAGAAAATAGGATCAAAAGCTGCACTCGGTACTTCTGACATCATACCAAAATGAGAATTGCGTTGGTAGATCTTATTGTAATACCAAACCGATCCAGGATTGTTACCCGATCCGATATAGTTGTGCATTTGTCCGTGAATGTTCTGATCAAAGTAAGAATTAAATGTTTGATAGTCAGTGATCTGCATCATCTTAGGATAAGTGTTCTGAATAACCTTTAATGTTCCGCCGCTGATTGGGTGACCGTTATTCAAAGAATCAAGTCTTGCTTCTTCGTATAAAGAACTGTTAACATCTCTCCATTTCTTAGGCATGATCTTATCCCTCTTGTCGTAGTTGGTGTAACCCCAATAAGGCAATGCGAAATCAGCTTTACCTGAAAGTTTTCTTACAATCTTTTCAAAATGCCAGATGTATAATCTGTGCCAGATAAGGAAATTGATTTCTTCAGCGCCACTGTGTGAGTGCGTGCACTCATCCCAAGCCATTTTTAATTCTGTCCAGTCGCTATATGATTCACATAACTTATTAGAATCGATATGGGAAGGAACCCAGTGAATAGCAGCTTGATAGTACCAGCTGGTCGGATCGTCGCATCCTTTTAGTTTCATAACAGTCATTGCGCTATCAAGAGCTTCAATGTCAGCCAAAGCCTCAGATGAGTTGGCATTTTTTCTCACATATCTTAAATCGGTTTCGCTATTGGTACACGAAGATATGGCCGTGACCAATAGGGCAAATAGAATTAGAATTTTTGTTTTCATTTTTCGTTTTATTTAGATTATTATTTTATCGTTTGTGGTCATAAAGTCCCTCTTTCTCATTATAGTCTTAAGGACCAGGTCTAGTTCCCCGTTTCTTGGATCAAATTCAATAACAAAGGGAGTGTTAAGGTCTGTCCTCATATCCTGTAACACCGCTTCAGCATTTGGTGGCATTTCTGATATTCTTTTACCTGACTTCTCATACGCTCTTTTAAATAGACCGATAAGCTCTTGTGCTGTAATTGGTTGTCTGTTTCTTGGGTCATTAACCCTTTCTCTAAAATGTCTACTGAATTCAACATCCAATCCTAGCTCTTTGAACAATCTATCAGCGTAATCTTCTAACAGATCAAGTTCACTAGAACTGATTGCTTCATTCAGTGAATTCCATTCATTCCAATTGTGTATCATTAGATTTTATTTTTTTCTATATATCGGCAAAAAATACCCCTTAAAATTTTTTTATCCCGTAATGTGATCTTATATTTGCATTATAATTTTAAATAATTAAATATGTCTTACACAAAAAAGCCGGTTAATCCAAAAGCTCCGTCCAACAACGCTCTATGGACAAAGAAAGATGATGCTATTCTAAAAGAAATGGCATCCAACAAATCAACCACTGCTCAAATTGCGATTGCTTTAGGTCGAACTAAGGCATCTGTTTGGGGACGTAAAAGTATGTTAGGTATCAAAGGTCGTTTGGCTTCTTCGAAGGGACAAACGGTAGTTGCTCCTACCACTTTGACCTCAAACAATCGCAGAAGTCAAGAGGAAATTGTTAAGGTGAAGAACCCAAAACAAGTTAAGAGTGTTTCAGAACCTCGAGTAATCGAGCAAAAGAGCATCTCGGCTGATTTTGCTGCATTGTCAGCATTAGCTAAACAAACGGGAGCTAAAATCGTTATCACTTTTGAATAAGAGATAACACCTAGAAATAAAAAAGGCCTGAGTGATCAGGCCTTTTTTATGTGTTTAAATTGTATTATTGGAATTTGGTTGCTAAGTTGATTAGGTTTTGGAAATATGCTTTCCACTGAGGATCTAAAGCAACTAACTCTTGCATAGTAAATTTCTCTGGATCTCCTTTTAGATCTATATCTTTACCTACTCTTTTGTGAACGTTTAGATAGCAGTAGTATCCAGATAATGCTGGAGTAATAGTTTTCTTTGGACCGTTAACCTCAGCGTTAAAATCCATATCAGCAAATGACTTATCCTTAGTAACATATCCAGCTATGAAAACCGTTGGAAAGTATTTGTCTTGCAATTTAGACTCTTCCTTTCTAACCGCGGTGTTCCAAACCCCTGCACCTTTAGCCATGCTCATGATAGAGAAGCAACAATCTGCAAATCCCTCCAATTTAAAAGTTGATTTAGGAACCATACCATAGTTAGGAACTTTCATTGATTTACCAGCAAAGCTGGCTGCAAACTGTTTACAAGCTGCAAAATACTCAGAGTCCTTGTTTCTGTCCGCTAACTCTTCGCCTTTAACCTTAGCTAAGTAGTCCACTACTTCTACACCTTTAGCAGCTTCTGGAGACTCTAGGGTCTCTGCGTTTGCCGCTTCATAAATGTAAGATTCGAATAATTTAATACGTTTCATTTTACTATATTTTTGTTTTTTTTATACATCTTATATATCTTAGCTAAACCATCCACCTGCTAGACCCTTCGCTACCTTAGAAAGATCTCTGATTCCAGTTCTTTTCAGTACACCCTCTTTAGTATCGGGATAAGAATCAAGCATAGTTATTTTAAGTGGATTATTTTTAAAGTATGCGTCGAGGATCTCATTGCTCAATACTGTTCTGACTAAATCCCTTGCTCTGTCATCATCACCCGGTCTAGCATCGTGATTGGATAATATCTTATATTCTCCACCACTGTGGTATGTTTTGACGCTACCTAATTCTAATACTTTAAGGCAGGTCTCGATATCGAAAGGTCTAATATCAAAAAAATTTGTCATTAAAGATTCAGCACCGAAAGATAAATTTAGATCCTCTAAACTTTCCAACGATTTTCCGCTGATGAGAATAGCTCCCTTAATACCTGCTGGGAATCCTTTTGTCGACCTTATGCCTCCTACTCCTCGTCCCCATACGCTAATATTTCCAACAGTAGATGGTGCAAAATCCTCTATTGAATCCATAACTTCTTCGAATCCAACTCTAAATTCTCCCTTTATTTTACCGAATTTGAATCCTCCAAGCTTATCGCTGTCGGAGGGTGATATACTAATCGCACCATTGACATCAACGGAATTTGTATTAGGGTTCCATTTCCAACTTGCTTTAGTTGATTTACTTATTAGAAGTATATCTTCTCTTGTCAAAGTTCCAGCCTCTTCGGGATTTATTCTCGTCATTTCTTTTGACCATCTATCCTTTATGTAATTAAAAAGATCCTCAAGAGTAAATGCGGTTTTATATTGCTTAATGAATCCCGATCTTGCTGCCTTGTCTCTGATGTATCCGGATGCCTGTAAAACTACTCCAGCAGGATACATGTGTGGGATTTCTCTGTTAACTACCATGATTGTACCATTTCTAGCCTGTATAGGTGTGGTAACATCAGCAAATCCCATTGCTTCAAGTTCCTTCCACAAGTCCATCTCTTTCCAGTTGGTGGGCCATTTCGGATTCCCCTCTGCTTTAAATTCCTCCGTCAGAAGGATTCTTCTATCTGAGGAATTTTGATATAGATCGTACTCGAGTATTCTTCTCATTATAAATTGTTTCTGAATTCTTTAAATGTTCTGAAAGATTCGGATTCATTCGGTTTTTCGTCAGTGCTTAATTCTGTACCTTTCTCCTTCTCCCAATGGAATAGTGGGGTGTTCCAAGCAATCTCAAAAGTATCTACTGCGTCCCTGTATGATTCTGGGGACTCTTCATTAGCATCCCTTGTATATTGCCAGCCCATGAAAAGTTCTTCTGGCACCTGAAACCCGAAGAATTCCAAAACTTTTCTTTGAGTGATTAGACTTTGTTCAACCTGCCAATTCTGACCTATCACGATCAAACCTGCCATTATGTTATCAACAGTGCTTTTCTCACCAAGCGTTGTGTGCATGTTCTCTATCCAATCAAGTCTTTCTATAACCTTCTGGTAAATTGCATTAACGCTTCCCCATCTTTGTGATCCAAAGAATATAACCGCCTGACTATCATAGATTGCGTTGGCTATCTTATAGAGTTCGTCGTCTTCAAAGTCGTGTGAAGCCCAACATCTAAGATGTCCGTGTGGGTTCTTTACATCGTCTTTAACAGCAGATTCTTTAACGCCGCAGTTATTACCGTGTACCTCACTAACACATCCTAAGCAGTTGTGTATATTCAGTTTAGCAGCATCTATAATCTCAACCTTAATATCACGTTGTTTTAGCTTATCTGCTAAGTTTCTAGCAAGCTGTGATGATTTTGGACTCTCTCCAAATTTCTCGACGTAAGGGCTTCTGCTTGAGGTTGTAATAAAAGTCACCTTCTTGCATGGAGTGAGTTTCTCAATGAACCTCCTTACATCCTCTATCTCAAATCCGTATTTTACGTCTATCATAATTAATATCTAGTTGACATTCTATCGTTTCCGCCTCTTCCTTCTTGCATCTTAGCCATTACAAGACCAAATAAGAATGCGTTAAAAGCTTCGTAATGATCCGAAGCGTAAATTACATTGTTATCTATTGCTACACCTGATTGTCCGTCTGCAGTGTGTCTAATTGATAAATTAGGGTACATTCTTTTAACATCAGCTTCAAGTCTTGCTCTCATAGCTTCCTGTTCTCTTGTTACTGGCTGCTCGTCATTAGATGGAACTGAAACATCAGATGTTTGTGTTCTCAATTGTGGAACGTTAGACATCTCAGGAGATTCGTTTACAAAGCTTTCATACATTTTTATATTCAGCATGGTTATTCTTTTATTTGCTCTATATATCTAAAAAAGAAAGACGAGAGTAGCGAATTCCCGTCTTTCAGTGATCGTAACCACTCCGGTCCTAAAATGGGGGATTAAACCCGCCGGATATTGTATATATGCTACTAACGGCGGGGATATATAAAGTATGATGAAATTTATCAGAACCTTTGATGATTACGAGAATCAAATGGTTCCAACCAGTTTTAAAGTTACCGAAGCAGGAGTCGAGAATATCGCAAATCAATTTCTGAGAGAACTTGGAAAGGATTACGATTTAAGAGTTGGTAAAGAATTCAATCCTAAGAAAGGTAACTGTGCTTGGTATGTTCAGGAATTTTATCAATGGGCGGAGAATAACAGAACACCGGTTAGAATAGTCTACTTTCCAGAGACAGAGAAAGCTAAAGACGCTCACATAGCAATTTTAATTGACGATCTAGTGCTTGATTTCGCTCACAAACAGTTTTCCAAAGACAAGAAGGAGAAATACGCTATATTGCCTTTAAAAGCTTATAAAAAGTATGGTTATTCTGATAAGATGGAACTTTTAGACGAAGTTCCTAGCTGGATCGAAGACATTTACCCTCTAGACGAGAAATAATTTAGTTCTTCTTAATTTCTTTCTTCATCTTATCAATCTTTTTAAGAATTGGAGAGATGTCAGGTTTAGACTCAGGTCTCGGAGCCTGTTCCATTCTCAGCATCATTGGTTCTTCACCATCAGATCCGTTAGTTCTCATAAGCACCTTAGGGTGTTCTTCGAGAGTTTTACACTTGAAAGCCTCAGATCTAATCTCGTCAAGCATTTTTATAAACTCACTTTCTCTCTGGAATAGTTCCTGTGTACATGATCTCTGGCCGTCTCTAAGTCTTTGGTCCAATGTGTCTATCTGACTCTCAAGAGAGTTTATTCTTTCCGTTTGCTTTTCTATTTGATCCTCTAGTTCCTTTCTATCGGTGGTTATAGATGAAATGAAGCTAGGAGCAATGGTAATAATAGTGATAGTGGTTAGAACCATTAGTAACGCCATTATTCTCTGTGTTCTCGTGAACTGTGCTAGTATTTCTGAGATGTACTTAAACATTATTCTTGTTTTATTTTATATTCCGTAGAAACTTCTGGATGCTTCGAAGTTCTGTGATACCTGTGATGCTGTTAAAGCTGAGTTATACATTCTCACGACTCCTATCTTACCATTAAACCATTGTCCGAATGTTGCACCCCCGTCGAAAGATCCTAAATAAAGAGGTCTGGTTGTATTTTTAATACTAGCAAAAGAGTGACTGCTACTTCCTTGGCTCGCACCATTAACGTAGAGAGCAATAGAATTTGAAGCAACATTTGTCCAGACTCCAACAATCTGATACCAAGTATTTGTCGACAGCGTATAAGAAGGCGAAGTAGTCGATGTGGTACCGTTACCAACCTCCATATAAGTTGAACCTGTAGAATTTGTTCTGATACCATATCCAAAATCTGACGAATTACCGCCATCAGTCTTGCCTATCACAAATCTACTAGATCCGGTGATAACCGAGTGATTGACCCAGATCTCTATAGTCCAATCTCCCGATCCTGGTTCTAAAGTTGCACTATCTGCTGCTGATGCAGTTGCATTTGTACCGTTGTAATTTAAGTAAGGATTGGTGAACGTGATATTAGAAAGAGTGCCCGTTAGGGAATTACCCGACATGTCACTTATCGATGTTCCTGATCCTGAATAACTATATAAATCACCCGGATCATAATAAAGAACTAGATTCTGTAACACAGGGGAAAGATATTTAGTTTTACCCGCATTATAAATAGCCTGAATATTCGTGTAATTTAAACCAGTATTATAAATTAAGACTTCCGCTATTTTACCAGGATAATACTCATTTAAGTTTGTAAGACCTATAGTTAGATTGGAAGAACTTGTAACAGCGTGTCCGGTTGGAGTTCCTGATGCTGCAGTGACTCCATTTACCCAAATAGCTCTAGTTGTACCATCGAATGCAGCAACTACGTTAAACCACCGGAGTGATCTAAGTCCGGAAGGATAAACCGCTAGATCGTTATTCCACCAATAGTTAACTAATCCATTCGTAGCGAGTATTCTGAAAGCATTCACCTGATTGTTTGAACCGTAATTACCCCATCCGATCAATCCGTATGCTCCTGCCATTGAGTTTGCACTAATCCAAAGGCTAATAGTGTATTGCTCGTTGCTTATAGGTATAAGGTTGGTAGAAGAGAAATTTACGTAAGAAGAAGTTCCTCCGAAATACATGTTGTCTGGTCCGTTCGAACTATAGACAACCGAGTTAAGAGTTCCGTTGTTACCGTTACCTGAAAGATCATACCAGGTTGAACCGCTTCCAGGATAAGAGGAAGGGTTCGAAGCATCTAGATATAAAACCATCGATCCAGGAACATTTCCCCATGATGTCCAATATCCATTGTTATTCAGCCATGTTTTAGCATCACTTCCAGCGGAAAATGGACCACCTCCTGAAATTCCAGCAACCTTATTAGAGATTGCTATGAAAGATGACTCAGTTAAATCAGCAGATCTATAAAAACCAACAGATCCAGAAACACCCGATATTGGTGTTGGTTGAGTGTCACTAGGAACGGGCTGAGCAATAACATACCCAGTATCCTCATCAGGACCATTCCACCACTCAAGACCAGTAGCGGGAAATCCTGCTGTAGGGTAGCCCACTGCTAAACTACCAACCTGTTCGGTTCCAGTTATAGCTGATCCAGTATTGTATGAGAAAGGTCTTGCTGTTGCCATGTTAATTATATATCACAAAAAAAGCAGGGATGAACCTGCTCTTTCTATTATGTAATTGGGATTTAAAATTTCACTCCAAATTTCTTAACAATGCCATTAAGTTTTGCAAGTTCTTCCTCGTTTAATTCTTCTTTCAACCAATAAGAAAGTTTTGTTAATCTTAGATTCGGATTCTTCTTATAGAATTCTTCTCTTGCTTTCCAGTAAGACTCTAAGTTTCCCGGTGCTCCATCTTTTTTCCAGAAATTCATGCTTGATATAATATCTTTCATCATAGCTGGAATTATGTTCCATCTATTAGAAACCTGCTTACTGAATGCGTCCACCCTACCTGAGACTAATTCACCAAAGAAAGCTAAACCTGATCCACCACCTGAAGAGTAGTTGAAATCAAACAGATCCCAAAGTGCAATAAGCTGGGTTAATTCTGCCTTGGTCTTAATCTTAGAGAAGACAGAGAAGATTGCATCCTCATCAGTTCCTGTACCTTGCATTGCTTTCCATAAAGTTTTACAGTTTTCTGCTGCCTGCTTTGCCGCCGGATTATCTTTAATGTACTTAGCGATAACAGCCACCTTGTTTCTGTTATAAGCGTCCTCTAGGATTGGCTCTGCAGAAGAATCAAATGTTTCGTATAATTTAATGTACTTCATTATGGTAATTTTTTTATATCCTTATATATTCTAAATCATGCCTTTAATTTTGGTATATGTTGATAAAGCTTTGTACTTTCTGATCTCCTCTTGACTTAAAGCAGGATTGTCCTTGTACATAATAACTCTATCCTCATCTGGCATGTCAGGCCAAAATTCTTCTAGTGCTTCCGTATATGTTCTTCTGCTTCCCCTTCCTTGATTCATTATCTCTATAATATTTTGTAAGGTGTCTGAAGAAACTGGGTTGTTCCGGCAGAAAAGTCCATTAGGTACAATCTTCGGTGCACCTTCTAGAGACACGATAAGATTTTTACTACAATAGAGATCCTTCACTACCTCTGGTGCTCCTACTAATGAGGTGAGCTTATTGTCGCTACAGTTCAATGAGCTTAATAGTTCCCTAGGAGCTCCTTCTAAAGTTGTGAGCTTGTTTTTAGATGCGTGAAGGGTAAAGTAGACATTCTGGGGTGCTCCGACCAATGAGGTGAGATTGTTATCAGAGCAATCGAAAACCCTACCGACCTTTTCTGGTGCACCATTTAAGCTTTCTAACATATTTTCACTGCAGATAAAATCTTGACCAACCTCCTTTGGAGATCCAACTAGATCATTGAGCGAATTTACTGAACAGATAAAACTGCCTCCAACCGAAACAGGCGATCCGATTAAAGAGGTTAGTGAGTTTGAGCTACAGTCGAAAGTACCGCTAACCACACCAAATTCTATACCACGGAAATCCCTCAGATGCTGTCCCTGACAATTGAAGTTACCCTTGACATCAACCTTACCTGTGGAGGGATTATAGCTCCATCGATAAAGATGACCGCTACTTACTCCTCTATCGAGCCATCTCATCTGTTCTTTGGTGAACACCTTTCTTATTGGCTCTGATTCGGATTCAAATACGTGGTATGGTGTAACGTGCTTCATAATTTATATATCCACAAAAAAAGCAGACAAAAGCCTGCTTTTTAGATTATGTAATTGATTCTTATGCTCTGTTCTTGATTCTTACAAGCTTATCATAAAGGAATCCTGCCTCGTCTTCAACATTTTGTAGATCTAAAGTCTTACCCTTATAAATAATCTCTGGAGTGTTCTTGTCTACAAGAAAAGAGTTGTCATTCAACCAAGCAACTATTACACCGGGTTTAATCTCCCTTACGTTACTTACCCAATCCTGCTGGCGAGCAGCTGAGGTAGCATTATGTAAGGTTTCCAAAGATTTTCTATCCTCTTCGTTCTCGAATCCTAATGCTTTCTTAGCACCACTAGCAATTCTGGAAAAGAATCCCTTAGGTTTTTCCATTGGTCCTTCTTTGAAATCTTCGAATATGTGAATGTGTTTCATGGTCGTTGTTAGTGGTTTTTCTTAAGATACTTAGCGTAGTTAACAGCATCTAAAGCAGCTTTTTTAACTTCTGAATCGGTTCCTGTTTTCCATCCAAATTCTTTAACGTTTTGGTTTCCTTTATCATAAACAACGTATTTCCAAGGTGAGTATAAAGATGTGCTAAGGAATAGATTAACCCCATTTTGGTGGTCAGGGTAACAGAAATATCCAGTACCGTATGTAGATTGCCCGTGCTGAGCTGGCTCGTTAACTCTTTTAAATCCGGCTTTAGCCATTTCAGGAACCACGATTTTATTGAAGTGGTCGAAATCTTGTCCTGACTCGTAAGAGTACTTTTTATAAATATCGGATACTGCTTCATTAACAGCAGATCCCATTTCTTCATAAGAGAATAAATTCTTCATTTTTCTTTATTATTTTTATGCTCTATATATCCTGAACTGGACTATTTCTTCTCAGTCATAGTAGGAATTGGAGTTCCTACAGGGTAAGGAAATCCTTGTTTAGCTGCTGTTACTGAAGTCTGTCCATTCTTAACAGGAACTGCTATACGTAAAGGAACTGCAGCTTCATTAAGTGGTCCATAAACTTTAGCTAACACTATTCCGGTCTCTGTAGTGTCGAAAATCTGACCAGGCATAGCGAACATGTTGCTCTCAGATGTAGCTGGATCTTCCATGTTGATCGTGAATGCTCTGTTCACTGGACTCATCATCTCCCATTGCTTATTTGCAGGATTGAACTGAGGAATAGTTGTTGTGGTGTCGAAGTACCAGAATAAACTCCAAACTGTCTTATCGCTTCCGTCTGGGGTTTGGAAGGCGGTAGCCACGTTGAAATCTCCCCAAGTACCGCCACTGCCGTACATGGCTAAGTTGGAGATAGAAGGTCCGTCAAGTACAGGACAGATAGCGCATCCCTCTTTGTACTCCACGCCTTGGATAACTATAGTCTTGCCGGTAGGTACCGCAGCAGATGCTCCACAGAAAGCAAATTTACCTTCGTGAATTCTAAGAACACCAGCTTTGTTCTCTTGTGCAACTTCGATTTGAGTCTCATGCTTCTTCTCTGAGCATGCTGTAAAGGCAAGCATTGCGGCTGCCATTAATAGTAGTTTTGTTGTTTTCATTTTTGTTTATTTATTATTTATAATTATTTCTCTGAACTTATATATTCTAAACGAGATCGAACAGGATAATCTCGCAATCATTAGGATTTGATATGTGGATAATTGGCTCTTCGACAAAACTTAGCCCATCTCCTTCTAAAAGAGGTATTGAATTAACTTCAAGCTCACCTAGGACAACATATAGATAGTATCTGCGTTCTGGATTCAGAACAAATTCATAATTCTGGGTGAAAATACCAGCAAGAAGTCTAGCATCCTGTTTTATTGGCAGCTTCTCTGTGATGTCACAAAAATTATTTAACTTCTCTTCTCTGGTGAATTGATGCCACTCGTGAACAGGCTCTGTGTCTAGCACATTAGGCTCTATCCAGAGCTGAAGATATCTGTTTGGGGTTTCTGTGGAATTCCCCTCTGTGTGACTGATTCCGCTACCTGCGCTCATTCTCTGGACTGCTCCAGCAGGAACATCCAGCACTTTACCATGGCTATCTGTGTGTCTACAAATTCCTTCCACCACGTAACCAAAGATCTCCATGTTCTTATGTTCGTGAACCGGAACGTGTCCACCCGGTTGAACTATATCATCGTTGATGGTTCTTAAGTGACCGAAGTTTCTGTATTTAGGATCGAAGTATCCAGGAAAGGTAAATGTTCGATGTGAGTTGATCCAGGCATTTTTAGGATTACCCCTAGAGTGAGCTGGTCTATGTAGGATCATATGCTATACGATTAGCACCAATAATTTTTATCTGTTAAAGGTGTGTAGATTGTTATGATTAACGGGAATAAGAATGTACCAACCAATGGGGTTCCATCGTATCCAGAATTCTCCCAAGATGTATCCGAAGGATCAATTGTTTGAATATAAAGAGAAGCAGGAGTGCTATCTTGGAAGCCGAATTTAATAAGACCTGTTGTTATTGTGCTACCAGCTCCCCATGTTGCATTCCAAACATATCCCTCCGAGTTTGCAGGATCTAGACCAGCCTCTATATATGCAGAAGTTATCCTATCAATAAGATCTGTTGTTAGATCGTATGCTATGTAACCCTCATCCATCTGATTAGAACCAGCAGACGTGATCTCGAATCCATCGACACCATTAGTTCCTAGTTCGGTTGCTCTACCTGAATTAAACACCGAACCGCTAACAAAGTCTGCAGATGTGATAAGTAACCCACTAGGTGCCGAAGATGCCCCGCCTCCGTAGGATGCTATGGACAAAGCCTGAAGCCTTGCCATCTCCTCTTGCTCCCATAGGTGCTGTCTATACATTCTGTCTAGCTCTTGTTGATCGATGCCAAGGTTACTGAATCTGTTCTGAAATTTATTTCTGTTATGATCCTCTGTTCTCATTTATATTGTGATTTATTGATTTTGGTTTAATCTCTTAACTATCTCCAATCTGGCTTATATGACATCGAGTCAGCTCCCTTATTTCTGAAGTAATATTTGTTACTCTCTGTATTCCTCCATCTTTGGATATAAACTGTGGTGAAGTCAGAATAGACTCTCTCTGCACGATCTCCAACTGATACTAAATGTTTTTCTACAGATTGAAGGAAGTCCAGACCTCCATTCGTCATTTGAGCCAAAGCAATCCATGCATCATATGCTAGGTATTTTACGCTAGACAGAGCATTAGGATTAGCATCTGTGTCTGACATTGCCCATGAATAGCATGATCCTATTAATTGACCTACAGTTCTGAAATTCTTACCAAAGACTGTTTTGATTCTAGGAGAGTTCTGTACTAGATAAAGAGCAGCCGGATAATTTTTCTTGTTCAACTTCTTAACCTCTGCAAGAACTTTCTTAAATAAATCATCAGGATCTTCCTTGAATAGAGCCATAATGGTTCCTAGTATTTTTGATGCCTCTCCACCTTTAGCAATCTCTTGAGGTGTTAGAGGTACTTTAAAGCCGTATTCTATTTTGCTGCTCGTGAGAGCATCAGTGAAGAAGTAGAGCTTAACCTCCGCATTATTCGGTATGCTCATACTCACATTCTCTACTGCTTCGTTAATCACGGAAAAACTATCAAAGCTAATTATATTCTTCATTATCGCTTATTATTTTTATTACACTATATATCGGGTGAAATTAGATCATACCTTTTATCTTGTTGTAGCGCTTAAAAGCTTCCAGCTTTCTTCCCTCCTCAGGACTCACCCATTTTAAATCTGGTGTATATAAAGCTGCCTTGATGTTGTCGCTAAGTGATGACCACACCATCTCCAATGATTTTGGGTCCAGATTTTTCTCGATATTCCGGATAGCTTCCTCTCTTTCCTCTTTGAAGTATTCTCTGTTCTCCTCCCATATATCATCCTCTGTTACTTCCTCTCCCGGAGATAAGCCATCGCCATGTTCAATCGCATCTCCTATTAGAACCCCTCTGTTTAGCCACACATCGGTATATCCTGGTCCCTCTTTTGTCAGATCAACGAGTATAGAGAGGTCGGTATTCAAAGTTTCGGCAAATTCATCAAGTTCATCGAGAAGATCCTCCGGTGGATCATCGCCTTCAACAAACCAACTCTCCCCTGATAGGGATTTGATTTTATAGAATATTATAAGATCTTCTTTATTAAATTTATCAAATGACGATTCGAATATCAAATAGGGTGTAATGTGTTTCATATTTCAAATTTTTGTTTAGCTTCCTTAGCTATCTCGCCAATAGTTTTTTGATCACCCTTACCATTTCTAGTGTTTATGACAACATCATATTCTCCCTGAGGTTGCTTCTTGGGGTAGATCCAATATTTTTTACCCTCATCCTTTATTCCTAGATTATGCAGAAACTCCTCTACCCACGGAGCTTTAGGTAGCATCCCTTTTATCTCTTCAGCAGTCCAAGATTTTTCTGGATCAATTCCACCAGGCTCTGGTAGAGCCGTGTACTTAAAGCAGTAGGAATTTTTAAGAACTCCCTCTAAAGGTCTATCACCTCTTCTCTTAACATTAGCTATGGTGTGATCGATCGGTGCATGAACCAGCAACCATTTAGGTCTATCCCCGGCACCAAACATATCCATGATGGTTCCCTCCACATCGTCGTAGATAACTTTACTCTTGCCCTCGGGTTTACCGAATAATTTCCCCGCGGCGTCTTTTAAACCCACTTTCATGATCTTCCCGTACATTGCTTCTTGAGCCATATACCATCTTGCAGCTTTCTCCCAGTTGGGATCATCCGGTTTGGAATATCCGTAAGGACATCCTAGATATATTTCAGAGATGGAGGGTTTGTCCGAGTTTCCAAAATCTTCATTTCCAAGCTCTTCGAACATAACATTATAGAAAGAATCAACTGCTAAAACACACCAAGAATCATTCAGATCCTTCAACGCAGAACTTTTACCTGCTGAGGAAGCACCATCAAGGATGAAGTGCTTTACCGGCACCTTTCTAGTTCCAATAACCGCTCCCTCATTCAACGAAACATACTGATCAAAGTTAAATACTCTACGCATAATAAATCATTTCCGTTATATATCCACCGATTTCTGACAGATATCAAGGGATATAGTCCACTTCAACATCAAGTAACTTATCCGCACAAAAAAAGCAGACCGAGATCTGCTTTCCTTATATCGTGTGGTATCACTAGCGAACCAATTCTTCCAATCTAACTGGATTTCCATTCTCCCAGTAACCGTGGGTTTCCTCTGGGTTGTCTGACCAGTAAATAAATCCTGGCTCTGGCCCCACAATAAATGAGATGGACTCAGGTTGGTTTGATCCACTGAAACCAATAACTGATAGTGCCTCATCGTAAAGTGCGCCGTCTCTAGGATAAACAGTGTCACCTCCTATTTCTGAAATGAGCCTTTCAGCTTCATCAACTGGCACTTCGGAGTAGTTCCACATGCCATCTTCAACAATAAGAGATATAGCTCCTGGAATAATGTTCATGGTGTCGATAACAGTGAAAGTTTTGAAATCGTCTTTCTGATTCACCCAAGATTTTAGGTTGACGAAAAGAGGATTGTCCATATAGACAAACCCGTTTTTAATGAGATCCTCCTCAGTTAAAATTCCTGGATGTGATCCATATCCGCCCTCTGAGAAATACCCAAGCTGATATTTACCACTTGCTTCACCAAAAGCCTCAAATAGTTTAATGTGTTTCATTCGTGTGGTTATTTTTTATGGTTTATATATCTCCAAATATAAGAACAATTTGCGGGGATAAAAAATTAAAAGCTGGATTTCAACCTAGATCATGTCCTTAATTCTTAGGTAAGTGCTCAAGGCTTCCAACTTCCTCATCTCCTCTGTCCCAATCCACCCGAACTCTGGCCGGTATAGCAGAACCTGATCATCGACCCCGATCTCTGGCCATATAAGTTCAACTGCATTCAGGTAGCTCTTATGGCTCTTCATAAGGTGGGCTATTTTGTGAAGAACCTCTTCAGAAACTGGATTCGTTGAGACCCATAGCGCGCCACCAATCTTCCTGGGTAATCCCTCCAGACTGGTGAGCTGGTTTTTATTAAGGGTTAGATGTCCACCAACCTCACTAGGGCCGTTCTTCAGCGAGGTGAGGAGGTTGTTGACGAGATACAGGTGACCCAAGATCTCCCTAGGGAATCCATCCAGAGTGGTGAACAGGTTGTCATCGGCGTTGAAGTACCCTGTGACCGTTCCAAACCTCACGCCCTTCAGATCTCTCAGACCCTGACGGCTGCAATCGAAATTACCCTTCACGCTCACCAGACCGGTCGAGGCATCGTGGCTCAGCTTGCCGCTGGTGCAGGAGGTGAGCCAATCAATCTGCTCTCTGCTTAGGACTGGGAGTTGTGGGTTAGGAACAGTTCTCATTGTACACCAAATGTACGAACCCTTTACGGGAATAAAAAATGAAACGAGGGCTTTTTGACCTTTTTCCCCAGATGGGCCCGGCCTCCAGATAGATAACACCAATAATCTTCCGTCTCTTATAGAGCTAGATAGATAGAGTACAGATACTAAAGAACAGCATGAGCACACAATCACATATAGACAAGGTAAGTATGAAACCCAATCTACTACCATACCCACACCACGTAGCAGCACCTAAGATAGAAGCACTAGATCTATCAACGTTCAATAAGTTACAGGCACACAAGGTCACAAAGTCGTTACAGAAGAGAGCAGATGAGATAGCTCTGCTAATGAAGTCCCTACAAGAAGACTACACACTCAACCTACAGCTCTACTCGGCAACCAGATCTTTCGAGCCTGTACTAGGAGAGATCTATCATCTATATGAGAAACCAGATGGCACACAGTTCCTAAGCCTTATATCTCCCACCGAATGGAAGCAGAACTACCTGTACTCAGGGACTCTTAACTCAGATGGCACCTGGAGCAGGGTACAGTAGTAAAAGATATATAGAGACATGAGGTACCTGAAGCAATACAGAGGATTTGAGATCAAAGAGAACATCACCCAAACAGAAGGCTGGGAGATTAGCGACAACTCCCTCTATAAGAGATACGTGTTCGAAGACTTCAATGTTGCCATGGAGTTTATGAACCAAGTAGCAGAGGTGTGCAACCAAATGAACCACCATCCCAAGTGGACCAACATCTATAAGACAGTAGAGTGCTGGCTCAGAACCCACGACGTGGAAGCCATCACGGATAAGGATCACGATCTGGCCCAAGCCATGGACAGAATAGCCTCGGGGACTCATCTAAGACAACCCCAACCCTAGGCCCAGTCAAAACATACTATGTTAGTAAGATACTACCCGGACTGCCAAGCGAACTCTGGCCCCTCTTGGCAACCCCTCTAGAAGGGCGAGCTTCCACCCAGGGTGAATCTAAGGGAAATCTATGAAAGCCTCGTTTGGGACCGTTGACTCGGCCCGGGTTTGCCCACAGGTTTCCACGTTCCTAAGGGATTTGGTAACTCCTGGAAAATTCTGGTGTACAATGGTAAATTGTGGAGTTTTGTGGGAAGCGCCTCCCAGAAATCTCCGCCCCGGTTGGGTACCTAAAACCTCGCCCCGAAATACCGCCCCGTATGATCCCTTTAGGGCTGGGATTCCTTCGCCCCGCCTCGGTCCCAGTCTTCTTAGCATCTCTCTTAGGATTACTCTACGTACTCTCTCTATCTATAGGAGACGGAACAGTATAGGTATCATCTATTCGGAGGCCGGGTTCCCTCAGAGGTTTAGTCCCAAAAAGCCCTCGGTCCCGGGAGTGATATATAAGCTATGAAGAATCTAAAACCATTTAAGCTATCCGAAGGGGATTGGTGGGACAACGATCCCAGCGCACCCTGGAATCAGGACTATCAGGAACCAGAGGCGAGGATCACATACACCGAAGCCCAGATGCTGTTCAGTGTGTTATTGGTTGCCGGTGATTCTGCTATCATGAAGAAGAAGAGTGACGGTAGCATGTGGGTGCTGGACGTAACCGACATCGAGGATTACGAGGAGTTCGAAGACTACCTATACTACTATGAAATCGGGGATGATAGGCAGAGAGCAGAAGAGTACGTGGAAGAGGAGTACGAGGCTATCGCTACGGATTTATTCAAGGAGAACAAATGGAAGGAGGGTAAAGAGGCTTGGGATAACAGGGATAGTGAGAGGCTATTCAAGATTGACCTAGAGTTGGCCGAGAAGTTAATACATTTCTACACTAAGTACTCTAAGCCTAGGACTGGGACTGCTTGGAGACCTAACTGGGTACAGATGGGGCGTAATAGGCTAGCGGCTAGCCTACTGTCCAAGGCCTTCCCAGAGGCCGAGTAAGCCCACGGGGTTAAGGCTAAGGTTAACCCAAGGTAAAAGTAATATATAAACCCGAGGATAAAAAATAAACCCCGGGTTTTTTTGTGCCCGCGTTCCCCGCCCTGACCGGCTCCAGGAACATAGTATGATCGTAAGATACTAACCCGCGATTTATTTTTTTACCCCGTTGCTAAACATTATATTTGCAGTATGAAGAAGAGAAACCTACACGACATCGCCATATGGGCTGCTATCATCGGATGGTTCGTGGCTGTCACGATCCTAGCGTTCTACTTCGGGTAACCGGTACCCCGGTCCCGTAAACATACTATGATGCTAACATACTCACTATGTGGGATCGGATTATTATCGGATTCTAGAACTATAACATCCAACACATCTTTAAATCAGGAGCATGAAAGAAACACTATCACAAAGAGCCAAAAGAATCTTATCTTACTTGGCCATCGCAATTTTTCTCGCCGGGGGTTGCATCTCTCTGGTATCCATGGAGGTTAATCCGGTAAAGTGGCCGGGAGCTTGCAGACCACTCTTTGTGCTCATCACGTTCCTTTTCTTCCAGTGGTTCTACAGCGGATCCGAGAAGGAGAGCGAGGAGATTCATGAAATCGAAGATAAGATTAAGAAACTAAAAGAACGGTACAACGAGGTTAAGGGTAAGAATTCGTAACCCAAGAATCGGAAGCCATCCAGAAACCGCTGTCAACGTTCCCAAGGCTGAGCACCATTTCTTTTCTTTTCAAATTTTTTTAAACAAAAACTTTTTTAAAAATATTTTAGAAAATATTTTTTTTCTTCGAAATATTTTTTATTCCCGCGTATTTATTTTAATTTTGTAATAGAATTTGAAAAATGTTTTTTTAAATCTAATCTAATTAAAAAGAAATGACTGAGAAACAAAGAATCCTTTTTAGCGAGATACTTATTCTGAATTTGGAATTTAATTTGGAAAAAGATCCAATTAAAAAATGGAACTTAGTTAAGGAGTTGCGAAGAAAGAAAATTAGTCTCCGACGTTCCATGGGTGTGGAAGCATACGAAAGACTTTTAGTAAAGGGCAGAGAAGCCTACGGAATTAAATCGAATAAAGGAAAGAAAGCATAATGGACGAGAAAGATTATATAGGTTACCTCGATTCACCTCCCTGGAATATGACCCGTTATATTGCCGAAGAGATGACTAGATTGATGGAAGACAACTTGGCTTCCATCGTTCCCGTGGATGAGCAAAAGAAAAATATTCCTAAGAAGAACCCAACCCTCGCGGAAACAATGGATCTTCTAGCTAGAGGTCTAAAGCCTTACTTCTATGACTTGATGGAAAATGATCTGATCGAGCTCACACTGGACACAGAGAACCAAAGAGGTAGCTCGGATATACATTGGCTTGCTCCAAGAATAGCAGAAAAGATTCAGGAGAGATACGCGGAGATTAATCGTCTCGCTGATGAGAAGAGAAAAGCTCTACTGGACTACGATGCTAAAATAGAAGAACTCGAAAAACGCATAGATCTGATTATCGAAAACGGTACAGATCTTCTAATCTAAAAAAATCCCCAAATAAATTTTTTTATCCAAATAGGGAATCTTATCTTTGCATTACACCAAACAATCAAAGATGAGAACGCTATTAATCTACAAGTATTCAGAACTTCCCGAAGAGGCTAAAGCAAAGGCTATAGAAGAGGTAAGAGAAGAGATGAAAGAGTACGAACAGCATAGCGCATTCCAATGGGCTATCGATGACTGCTCACTCTTTGAACCGCCACATGCAGAAATGACTGCTCTTCTTGGAGAGGATTATTATGATCGCAACCTCACAGCAGATGGCAAGTACGGCCAATTCGTTTTCAAGAACAAAAGAAAGGGTATAGACTTTGAAGAATACTTCGAAACAGTTCAGATCGCCGATGCCCTAGAGATCACCAACCACAAGATGTTTAAGACTTGGCTGGGTATCCCAGAAATATTCCACGATATCTATATAGGGATCATGGACTGGAACGGTCGCACCATTATCGAGATGGACAATCCTTTCCCGACCGACGATCCCCGTCATGAAGCAGTAAAAGCTATTTCAGATAACGCTGCGGAAAAGTTCGATGTCCACATGGCACAGATAGCAAAAAGAATCTTATCCGGAACTGAAGAATACTTCTCAGACGAGAACATAGAGGCCAAGATAGAAGAAGGAGACTTCGAGTTCGACGGAGAAGGTGGAATCTTAAAAATTGCAAACCTTTATTTAATTTAAAACCAAACATATGAAAAACCCAGCAAAAAAACAACGCACATTGGAAGTATTAGTACAGGAGTTTAAAAAATCTGTTGGTAACTTCGCAGATTTTAACCGGAATATGACTCCGAGAGAACGAGTAGAGTTCAAAGGATGGTTGGCCGAAATGAGAACAAATAGAATTTGTTACTGAGCAAATCCCCGATCGGTCTAATTAAAAACCCGAAAACTTTTACTAGTTTTGAACTAGAATACATAGAACAAAACTAAAACTATGTCAGCAATAAGATTCATTTGCACAGTAGACAACAAGGCCTCACACGAGGAGATTAAGCGTAGGCTTTACTCCGCTAGGGGAGCTTTGATGAGGGAGAAGGTCTACAAGGACACTTCACTAGAGTTTTTGTCCGAAATGGAAATGATGTCAGAAGGCGGCACACTTTACCGAGAAGTTAAAGAGCTCGGTCTTGCTAAATCAATCTATATAAAGGAAGAATAAGATGTTTAACTACGAAGACGAAGACGACGACGACCAAAGGGACAGACTGGAGGAGATGAAGAGGAAAGTAATTGAGAAATCTAAAAAAGAGTTCGTGAAGGGATGCTATGATGCCTACGAGATGTTAGCCACCAAGGGAAGCCAGGCTATCGAAGGTACCAAGCCCAAAGAGATTCAGACCGCAATCAATCGTATGATGTCTTTATTCCTTATAAAAGAAGAGTATGAAAGATGCGAGTTTCTGAAGAAGTTCGCTCAGCAGCATATGCCAGGATTCGAGATTAATCCTGACAAGAGCGTACAAAACGAATTATCTTTATAAAATAAATCAATGAAAAAAACCCTTATCGCTTTATTTGCAGTCTTAGCCCTAACGGCTTGCAAGACAGCCAGCGTTCCCGCAACTGCATCCAAACACCGTGAGGCACCGGAAATGGAATTCACTCCTCAGTATGCTTACTTTGCACAGCCCACTCCAGATAGGGATACGCTGTATCTTCTGAAGAATGATAACATGGCTAATGTAACATACAATGCTTGGCAAGTTGATAGCATTGTCAGGAAACCTGCTATAGTCTTCGTTTCCGAAGAAGGTATGAAAACAATAAAACGAAGATTCAATGGCCAGAGTAACTAAATCCAGCGGTCCTAGGGGAAACAGAAGTTCGCAGACACTTAACTGCAAATACTGTGACGAAGCAGTAAAGAATGTGGATATCAATGCCACCGCCATCACATGCTATAAGTGTGTGATGAAACTGTGTAATGGGGTTCAGCTAAAACCCAAGAAAGAAAAATAAGATAAATACAGTATGTCAACAGACCCAAGAACTGAAGCTATTCTACAGAACTACAGAAAAGAAGTTGAGAAGCTTGCACGTAACATTTATCTTCAAGCCATAGCTCTTAAGAACGAGCTTAACTCTGCTAAGATAAACCCAGAAGATAGATTAACTATCATGATGCACTCTATCAACCTCATCACCAGCGAAGATAGAAAGCCTGAAAATAAGCAGTAACATCTATGTACAAGAACTATGAAGATGATATGATATTCAGAATAATATCAGATCATTCAATCGAAACGGGAAACCTAGACCCAGATTCTATTACCAAAAAGATTGCGGAAAGCGGAATCACCATAGGCTTATCATCACTACAATCAAGAATCGATGAATTTAAAAAAGTTAAAGCTTATAAGGAAGGTACTAATAACGGTAACAACTCTTAAGAAAAGTTTCGTTATTAGAAAAGAAACTAGAAGACGTGGTGGAACGTCGGCAAGAGCCGAAGCAAGAGATGCTAGGTTCAAAGCTATAAAGAAAGAGAAGTACAAGATAATCGAAGATCTGGTTAGGAGTTGGGGCTTAGGAGAAATCCGTCCACCTTCCCAGGAAGAGAAAGAACACTTCTTTCTATACTATCACTATCTAACCTGGGATTATCTAATCAAAATCAAAAAAAAGTATTGGAATCAGTAATATATAGAAACATAGCCCAATTTTCAAAACTAAGGAGTATGTTCTAACGAGCAGCTCCTTTTTTATTGCAATTTATTTTTTTATCCCGATTCGATGTATTATCTTTGTAATAAGTAAAAATAACCAACAACATGAAATATTACGGAATCGCAGACGCACACGGATTAGAGAGTTTCAGACCAGTTACTTTCAATACCGAAATAGAAGGATTCGAAGTTGATCCAAGAGAACTAAGCATGATGGTCTTAAGAGCAAATGCCAACAGGCATCGTCATGCAGTTGTTTATCAGGCTGAGCTTCCTATCCCAGTATGTAAGGAAATCAACACCCTTCTCGGAGAAGGTAAGTATGATGAGGCCTTACTGAAACTTAAGGAGGGAGCTACCAGTATAATGTTAGCTAAATCTCCCGGAGCGGAAAAGAGCTGGAACCTGATTCCAAACGAAGATTTAGACCCATTTAGCTAAAATATAACTTATGTCAGAATTACACGTAAAAGACAATTTCAGAACTAACCCTCTAAGCTTACAGCCAGGAGGAGACACGGTAAAGACCATTCACGAAGACGGAAAGATTTTCGTTTATGATAAGGTGAAGAGACCGGGTGCTTACATAAAGAACATCAGCATGTATCCCAAGAACACGGAACACGGACCTATCGTTGAAATCCTAATCAACGACACTTCGGTTTGGACCAGCGGTTCCGGAAGAGAGCCTTGGGAAATCTAAAAAAAAGAAATCACACATGAAAAAGAGTTTAATAAAAATATTCAAGAAGCTATCCGAGGGAACGATAAATTCCGGAGGAGCCATCGCAATGGCAATTATTCTAGGTGTATTGGTCTTAGCAGCATTTGCATTAATCCCGATGCTGCTTATCTGGGGCTTACAACTAATGGGATTCGGAGTTGAGACTTCGTTCTCAAGCTACGTAGGTTCGGTCTTAATCCTAACCTATTTAAGCTACGCAAAAATTGGAGTAAATAAATCATCAAGTAAGGAAGACTAATATGAAAACGCAAGAGCTACATATGAACCAAACTCGTTTGGTAAATGATATCGTAATGAGAGATTCATTACAGGACTTTATAAGCTCTGCGGACATCGACGTGCTAGTTGGTCTTGGATACTTAATGCTTAACAAAGAATGGAAAGCAGAAAAGTTGGAGATGGATTTAGGATCAGAGGCTATCGAGACTCTTTTAGATGAAACTGAAAGTATGGATTACTGTAAGCTCAAAGGAGTATACGAACATTTAAAATCTCAGAAACTGGTTAGGTAATTTGTTTGTTTGGTTAACAAAGCAATTAACCCTCGACTCAAAAGGTCGGGGGTTTTTTGTTGTTACGTTTTTAACAACTTTTTGCTAATTCGAATCCGAGGAACGTTGGCAACGGTTTCTGGATTCGGATACCAAGAAAAAATTCTATAATTTATTTTTTTATCCCAGCCCTGTTTCTTATTTTTGCTATATCAAATTATACAACATGGCAGCGGAAGAAAAATACGTGATAATAGCTAAAGGAGGATACCTTCAAACCCCAGTCGTAGAGAGGTTTACGATTTCTGAAGACGATGAAGAGTTTAAGAACGAGTTTGATGACTTTGACGAATACCGCGACTATGTACTAGAAGAGGCCACTGCGGAATTGTGTCAGAAGTTTGCTGATGTTCTTATTGTTACTGAAGACGAGTTTAACCAAATCAAAAATCTATAAAAATGGGACGTTACTATCAAGGAGACATAGAAGGCAAATTCTGGTTCGGAGTACAAGACTCGACAGATGCTAATCATTTCGGAGGTTCTGAAATCGAAATCGTTGACGAAGAAACTGAAGACGTTTATGAGTTAGGGTATTCCTTCACCATGGACGATATCGAGTCAATCAACGAGGGCATTGCAACATGCATAAAAGACCTTGGTGATTATAAGGAAAAACTTGATGAGTACTTTGGAAAAATCAACAGTTATAATCCAGATGAGCTTGCTAAACATCTTGGAGTTGGTGTATCTAAGTACCGAGACCTCATCAAGTCTTATGCCAGATTGCAGTTAGGTAATCAGATTAAGGTGTGTGTTTGGGAAAGGGGTGAATGTAACTTTACCGCAGAATTATAACCAATTTATTTTTTTATCCCGGCTGGGAATCTTATCTTTGCATCATAAACCAAAACCAACCTTATGAAAAGTATCAAAGTCAGATTCAATTTAGGAGCAGGCGAAAACTTCATGAAATGGAAGATCGAAAGACCTGACGGAGAGATCTCCTATCATTCACCTGAAGATGTACAACTCGTAATGCACAAATGTGTGTTGAAAAACCAAAAGGCTACCGCACTTAAGATATTCGAAGGTGCTAACAAAACAGTTTGCTCTTGGATACTTTGCGAGAGTATAGAAATCCTGACCAATGGGGTTTGTCCGAAAGTTCAAGATTCCAACAGGGTTTCTTATAACCCGAGATTATCTCCAAACTGGATCCACCGTGGATTTGTTGCAGATGGAATGAGAATTCATAAGTTGGTAAGTTGGGGTAACAAGGTGTACATCAAAACCAAGTAATCATGGATAATAAAAAAGTTCTGGAAAGATATCCGACGGCGATAGCCGTAGAATATAAAACCCAATTCGATGTTGGGTTCGTTGGAAAGGATGTTAGCTTCTTTATTATCCAAGAGGGCAAGGATGCTGAGTATGCCTTAGGATTTGGCCGCTCAGAAAAGGGTGCCTGGAAGATGGCAAAGGCTTGGCTAGGAAATGATATGTCGATGTTCAAAGACTACAAAGGCTATCCGATTGAAGATGCCAAATTGGAAATGGAATAATTCCTAAAATATTTTTTTATTCCAACCCAGTATCTTATATTTGCATAGTTAACCAATTAAAACATATAACGAATGGCAAAAAATCCATCATTATATTTCATAAGTGACGATGACAATTATAAAGGATTCTTTACCGATATGATCAGTTCTCCTGCCTTTGAATCATTAGATATACCTACGGATTCTTCTATTTATTTAGTTGGGTACGGAAAACGGAACGTTTCAAAGCTTTTGACCCAATTTAAGAAATCCTTAAAATTAAAAAAGAGATATTTATTAAACGTGTCAACTGGAAATTACCTAGGTGTTCCTGCGGCTGAAACGTTATTGACTCCTGGGGTTTATTATGGACCGATTAGATTTAATATGTATAATGTTAAAACCCACAATCAACTTAAAATACTTTTTTATTAGTAAATTAAAGAAATATTTTTTTATCCCAACCCGGTATCTTATATTTGCATAGTTAACCAATTAAAACAATTATAACCATGGCAACACGCTCAAGAATCGCAATCGAAGACCAAGACGGAACAGTACGTTCAATCTATTGTCACTGGGATGGCTATCCATCTCACCACGGTCCAATTCTATTAGAGAATTACACAACACAAGAAAAAGTTGAATCGCTAATCGCATTAGGATCAATTTCTTCTTTAGCACCAGAAACAGAAATTCCGGAAGGTGTTAAGCACAATTTCGAAAATGCAACGGAAGGTATCGTGGTAGCTTATCATCGTGACAGAGGCGAAGACCTATCAATTCAACATCACGGAAGCGTGAATGGCTTTGTAAAAAGTGACGTTGAAGAATACGGATACGTTTTCACTGCAGCGGGAGAATGGCTATTCGTAAATGGCCACCAAGGTGCATATGACCGCGAGGCAGTCTTATTAGAGAAAATCGTTGAAAGAGAAGTTGAATAGGTTGGTTGGTTAAAGGGATTTACTATTCGATCCCGGACCCAAGTTCGAAAGGACTTGGGTTTTTTGTTGCGTTTAATAATTGGGAAAAGTTGTGAAGGCTATGAAGAAACGTTGTCGACGTTCCCGTCCCGTAGATGCGTGGAAAAATTAAGCTAAGTTGTTTGCCCAACTTCCAACTTTAAGAGAAGCCCAATCTTTACCAAGATTTTTCTTCAGTTGACCTATGCTATCTTTTAGAAGTTTGATACCATTTTCTGCATTAACATAAGGATCTGACCATTTGCTACCCATTGGAGTAACTGCTCCTCCATATGTGCTATTCGGTTGCATAGCGAAAAGACCTTTATAAGAAGCATTACCTGCTTTAGGGTTGAATCCAGATTCTATATTAGCAATAGTAATAGCAAAGTCAAAGGGAACGCCGTGTTTAGCAGATGCTTTAGTAATAGCATCTTTAACCGTTTTGTTCTTGGGATCGTTGATAGCAGTTTTAGCTTCAGCTTGTTTACTAAACCATTTCTCTTTCCACACATTAAGAAATAGAGCAGCCGCCGTTCTCTGATCTCCTTTATTCAAAGCTGCAATGATATCGTTCTTCACCTGTGGTTTATCCGAGGGAACGTTGCCTACCAGGTTTGCGTATTTAAGTCCATTCTTAGTACTAAGAGTAGCTGGAGCCATTTGGCCAGTTCCGTTTAGTGCTCTAATCAATCCTGCTGCTCCAGCAATTCCTTGCTGATGTTGAATGTATAGAGTAAAGTCGTCATTACCAGGAACGGTGTTATAAACGGTTGTGGGAGTGTAGGTTCCATTAGCAGAAGAAGAATCCGAATCCGACGTTCCTTCCTCGTCTCCAAATATGTCTATATCTCCTTTTAATACCGCAGCTAAGAAAGGTGCAATGCCAGCTCCCTCATTTACAGTAAATTGCTCAAACGTTTTTATTCTTTCCATGGTAAGTATTTTGTGTTAACTATATATCCGAAATATTTTTTTCTCTGGTTTTGATTTATTATGTTTGCATTATAAAACCAAATCAACTATGTGGGATCCAAAATTTATTAAGTGCGGTGTGGTCAGAGTAGAGTACAACCGTGTAAAGGTTTATAAAGACCAATACAATTACATGACTATCGATGCGGGAACTCCTGTTCAGATGGCTTTGTGGAATGGTGATGTTCTAAACGTTTACCTAGGTAACGGTAAGGTTAGGCGTTATAAGGACAGGGTTAATTATTCCACCATGGGTTAACGAAAAAGGTTCAAATTTATTTTTTTATCCCAGCTAGATATCTTATCTTTGCGACATAACCAATCAAAACAATATACCTATGGCTTACAAAGAACCGAACGGACTAAGAAAACCAATGAGCGACGAGGCTAAGGCTCGCATCGCAGAAGCAGTAAAATTAGCTGCTGCTAGGAAAAGGGAAGAACAAGGTCTTCCTCCATTATCCCAAGTGGGCTCACACGTACCCCCGCCAGCATTTATAGAGAAGCCGCTGGAGTTGGTTAGGATGAGTGGACAACACTTCTCCCCGGATCTATTCATTCCCATGAAGACGGGCAAGCCTGTCGATCAGGTGTTCACCTCAGAAGGAGGTATACCTAAGGCTTGTAACTTCATGCTGATCGGCGATCCCGGAGTTGGTAAATCCACAGTTTCATTAGACATTCTCTCCGACCTGGCAGCAAATGGCTACCGAGTGCTATTCATCTCTGCGGAAATGACAAGGATCGATCTTTACGGATACGTTCAGCGTTACCCTAAGTTTGGAGAGGTTGATATTCTCTTCACCGGAGAATATTGCGACAGCAACCCAAAGACGGTAATCGAGAGTGCTTTAAAGCCAGGTTACGACGTTGTCCTCATCGACTCTTTTGCTGAGGTTCAGGAGGATATCAAAGAGGTGTTAAAACTTTCAACCGCCGGTTCTGAGAAATGGTTGATCGACCTAATGATCTCCCACAACCTTGGAGGAAACGATAGGAAAGCCCATACGACCTTCATCGCTATCCAACAGGTTACGAAAGGAGGCGTTTTCGTCGGTTCTAACAAGCTTAAACACAATACCACTGGTATGCTTGAGTTACGCTACGATCAAGCAACAGGCAGCCAGTATATGATGTTTAACAAGAACCGTAGAGGATCGGTGAATAAGCGAATGTTCTACTCACTGTCAGCAACGGGTGATGTTGAGTATGACGTGAAACGTTTCAACAACGACGAGAATGCCAGGGAGGCTTTAAGCCACGAGCGTACCCTAATCGAAAGTGAAGGCAACGCATTCGACACACTCTTTGGTTTTGCCAAAGAGGAAGACAACGACGGGTTATAAAAAACCCGTCTTTTTATTTTTTTACCCCGACTATAAATCTTATCTTTGTAGAAACCAATAAAAACACACATATGCCAAAATTCCAAACATTATCCCAGAACATCTTCGACGAGAGGGTGAGGACAGCAATCACCAGAACCCCTATCAGGAAAGAGATCAGCATCAAGGATGTTGAGATACTCAATGACACCACACTGAAGTTGGAGGACCATCAGATCAAAATGAACAAGGATGCCTTTAAAGGTATCTGCAAGATCGTTGGTCTACCTGTTGGTTTCGACAAGACCTTCACTGCTTCATTCGGAGACAGGGCACGCCAACAGCTTATCAACCGATTAAAGGTTGCTGTTCAGGCTAAGGGTAGCACAACCCTTTCTTTAGTGGTTAACCCAGACACAAAGGAAATCATCAGTGTTCAGAAAGATCCACGTGATCTCATTTCAAATGCAACGTTCCTCGACACCACATCCAAAATCATCGACAAGTATGGTTTGGAAGTAAGTGACTTCTCAGTCAACAGCGACGGTGCAGTTGTGGTCAATACCGCTTCACCTAAAAACGTTTGGGGTATTAATGGTCTCCAGGACGAGGAATTCTACGGAGGTATCTCATTCACCAACAGTCCCAACGGAGGCTTCATGGTAAGTCCATTCTTACACCGATTGGTTTGTGCAAACGGTTTGGTTGGTAAGACATTCGAAGAGTCCTTGTCATTAGGACAAATGGACGGCTTCTCAATGGAGAAATTCTGGACACAACTAAATCAATTGGCAGAGCGTGGCTTCCGTCCTCAGAACTTCGAAAACCGTATCCGTCTTGCCATCAACACTCGTGCATCATTATTCGAGTTGGAGAATGCACACGACTGGATGAAGTCATTGTCAGATGCTGATAACAAAGAACTTGAAGCTTGGGCGCCATTGCACTCAACACGTGCTAAGTTCCATGCATCAAGCATTGACACTCTAGCATTCACCACAGCACAAAAGAAAGGTGCTAAGACTGGTACAACGGTTTGGGATCTTATTAACGGTGTGACTCACTTCGCCACACACGACAACGGTTTCAAAATCGACGACTACGATAGACGCCGTCTTCAAGTAGAAGCATCACGTATGCTAACCAAGGACTTCGACATGGCTAACTTCGTGCCAAGTCCTTTCTAAGATAACGTTGCCACGTTACATATAAATAGGGTCTGCTTTCGGGCAGGCCTTTTTTTGTGGACCCAAAACATAGTATGGTGCTAACATACTCATGACCACGAGCGGGAACGTGGGCCCTCGTGCGTAGGCGAAACCCTAACAGAAAATAGTGCTCAGTAAATTTTTATTTCTAAATAAGTCTTCTTATATTTGCTATATGGAAATGGCGGTAATAATTAAAAGAGATCTGGTTTCTAAAATGTCCGGGAAGGTTATACCTAAGGGAACTATAGCAATCTACTCTGATACAATGCAAGCTATTAAGACAGGTGAAAGGTCAAACAAATCAACAGCTTGGATGTGGGTAAAAGAAGGAAGAGACTTCAGAATCATAGGTTGGAAAAGAGTTAAGTAGTTTCCCCGCTACTTATCAGAAGCCCAAGAGAAATCTTGGGCTTTTTTGTTGCTCCAAACTCTGAATCGTCTGTCATTGAAACCGTTGTCAACGTTCCCGCGCTGCAGATCCAGTCGCAGCATCGGATTTTATGCTGGAGAATGCTGGAGAAAAAAATCACTAATTTATTTTTTTTCCCAGATACAAGTACTTACATTTGCCAGGTTATGAAAACAGTACAACTCACAATTCAGGAAATAAGAATGGCGACTAGACCAAATGTCTATAAGTCGAAGAAGACCTATACGAGAAAAACTAAGCACAAGAAAAAGTTTGAATAAATTTTTTTATCCCGGTTAGGAATCTTATTTTTGCATTGTAACCAATTAAAACAAACCAATATGTCTTCATTAAAGAAAATCACACACGAACAACTCAAAGAAAGATTACGCAGAGGCGTAGTTAAATTCTACTTCCACAAAGTTGGTGGAGAGCTTAGAATAGCAACAGGGACAAGAGACCTATCCCGCATTCCCGCTTCAGGCCAACCTAAAGGTGGTCAAGCACCGGATTCGGTAACAACCTTCTTCGATTTGGAAAAAAGTGCATGGCGTTCCATTTCGGTAACAAAAGAAGTTTGGGTTGATTAACAAAGAGCATCACAAGTGATAATCCCGGCCGTGTAAAGGTGCCGCCACCAAGAAATGGATTACTAAGACTCTCCAAACGGAGAGTCTTTTTTTTTGTTTAATAGTTTAGCGCAAACATTAAACAGATCTGCGAGGATCGGCGGAACCGGTGTCAACGTTCCCGCGCTGCAGCATCAAATTTATTGGTAGAGAATTTTCATCTAAAATATTTTTTTCCCACATTAGGATTTTTTAAATTAGCTAAGTAACCAATTAAACTAAGAAGGAATGGAGGAGAAAGAAAAAATGAAGTTACTTGAAGATGGAATACTAACGGAACGACAAATTGCATTCTTAGATATATTCACTCGAGGATCTAGATGGATATACGATTACAAAACTGGACTAGTAGATGTTAGGGGTGACGTTCGTCTACACAATGTGGTTTTAGTAGAGGGCGAGAAGGATGTTCAATTGGATTCATTCCAAGGGATAAAGTTTGGCGTTGTTTCAGGGGATTTCCTTTGTGGTAGGAATGCACTAACTTCTCTAGAAGGAGCACCACATACAGTAGGAGGAAGATTCGATTGCTCTCGCAACCCACTCACTTCTCTAGAAGGTTCACCACAATGGGTAGGTGAGGATTTCACTTGTTATCAAACCAACATCACTTCCCTAGAAGGAGGACCTAAGAGAGCTAAAAATTTCTATTGTTCTGAATGCCAACTCACTTCTCTCGAAGGAGCTCCGATTCTTGTGGAAAAGGAGTTTTCAGCTCCAGAAAATCCAGTTCCAGAAAAAGTCTTTAAGGATATAATTAGAGAGATGAAAAAGGGATATTCATATGAGCACATCTTAAAGCTCAAGTGGAAAAGGATCCCAGCAGAATATAAGGTTCTATTATATCGCTCACACTTTGATTGGATCGACAAGAAAGAAATGGAGGTTCTAAAAAAAGGGGTTGAAGGTCTAAATAGATTTAAAGCTATAGAGAAATTGATGTAGATAACTCCAAATACATTTTCGTAAAAGGTCAAACTTCGGTTTGGCCTTTTTTGTTGCCACAAGTTTCCCCGCATCAGAATCCGCAGAACCGCTGTCAACGTTCCCGCTCTGTGGCGGATTCGAGAAAATTTTCCATCGTTTATTTTTTTATCTCAATCAGGAATCTTATCTTTGCATTAACCAAACAACTTAATCAACATGGAGATTTTAAAACTTAGAGAAAACTTATTCCGCAGAGGAAACGACATCATTAGCTACGATACCGTGGTAGCACACATCGAAGACAATAAGCTAATTGAGCATGGACGATATAGCAGAACAACATCTAAGCATATCGGTTATGTTGCTCAACTATTCGGTTTATCCGTTGTTCATGCAAAGAACAGAGAGAAAGGTTTTTATAAATACGATATGGGCGAAGCTAGAATCAACATTCCCGGCGCTCTGTCCATAAGGACCTCAAAAGAGATAGCAGCTATAATGGGACAGGGTTCAACGTTCCTGCAAGCCGTCTCATCAATCGAAAAGATTCCACAAAAAGATTTGGTCATAATCGACCGCTACTTAAAGGATCTTGGGATTAGTGATGAACAGTTCTCTGTCTTTAAAAGAGTAAACAGATTATCAAAAATGATCTGATTTATTTTTTTATCCCGGTAGGGAATCTTATATTTGCAATGTAACCAAAACACCCAACCCAATGAATACCGAAACCGCATTAAAATTAGAATTAGGTCTGGAGGTCTATCGATTTAAAGATGACAAATACTGGACCATCTCAGGTAACGCTAAAAGAGCGATGACCGTTAAAGAGTTTGATAGCGCATACGACTTTGAGGAGTTTGTGCAGGAAAAGGTTAATTGCAAAGGAATAGAGTTTGATTCAGAGTTCTGCCAGTTCTATGCTTACACAAAGACAAAGGCAAGAGCAATTAAGTTTGCAAACGACATTGATAAGTACTTCGCAAAAGTTAGAGCAATGCTCTAGTGATTAAGTTTGGTTAGTTGGTCGAGAGCCTCTTCTTTGGAAGGGGCTTTTTTGTTGGCCTAAACTTTCTCCGCAACTGTATCCGCAGCGCAGGAACGTTGACAGCGTTCTCTCCCCAACGTTGCGTGGAAATTCAAATTCCAATTTACCCCTAATTTATTTTTTTATCCCGGCTGGGATTAGTACTTTAGCTAAGTAACCAATTAAATATTTAAACATGAAAACATCTAATTTTAGCATTGACGTTTCATTTACCGTTCCTGATGAATTTAATTCACCAGGATACTGGGATCTTTTCGAAGGGGAAGCCTTGGCTTCATATGAAGGTCCTGAAGTTTCGGAGGAAGAGATCTTGAAGCTAATCTCAGAAGGTGACTTTAGTAAATTTGAAATTGACGAGGAGGTCGAAGACGGGTTAGGATATCACTTGAATCTTGAGGAACTATCCAAAATTGCTAAAGAATGCAAAACAATTAAAGAGTTTGAGGAGAAATCCTCGGAAGTTCTTTTTGAATCCTTTAAGGATGAACTCCTAGAAGTTTCAGATATTCTTGACGATGGCGAGGACACAGTGGAAGAACTCAGATCCTCCTATGAAGTTTCCATTTACATTCCCGATTTGAATTAAATTTTTAATACTATGAAAGATTACTCAGAAGCCCAGTGGAAGATGGACAAGTTCATGTCAGACAATGCTGACCTGGAGGAGTACTATGGCATTCTCGATTCAGGTGACGAGGAATCCTTAGTCGAGTTCATAGAAGTTAATTGTGTGGACGAGGACAGGATGCACCGTTACTTCCCTAAAGGAGGAACTGTTCAAGGGTTTGCTAAACACCTATTAGGGACCCAGTAAACATACTATGTCCGTAACATACTCCGCCCGCGCGATGTTTATTTAGCTTTATTTTTTTATCCCGGGTCTACATCTTATATTTGCATTATAACAAACAAACAAATGAAAAAAGGGGACATATATTTAGGACGTGAGATACTTCACACAGAAACCTTTCCGCCCGCGGGAACATTCAAAGCATACTATGCTGCTGAGGAAAGGTTGAAGGAGTTAGGATACACTGTGGGTTCTATGTGTAGAGATGAACCTATTGGATTTGCGGATGCAGACAAATACGGCTATGTTTCCAAATGGTATAACATAGACCGAGAAGATAAGGGTAAATTGGACGGAGTGATGGTAAGCAAAGATTTCCGAGAAGGAGGAGCTACCATAGTATTCTTCACTCCTCCGAAATACTAATTGGTTAAGTTGGTTAAGTTGGTTAAAGGTCAAACTTCGGTTTGGCCTTTTTTGTTGCCATCGGTTTCCCCGCATCAGAATCCACAGAAACGCTGTCAACGTTCCCGCGCTGCAGCTCCATCCGCAGCATCGGATTTCATGCTGGAGGAAAAGTTGGATGTTTATTTTTTTCTCCCGATCCTGTTTCTTATCTTTGCATTCTAAACCACATACACATGAAAGCAAACTTTTCACAAGCACAAGAAAAAATATCAAAAGGGGTAACAGAATTCCTAGATGATTACGGAGTATCTTCCGGCGTTCCGATGGATCTCCTGCTGGACAAAGAATCAAGGGAACACATTATATCAATCGGAACTTCAATCATGATGAACAAGTTGGGATTTAATACTAATCCCGGATCTTTTGTTCAAGCAGTATTGAACGATAGTTTATCCGGAGCGTTTGCAAAAGCAGATTCAGTTAATCAACGATGCCTGAGATTCTATGCCACTATGATGTATTCATTGCACGTAGATATTTCCCCTGAATAAATTTTTTTATCCCGGCCTAGGTTCTTACATTTGCTCTATCACTAACCAATAAAACAAACACCATGGGATTTTTTAGCTGGAACACATGCGATACGGGAGAATCAATCGCAAACAACTGTTCAACACGACCAACATTCACTGTCCACATGATTACTCCTGATGGACGAGTATTTACCGAACCTGATTATGAGGGTTACGGGGTATTTGGAGGAAAAGATTTTCTCGAACTCCTAGCAGAGTTAAATGGACTTCCTTCCGACCGAGATGCAGGAATCGATCTCACGTTCAAGGACAATCCAAGCGGGGACAACACACCAGGTGTGATTTACCCTAAGTTGGTAGAGATCTTGGAGGACGATGTGGTAGCTCAGTACAACGAATTACCAAACCCGGAATCCTGCGAAGCTCAAGGTTTCTTCTATGCTCCTGATGAGGATGAGGAAGAGGATGAGTGGGAAGAAGAAGAGGAAGAGGAAGAAGATTACGATGATGAAGATTAAAGGCTAAGTTGGTTAATTGGTCAAAGAGAGGACTTCGGTCCTCTTTTTTTATGCGCTAATGTTTTTTCTGTAGATGCATGTGTAAAACCGTTGTCAACGTTCCCGCGCCACGTCTCCATCCGAGCTATTATTATATACAGATAGATAATCGGAATTTATTTTTTTATCCCGACTATAAACGTTATCTTTGAGATAACCAATAAAACAAAAAAGCCATGCAACACTTAACTGCCAAAAACATCGACGGAAAAAGAATTAAAATGATCTCTATGGATGA
>JACCDW011472940.1_pt1 | contig 44044 bp, 35 predicted proteins | sample 7449781 | NCBI WGS metagenome assembly JACCDW01 (sample SAMN15323449, study PRJNA562643) | freshwater metagenome | isolation source: river surface water | place: USA:Blue River Watershed | collected 2017-08-18
ACCTGTCCAAAGACTGGAGCCTTGCTGACCATTTTATCGGTGATTCCTGTAAGTTTTTCAATGAAAATAGGAATGGGCTGCATGGGGTTCACAAGGGTGGTATACTTGTGCATGATGGTTTTCCCATCGCTGATCAAAATAGCAATCTCAGTAATGCTACCCGTTCCTGCGTTACCTCCTGTTGTTTCTATGTCTACAATTGCATACATGCCTTACCCACGAATATTATCCGAAATTAACAAGATAAATCCGAAGGCAGTTGCCTTGTTGAAAACTTAGTCCAGGTGTAGGCTGAACTCTTTCTCCATTTCCAGTTCAAGCTCTCGCTTGGTTATTTTTCTGAATGCACGATTTCTTATGGGGATACCCTGCAGCAATTTGCTTTTTTCAATGGCATTTTGAAGTTCGTAGCGTGTATCGCCAGAACCCAGGATCAGGATTTCTTTGGCATGATGTAATTCTGTGAGCACCTTCTTCAGCAATTGCTGAACATGGTTGTTTTCCTTCTCCTGCATTTTCTTTTGCCAGTCGATGGATGTGCCCAACATCCCGGTTTTGTTTGTTGTCTCTCCATTGAATCTTTGCCTGGTGCCAGCTGCTGATTTGATTTCAATGAATGTTGGCTCTTCCTCGGTGGATGTTTTCATGACCATGGCGTGTTTGCGGTCAATCCAAATGGCATAGATGGTTTGGTTGGGTGATTTTTTCATATAAAACTTTAATTTTCAGTAAAATGTGAATTAGCTTTTACAATGATACGTCCTGCTATTTGCTCTGAAAATGATCAAACTCATCCATAATTCCCATAACAATCATGTGGTGTTGAAGTGTTTGGTTGCTCCTTGTAAAAAAGATTTAACATTATCTTTGGAATATATTGTAACTTGTTAAAGCGCTATCGAGTCTTTGTGTCATATCCATTATCCTTTTCCATGATCTCCCAATTTCAATTGAAATCACCGATGAAAAAGAAAATCATGAATATGTTCACATCTTCCGAAGGGGGTAAAACGGCTAAAGTATTTTTAGTGGTTTTGGTCATTTATGCATTGATTGCATTGGTTACTTATCTGGTTTGGTAAACGCCAAATCAATGCATTTGTGATCACTTAATATCCTTCATGCAAGGTCTAAGTTTCTTGTTACCTTTGTAGCCCTTAAACCTTGGCAATTCATGGAGATCTCCAAAACATTTGATTTCAGATCAGCAGAACAAAAATGGTACCAGCATTGGCTGGATCAAAAATATTTTGAAAGTACCCCTGACGAAAGGGAGCCCTATACGGTTGTCATCCCTCCACCCAATGTTACAGGCATTCTTCACATGGGGCATTGCCTTAACAACACCATCCAGGATATCCTGGTGAGGCGTGCCCGCATGATGGGTAAAAATGCCTGTTGGGTACCCGGAACTGATCATGCCTCCATTGCTACCGAAGCCAAGGTGGTCCAGATGTTGCGCGAGAGGGGCATCCAGAAATCAAGTTTGAGCAGAGAAGCATTCCTTGAGTATGCATGGGAGTGGAAGGAAAAATATGGTGGAATCATTTTGCAGCAATTGAAAAAACTGGGCTGTTCACTTGATTGGAACAGGACCAGTTTTACAATGGACCCTGATTATTATCGATCCGTAATCCATGTGTTCAATGATTTATATGCCAAAGGTTACATCTACCGAGGCAAGCGCATGATCAACTGGGATCCGCGTGCAAAGACAGCCTTGAGTGATGAAGAGGTCATCTTCAAAGAAGTACAGGGAAAGCTTTATTTTCTTCAGTATCAGTTGGCTGACAAAGAAGGAAACCCCATCCCTCTTGAAACCGGCGGAATAACCATCGCAACTGTTCGTCCAGAAACCATTCTGGGAGATGCCGCCATTGCGGTTAATCCTTCCGATGAGCGGTTTAAACACTTGATCGGTAATGAGGCCATCGTGCCTTTGATCAACAGAAGAATTCCGATCATCGGGGATGAGTATGTGGCCACAGATTTCGGATCCGGGGCATTGAAAATCACGCCTGCGCACGACATGAATGACAACCAGATCGGTATCAAACATGGTCTTGCAGTATATGAAATACTGAACGAAGATGGTACGCTGAGTGCTGATGCCCAGCTTTATGTAGGTGTTGATCGTTTTGAGGCGCGAAAGCAGATTGTGGAGGAATTGAAGCAGGCCGGTCATGTTGTCAAGATTGATGAATATACCCATCAGGTGGGCTTCTCTGAAAGGACGGATGTTGTTGTAGAGCCCAGGTTGTCATTGCAATGGTGGGTAGACATGAAAAAAATATCTACCCCTGCGCTCAACGCTGTGCAGGACGGTGAGATCAATTTTCATCCTGCCAAATTCAAGAACCTCTATCGGCATTGGATGGAAAATATCAAGGATTGGTGCATTTCGCGTCAGCTCTGGTGGGGGCATCAAATACCTGCATGGTATGATGCAGAAGGCCGCTACATCGTTGCCATGGATGAAGAGGATGCCAAACAAAAGTTTTCAGCCACTTATGGCATAGACAATCCACAACTCAAGCAGGATGAAGATTGCTTGGATACATGGTTCTCTTCATGGCTCTGGCCCTTTGAAGTTTTCAAAGGCATTTCCAATCCAGGGAATAAAGATGTTGCTTATTATTATCCAACGAATACATTGGTAACAGCCCCCGAAATCATTTTCTTCTGGGTGGCCAGGATGGTGATGGCGGGCTATGAGTACATGGATAAAAAGCCATTCAAAGATGTATACTTCACCGGCATCGTTCGCGATTTACAGGGCCGTAAAATGAGCAAGCAGCTGGGCAATTCTCCAGACCTGCTTGAAATGATTGATGATATTGGTGCTGATGCTGTTCGTTTTGGGATTCTCATCGCTTCACCTGCTGGCAACGACCTTTTGTGGGATAAGGCATCCAATGAACAAGGAAGAAATTTCATCAACAAAATATGGAATGCACTCAAGCTGGTCCAACTCTGGAAGGAGCGATCAAAGCCCAATCTCTCTGCGGAAGAGATGACCTTGGGCTCTGACTGGCCCCACGAATGGTTTGATGCCAGGCTCCGTGAAGTGTGCACTGAGGTAGATCAATTGATGGAGCAATTCAAACTGAGCGAGGCACTCAAGACTTTGTATACCTTGGTTTGGGATGATTTTTGCAGTTGGTACCTTGAGTGGATCAAACCTGGGTTCGAAAAGCCCATGGACCAAGCCCATCTCAACAAGGCCATTTCATTTTTTGAAATATTGCTGGAAAGACTTCATCCCTTCATGCCATTTGTGACAGAGGAAATGTTCCACTTGTTGAAAGATGAACAGCCCGTTGATCTTTGTGTAAGGCAGATGGATGCATCGTTCATTTCCAGGCCTGCAGATCAAGCCATACTTACAGAAGCAGTGTTGCTCAAATCCGCCATCAGTACCATCCGGGATGCAAGAGTGAAGGCGCAGATCAAGAACAAGGATGCCGTTTCTCTTTTTGTATCTGCCAAAGAAAAAGCCGTTTGGTCGCCCATCCAGGAACTGCTTTGCAAACAAGTGAATGCAAAAGCATTTTCTTTTACCGATGATGCAGTAGCTGAGTCCATTCAACTGGTGATTGGTGGAGACAAGTTCTATGTAAAGGCAGACCAGGTCTTGGATACATCCATTCAGCGAAAAGAGCTTGAAACAGAACTGGCCTATTTCCAGGGATTCCTTGAAAGTGTCGAGAAGAAACTTTCCAATGAAAAATTTGTCAGCAATGCAAAGCAGGAAGTCGTGGACATGGAAAGGAAAAAGCAGGCAGATGCACTGGACAAGATCAAGATGCTGAAAGAAGGCTTGGCCAATCTTGGCTAGCATCAAGACAGATTTAACTGTTCATTTGAATCACTAGGATTAGCTTTGTATCATGAGCAAAATCGTCTTGTCAATTGTTTTTTCACTGCTGTCATGCTTTTCCAATGCACAGTCTAAGAAAGCCAAGCAGGATACAGTGGCTATAGCCATGCCTCTGATATTTTCCACCTATTGGGGGCCTGTTGGAACTGGAAATGCGCCTGCTGCTCAAATCGCTGCCATTGCACCTGCAGCGATTCTGGTCAGAGACAATGCCGGAAAATTATACCCCGTCAACGGATTTAGGATCAATTACAAGTTCAAAAGCACCTACCGGGATGATGAATCAGGGCAAACCAAATCAATGTCTGATCTTCGTGTAGGAGATTTCTACAATACCGCACAACTCAGTCAGGTTTGGGCCGAGAGCATTAAGGATAACGTAAAACCTGGGGATACAATCTTGTTCAATCAGGTTCTTTTTAGAAATGTAAAAGGGAAACAACAGTTGGCACCTGCATTGAAAATCGTTGTTCGCTAAAGCATATTATCTGATCAGCCAATTCATTTGTTGGTTCACCAATTCATCCCTGAAAGGGGTGCTGATCCTGATATAGTTGTCGGTATATCCTTCAATCATCCCATTCTTGTTTTCCTGCTCAAACAGGACTGTTCTTGTCTTTCCCTCCTGGGAAGCCCGGAAATACTGCATTTTCTGATAGGAGAGGTTCCTGAGGATTTTGTTTCGCTCATTGCGGATCTGTATGGGTACAATTCCTTTTATCTCAAGGGCTTTGGTATTGGGTCGCTCTGAATAGGTGAATACATGCAGGTATGACACGTCAAGGGAATGGAGAAAATCAAATGTTTCCCTGAATTCATTTTCATCTTCAGATGGAAATCCAACAATTACATCTACACCAATAGCACAATCAGGCATGAGTGATTTGATCATCTCAATCCTCTCTGCATAGAGTTCTCTCTTGTACCGCCTTCTCATCAATCCTAGCAATTTATTGCTTCCGCTTTGAAGAGGGATGTGAAAATGGGGCATGAATTTTTTACTGGCAGCAACCAACTCAATGATTTCCCTCGTGAGCAAATTGGGCTCTATGGATGAAATCCTGTACCGGCTTACCTCTTCAACAGTATCAAGTGCCTGGCACAACTCAAAAAAACTGTTTTTTCGCTCACCATCGATTATGCCAAAATCACCAAGATTAACTCCCGTAAGCACAATTTCCTTTACGCCTTTGGCGCCAATTTCCTTTGCTTGCTGAACCACATTCTCCAATGTATTGCTCCTGCTTTTTCCGCGGGCAAGGGGGATGGTGCAAAACGAACAATTGTAGTCGCACCCGTCCTGCACTTTCAGAAATGTCCTGGTGCGGTCTGTTACAGAAAATGAGGCGTTGAAATCATTGACCTCGCTGATGTCGCAGCTGCAAATCCTGGTTGAATCTCCTTTGGTGAAATTCCGGAGGTGTTCAGGAAGATTGAATTTTTCAGCAGCGCCAAGGACAAGATCTACTCCCGGTATGGTGGCAATCTCTTTGGGTTTCAACTGCGCATAACAACCAGTGATAACCACTACTGCCTCGGCGTTCTGTTTCTGGATGCGACGGACCAGCTGTCGGCATTCCTTGTCTGCATTTTCCGTTACAGAACAGGTATTGATGACATAAACATCTGCAGGTTCGTCAAATTCCTTCTTGGTGAAGCCTTCCTTTTCCAGCATTCTGCCCAAGGTGGAAGTCTCTGAATAATTCAGCTTGCAACCCAGTGTATGCAGTGCTATGGTCTTTTCCGCTGTCATTGGCCGACAAAGATACAAACGGGAAAGTGTATATTTGAATTAATATATGCGCAAAGCCAGGTTCCTTATCGCCCCCATCCAGTTCTTGTATTGCTTGTATGCCTATTCTCTTGCTATTATCATCATCATTTCGCTAATTCCTTGTTTGGTTATCTGTCTGCCCTTTGGCAAATTTCGGGGTGGTAACATCATGTTTGAGATTTACAGGCTGCTGGGAAACCTATTCTTTTTGCTGATTGGAATAAGGCATGTTACCCTTTATGAATCAAAACCAGCTGAGAATGAGCAATACATCTTCATCGCCAATCATATCGCTTATCTTGATGCCATCGTTATCATCCTGGCAATCAAACATCATTTCAGGGCGATTGGGAAATACGAGCTGCTCAAAGTGCCCATTTTTGGATTCCTCTACAAATTCTGTGTGATCACGGTAAATCGCTCAAGTCCCGAAGACCGGGCCAGGAGTTTGAATGACCTTCGCCTTACACTTGCCAAAGGAATTTCAATTGCTGTTTTTCCTGAAGGGACATTCAACATGGCCGATGGTCCAATGGCTGAGATGTATGATGGTGCTTTTAAGCTGGCGGTTGAAACTGGAAAGAAATTACAACCCATCCTGTTTTTGGATACCTATGACCGGATGCATTACCGGCATTTCCTTACCCTCACTCCGGGTAAATCGAGGGCTGTTTATCTTGAACCCATTGACCCGGCAGATTATCCGGAAGCTGATCCAAAGGCTTTGAAGGCCATTGCAAAACAGAAAATGGCGGACAAGTTGATTGAGTATCGGGCATCCTGGATAAATCCACATTATTTTTTGAAATCCTAAGCTGTTCAATAGTTGTTTGCAGAAATCATCATACCATTAGCCTTGCCCAAAACCTATACCTATGCCATCCCGGCAGAGATGCAGTCGCTTGCTATCCCTGGTGTGAGGGTAGAGGTCAGTTTTGGAAGGCAAAAAAGGTATTCAGGCATCATCAAATCCATTTCCGATTCCGGGCCCAAAGGATTTGATCCCAAGCCCATCATTCAGGTTTTGGATCCGGAACCTGTGGTATATGAGCAGCAGCTTGCACTTTGGAATTGGATGGCCAATTATTACATGTGCAGTGAGGGAGAAGTAATGGCAGCAGCCCTGCCCACCCAACTAAAGCTCAGCAGTGAAACCATCCTCATGCTCAATGAGGAATATGGAGAGGATTTTAGTGACCTGGATGATCAGGAATACCTTGTGGCAGAGGGATTGTTGCTGAAAAAAGAATTGAAGATTGAAGAGGTACAAGACATCTTGGATGCATCTCATGTTTATCCTGTGGTCAAGCGGTTGTTGGAAAAAAAAGTATGCATCGCCTGGGAATCGCTCAAGGAAAAATACACACCCAAGCGAGAGAATTTTGTTCATCTTCATCCAGACTACCACAACGAAGAAGCGCTGGCGGGTTTGCTGAACCAATGGAACAACCGGGCCCCAAAACAACTGGAGCTGTTGCTGTCTTTCTTGCACTTGCAAAAAACAGAGGGAGAGGTCAGGCAACCTGCATTGCTGAAAAAAGCGGATGCCAGTTCCTCCCAATTGAAAGGATTGGTGGAGAAAAAAATTCTCATCATTTCAAAGCAGTCCGTCGACCGACTGCAGTTGCAATCCAAGCAGGTAAAGATTGACTTCACCCTTTCTGCTGTACAGACTTCTGCACATGAAAAGTTGGTGAAGGTTCTTCAGGAAAAAGAGGTTTGTTTGTTGCATGGGGTTACTTCCAGTGGTAAGACCCAGGTGTATATCAAGCTGATTGAAGCGCAGGTATTGGCTGGAAAGCAGGTGCTATACTTGCTTCCGGAAATTGCACTTACTGCACAGATCATTCGAAGGTTACAACAGCATTTTGGTGGTTATATTGCCATCTATCATTCCCGGTTCAACCCTAATGAAAGGGTAGAGCTTTGGAACAAGGTGAAGAAAGGGGAAATCAGGGTCGTGCTGGGAGCAAGATCAGCCCTGTTCCTGCCGTATTCGGATCTTTCCCTGATCATCATTGATGAAGAACAGGATGCATCTTTCAAACAACAGGATCCTGCTCCACGATACAATGCCCGTGATGCCGCCCTCTATTACGCAAGGATGTGCAATGCAAAAGTCGTTTTGGGAAGTGCTACGCCCAGTCTTGAAACCTATGCACAGGCAGTGAGTGGGAAATATGGATTGGTGGAAATGTTTGAGCGCTATGGTGGTGTAGAACTTCCATCCATAACAGTGGCAGATACCAGGGGAGTGGTCAACAACAAGATGGTTCGTCAGATGATTACACCTGCATTGAAAGAGGCCATGGACAAGGCCCTGGCGGAGAAAAAACAGGTGATCCTTTTTCAGAACCGGAGGGGTTATGCTCCGTATAAAATCTGTGGCACCTGTGGTTTCATTCCCCATTGCGAACATTGTGATGTAACGCTAACTTACCACAAGCTTCACCACAGGCTTCAGTGCCATTATTGTGGCACTTCTTATCCGGTATTGCTCACCTGCACTGCCTGCGGCGGTGCCAGTTGGGTAGAAAAGAATTTTGGTACTGAGAAAGTGGAGGAAGACCTGATTGAAATGTTCCCTGAACATACGGTTGCAAGGATGGACATTGATACGGTCAAGGGTAAATATGCCCATGATGAAATGATCAGGAGTTTTGAAAAACAGCAGATGGATATCCTGGTGGGAACCCAGATGGTGGTCAAAGGCCTGGACTTTGAACATGTTGCCTTGGTCGGCATCTTGGATGCAGATGGATTGTTGAGTTTTACTGATTTTCGGGTAAATGAACGAGGATTTCAATTGATGGAACAGGTGAGTGGAAGAGCAGGAAGAAGGGGGCAGCAAGGAGCTGTCATCATTCAAACATCGAACCCAGGTCATCCCATCATAGCATTGGTGGCGGCTCATGATTACAAGGCCTTTTATACCATGGAGATGGAGTCGCGCAAGATGTTCCACTATCCGCCTTATACAAGGCTGATCCAGTTGTTCTTCAAGCATACCGATAAACTCAAAGCCCTGAATGCCGCAGATTTTTTTGCAAGCCGCATGCAGCCCATGTTTGGAGATTATTTGATAGGCCCTGCTGAACCAGTTGTGAACCGGGTTCGAAACAAATATATTTATGAGATTCTCCTGAAGTTGCCCAGGGACGGCTCAAAGAATACCCTTGCAAGAAACCATATCCAGCAAGTAATGGCGATCATGTTGAATGATGCGCTGTTCAAGTCCGTGCACGTTCAGGTTAATGTAGATCCTCAATAGCAAGATTATCTGAAGATAACGGTTCCAATGGCCTTCATCAATTCCATTTCTGCTTGTTTCAAGTGAAGATGTGTTTGCAGGAGGATCATCGTATCCTCTTCGTTGTTGTCTTTCTCAAGATCCGCTTGGTTCTCTAGGATAAGGCGTTTTACTTTTCTCAGTTTAAGATAGGTCATGCTAGACCGAACCTCTTCTCTGTAAAGTTCTTCCCTTTGCGGTATATCGCCTTTGTAAAATTTTGTCCAGTTGGGACTGATTTGATGTTTCTCTGTAAGCAATGAGACCGCCATCTGACCTATTTGAGGATCTTCGTGGTAAAGAAAGTTTTTCTCAGTAGGATGCTGGCCTTCTTGGTGCATGGATTTGTAAGCGTTCAATACTCCAACCAGCAACTTGTTGTCAAAAAGGTCTTCCAGACCGTCATTTTCAATTTCATTGAAGATAAATGAGGCCACAGATTGCTGTTCGTCCCATGCCAATCCTCCGAATTCAATCAAGGAACGGATCACTGCCTGTTCATTCAATTCATCCTTGAAAAGCAAATCGATTCCCGCACCTTCATTTTCTGGCGTTTCAACCGGGATGACCTGATCAATTCCTTCTCGTTGTGCCCGTTTTTCCTCTTTTCCAACCTTGTCCTTGCTGAACTTGTTTACAAGGGCCGTAAGGCCCTGTTCATCCACTTTCAGGATGGCTGCACAGCGCTTGATATAATCTTGCTGTCTGGTAAAATCTTCTGTTCTGCTGAGTTTTGAAATCGATTCTGCAATCTGGTTGACAACAGCTGCTTTTTGGTTGCTGTCGTTACCGGCATCTTTCAAGGCCACTTCCAGCTGGAAAAGAATGAATTCTTTTTTGTTGGCTTTTACAAATTCCCTGAAAGCATTTGCACCGACTTTTTTTACATAACTGTCGGGGTCTTCCTTGTCGGGGATCAAGACCAGCTGCACATTCAGTCCCTCCTCAATGGCAAGATCCAAGCCCCTCAATGCTGCTTTGATTCCGGCGGCATCGCCATCATAAATGATGGTCAGGTTGTTGGTGTATTTTTTCACCAACCGAAGCTGGTCTGGAGTCAAAGAAGTGCCTCCGGAGGCTACCACGTTTTCTATGCCGGCCTGGTGCATGGCTGTTACATCGGTATATCCTTCTACCAAGAAACATTCATCTGCCTTGTCGATGGGATGTCTCGCAAAATAGGATCCATACAGGATCCTGCTTTTGATGTAGAGTTCGTTCTCTGGGGTATTGATGTATTTTGGTCCGCGGTCACTGCTGCCAATGACCCTTGCTCCAAATCCAATGATCTTGCCGCTTTGGTTGTGGATGGGGAAGATGATGCGGCCCCTATAATTGTCAAACAGCTGCCCATCCCTTTCAATGCACAGGCCACTTTTTTTCAGCAGCTCTTGGCTGTATTGGCTTTTGGTGGCTTCCCTTGCAAAGGCATCCCGTTGGTTGAGGCAATAACCCAGTTGGAATTTTTCGATGGTTTCATCGTTAAACCCACGTTCTTTAAGGTAACTGAGTGCATTGTTTCTTCCCTCCTCTGATTCCTTGAGCTGACTGGCAAAATATTTGGCAGCAAACTGGTTCAGAATGTGCAAGCTGTCAGCCAGTTGTTGCTGTTCGCGGTACTCTGGGCTGGTTTCAGTTTCTTCTACCTCAACATTGTATCGAGCAGCAAGCCAGCGGAGCGCCTCCACATAAGAGTATTTCTCATGCTCCATGACAAAGCCAATGGCGTTGCCACTCTTGCCGCATCCAAAGCATTTGTAGATTTCCTTTGAAGGCGAAACGGTAAAGGAGGGTGTTTTTTCGTTGTGGAAAGGGCAGTTGCCAATATAGTTGGTTCCCCGTCTTTTCAGTTTGACAAAAGACCCCACGATATCATGGATATCGATCCTGTTTTGAATTTCCTGTATCGTTTGCTGGGAGATCAAGTGGGTTTTGGATTGAGGGTTTTCTCTGAATCGAATATTGATTTTTGGTTGGGGAATTATCCTTTAAAGGGAAGTAAAGTACGGTAAAATTATGAAGTTTTTCTAAAATTGAATTGCTCTGCAGCAGGATGTCAATTTCACTGATGGGCAGGTCGAGGGTTTAAATCCTTTAATAAAAAAACACCTCATCCAAAAACACATACCCCTTTTGTCCCTTATCATGGTGCCATGCGGGAAGTGATTTAATCGCCAACATTTCTATCTCAACATAAGGGTATTGACCAGGTTTGATGGGGATGACATAAGGGATGGATGCATTGGGCCTGATCATTCGAGGCATCTCGGGGGAGAGGATTCCAATTGTTTTTAGTTTTTTAGGGTTATCTCCACCTTTAATGGTGATTTTTGTTGGAGGAAACACAGATGCTCCAGAGGAATTGGTCATGTCTGCGGTGCTTACCACAATTTGATGGAGGGTGGGCTTGCTTCCAAAATGGAAACCGGCCTTAAAGTCTTCTTTCTTGAAACCAAGCCAACTGTTGTACAATTGATCAGCGGTCTGACTGTATCCTTTCCTCCCATCAATGAGAATTTTACCCCCAAATGATTTACCCCTATGGGGTATACTCAAGAGGGTTACAGAATCGCAAGCAATTCCCTTTGGATAGACAGTGAAGTCTATTACTTCACTTGTAATCCAATTATCTAAACTGGTAAATGCCTTGATGCGCAACAATTCCTTTGTATAAATTGCTTTGGTGTATATTTCTCCGTTGCTTGAGTCAGGTGCCAATCCGTTTGTGGTATACCTGATCTTTGCGTTGGGAAATGGATTTTTCAATGCAACATTCAACTCATTTTCAAAGATTAGATTTTCATTGTCTTCAAGATAGGGAGGAGGCAATTGTAGGATTTCATTTTTGTTTGCCTGATAGCCCATTTCCCAATTGATTCTTGGTGACTTGCTCCTTAGCAACAAAAGATCCTGTTCACGAATCTTTGTATTCCAGATAAAAACATGTTTAATGGAACCCATTTTTACAAGTGGTAAGATTTCTTGCAAACCAACTGAAGTGTTTACCACCGAAACCTGTTCCAATTTTTTTAAGCTCATTAATATACTCAGTCCAGTGCCTGTAATCGATGTTGCATTCAGATTTAGTTTTTCAAGGTTGACAAAACCCCTAAGGATTGGAAAAACCTGATCATCGACAGGCATACCTGATAAATTCAGTTCTGTTATTTGTTCTGCAATTTCATTGCATTCTTTCAATAGGTTGATGTCGAACTTTTCTCTAATGGAAAATTTTACAACAAGGGCTGGACTTGTTGATGAAACCTTCAGTACTCTCCTGAACGGAATGTTTAATCTTTCAATCACAGCTGCTGACGCTTCAGAAAAAGAATATATTTTTTCGTTTTCATTTTTATTTGCCAAAGCAGCTTTTCTGTTGTTGCTGAAACTAAAAAAACTTTCACCATGGGTCAGCGTTCCCCCAAAGTGGCTTCCTGCAATAGAAATCAAGAGTGTAAATGCCAGGACAGAATTCCATGCCAGCGGTTTTGTCTCAAATATTTTGTTTAGGTAGATGAGGGCATGGCTGATCAAAGCGATGGAAACGCCTAGCCATTTGTGAATGAAAAGTGAATCAGCGTCATGTGCACTACCTGCTGCGAGAAAGAAGCCTGTTATGGCCGTTAATGTGGAAACCAGTGCTACAGCGTGAAGCATCAGGTCAAAAATTGTTGCAATATTTTTTTGCTGTTTTCTTCTAGCCGAAAACAAAGAAAATGGCAGTAGCAAGAGAATCAGGGTGATGGGCATATGCAAAATTACTGGATGCAGTTTGCCGGCGAACAAAACAGGTGCAGGCAGTGCATTCAGGTCTGCAAAGCAGAACAACAGGAGGAAGACCTGTAATACAAGGATTAAATTAGAAAATATGTAAAGACGCTTGTGCATCAATAAAAGAACACCTCGTCAACAAATACCCAACCTTTATCGCCTTTTCCAGGATGCCATTTGGGCAATACATTGACCGGGAATGCTTCAATCTCAAAGTATTTGTATTGTTTTTTGTCCAACGGAATCACAAAAGGTATGAGGTGTTTTCTTCTTTTTTCTTTTGGCTGTTCAGGCACAATGGTCTTGAGCAGTTTCAATGACTTAGGTGAGTCTCCACCTTTGATGATGATTTTTTTTGCCGGCATGACATATCCATCAATACTTTCTACTGTACTGAGTAGGATTTGCTGGATGTCTTCGCCCTTTGAAAAATAAGCACCAATCTTGAAAGAATTGTCTCGATAACCCAGCCAGTTCACATTGAGGTTGCCAGAAGATCCTTTCACCAGGTCCGTCAGGGTAAGTGCGCCTTGGCCCTTGTATTGCTTGTCCGGCTCATTGATCATCCTGATGGAATCAGGCTTGAAACCTTTGAGGAAAAAAGTATTGTCTGTTGTGTCGCTGGTTTTCCATCCTGGGCTGACTGAAATGGCCCTTACTTTCATCATGCCAATCACAGGGAATGGCTTGGTATACAAGATGCTGGACAATGAATCTGGGTTGGAGCCATCAATGGTATAACGGATTTCCACACCAGACATCTGGGGCTTGAAGGCAATGAGTTCACCTGGTGCATATATTCTCTTGTCAGCATCCATTAACCTGGGAGCAGTCAGTTTGAGCAATTCATTTTTGTCTGGGATATAACCAAGATCCCATTTGATCTTTGGGAATTTTTTCCTGATGGCTGCCATCTCCGGTTCTGTGAGTGAAGTGTTCCAGAGGAAAACTTTTTTGAGGGAAGGGATTGATCCCAAAGCATCCAGCATGGCATAACCAACTGCTGTGCTGGCCAGTGAAACCTGTTCAAGTTGCTTGTTTGATTTCAACAGACCCAGGTTCTTGCCTGAAATGGCGGTACCATTGAGGTTGATGCGCTCAATGTTTTCAAAGGAAGAAAGCACTTCTACCGCTTTGTCATCAGCGGGCATGTTAGAGAGGTTTACTTCAACAACCTGCTCTGCGATGGATTTGCATTCCTTCAACATGTTCAGGTCGTATTTTTCTTTGAGATAGAATTTTACGCTGAGTGCTGGTGAGTTGGACGCCAGGGGAAGAATTCTTCGGAAAGGAGAGTTGAGCTGCTCAATGGTAGAGGCAGATGCAGCAGAAAAGGTATATTCTTTGGTTGCTTTTTCTGAAGGTGCAGCTTTGATGATGCTGGCGACAATTGTTTTGAGGGTATCGGTAGGGGCCAGTGCATGATAGGTCTTGGTGGGATCGGCACCTGCCCTGATCCATTCTTTGAACAAAAGAATTTCAGTGGAACTGAGCTGTGCTTTTCCTTTGGGAGGCATGTGCTTTTCATCGTCCATGTCAAGCAGCATTCTTTCGATGATCAAACTTTTATCTGGATCGCCTGAAACCCATGCAGCGCCAGTTTTTCCGCCTTTTGCCGCCACCTGGAATGCACTCAGGTTGAGTCCTCCCTTCATTTTTTTATCGTTATGGCAGGTTATGCATTTTGCTTCTAAAACGGGTTGAACAGCACCCTGGTAGATTGTTGTTTTATCGGTAAAATCAGCGACGGTGACGGTTGGTTGGGCATCTTTTTTAAAGGCAAAGAATCCTTCGCCATGTGTGAGGTTCCCTCCGTAATGGCTTCCTGCAACCATGACAATCAAGGTGGTTGTCATGGCACTGTTCCATACAATGGCGTTTTGTGAAAATGCTTTCTTGATGTACACAAGGGCATGTGTCGAAAATGCTACTGCAACACCAAGCCATTTGTGAAAGAGGAGTGAGTCTTGATCGTATCCTCCATCTGCTGCCAGTAAGAATCCTGCAAGTGCAGTAATGGTTGAAATCAATGCGATGTAGTGAAGCGCCAAATCAAATATGCTGGAAAGATCATCCGTATCTTTTCTTCTTTGTAGGTATATCGAAAAGGGCACCAACAAGATGATCAGGGTAATGGGCAAATGCAAAACAACAGGGTGAAATCTCCCTACAAATAAAACCAACTGAGGAAGCACACTTAAGTCCAGGAAACAGAACAAGAGAAGGAAAACCTGCAATACGATCAGCAGGTTGGAGAGTACGTATAGATGTCTAGGCATAGATATTTTTTCTTGGGAAAACATTAGGCAATGATTCCATTAACCACTTGTCCTGCAACGTCTGTGAGCCTGTAACGTCTTCCCAGATGGCGATAGGTAAGTTGTTCGTGGTTGATGCCCATCAGGTGGAGCACAGTGGCATGAAAATCATGCACGCTAACGGGATCCTTGATGGTATTGTAGCCGAATTCATCTGTTTCGCCATAGACCATGCCTGGTTTGACACCACCACCGGCCATCCAGATGCTGAAACATTTGGGATGATGGTCGCGTCCGTAGTTGGCCCCATCAATCTTTCCCTGGCAATAATTGGTGCGTCCAAATTCACCACCCCAAATCACAAGGGTCTCGTCGAGCAGTCCTCTTTGCTTCAAGTCTTTGATCAGCCCTGCAGAAGCCCTGTCTACGTCCTCTGCCTGCATCCTCATGTCGTTTACCAGGTTGCCATGCGTATCCCATCCCTGGTGGTAGAGTTGAACAAAACGAACCCCAGATTCAGAGAGTTTTCTGGCCAGCAAACAGTTGGCTGCGTAGGTGCCAGGTACGAGGCAATCTGGGCCATACATTTTGATGGTATTGTCAGATTCCTTGCTTAGGTCAGTGAGTTCAGGAACCGCACTTTGCATGCGGTAAGACATCTCGTATTGTTTGATGCGGGTATTGATTTCAGGATCTCCAAAATTATCAAAAGCCTCTGCATTGAATTTTGACAGTTGGTCAAGCATGTCTCTGCGGCTCTGCTTGTCATGTCCTTCAGGATTGTTGAGGTAGAGAACAGGATCATCGCCGCTGCTGAACACAACGCCCTGGTGAACGCTGTCCAGAAAACCATTGGTCCATAATTTTGAATAAACGCCTTGACCATTTCCGCGACCACGAGAGAGGAGAACCGTGTAAGAAGGAAGGTTGGAATTTTCACTTCCCAGTCCATAGCTCATCCATGCACCCATGCTGGGCCTGTTGCCCTGTTGAGCCCCTGTTTGAAAAAACGTAAGGGCTGGGTCATGGTTGATGGCTTCAGTATTCATCGTTTTCACGATGCAGATATCATCAGCAATAGAAGCAATGTTGGGAAAGAGTTCTGATATCCATGCACCAGACTGACCATGTTGTGAGAACCCGAAATTAGAGCCAACGAGTGGAAATTTTTCCTGGTTGGCCGTCATGCCGGTAAGCCTTTGACCCATGCGAATGGAGGCAGGCAATTCTTCACCATGCATCTTGTTGAGCAAGGGTTTGTAATCAAATGTTTCCAATTGGGAGGGAGCCCCGTTTTGAAAAAGATAGATGATCCGCTTGGCCTTGGGTGCATATTGTGCCAGCCCTAAGGGCATTGATGACTGAGGGTCAGCACCAAACAATTGGTCCTTGAACAACATCGATCCCAAGGCTGCGCTTCCAAAGCCCAGTCCGGCCTTGGTCAGAAAATGTCTTCTGGTTACGTTCAGCCTGAATTGTTTTTCCTGATTTTCCATGATCTTATTTTACAGTGGTTTCATCCAAATTGAAAATCATCTGGTTCACCTGCATCAATGCAGCTGTTTCAGCGATATTCTTCGTTTTAATTTGCTCAAATTCTCCAGCGGTCAAGAATGCTTCAGCCTTGTCTTTGTGCTGGGTGAATTTGTTTTTTTCTTGCAGGTAATATGCCTTAAGCATTTTCATTTCTTTTTCGTTGGCTTTTCTGCAAAGCACCAGTCTGAAGACCCTTTCCAGTTTTTGGTCTTCAGTCATGTTGAGGTTTGCAGTGCGCTGGGCCAGTACCCTCGCAGCTTCTAAGAGTTGTGGGTCGTTCATCAATACCAATGCTTGAAGCGGAGTGTTTGTTCTTGACCTTGTCACTTCACATTGATCCCTGGTGCTGGCATCCATGATCAGCAACGCAGGTGGGGGAGCGGTTCTTTTGATGAAATTGTACAAACCTCTTCTGTACAGTTTGTCGCCCTTGTCCTGGATGTATTTGGCCAGCTCGCCTCTTCCGGAGGTTGTGGCTTCCCAGACGCCTTTGGGCTGGTAGGGTTTCACACTGGGGCCGCCAATTTCAGGATTGAGAATACCCGATGCTGAAAGCAATAAGTCGCGTTGCAATTCAGCACTCAGTCTTAGCCTTGGGAAGAAACTGAGGTATTTGTTGTCCGGATCTTTTTGCAATTTATCTGATGACCTTTGTGCAGATTGCCTGTAGGTAGAAGAGGTGACAATCAAGCGAATGAGTTTTTTGATGTCCCAACCGGATTCCCTGAATTCAACTGATAGCCAGTCCAGCAATTCAGGATGTGATGGCAATTCTCCCTGCATACCAAAATCTCCAGAAGTCTTTACCAGCCCACGTCCAAAGAGTTCATGCCAGATCCTGTTCACATAAACCCTTGCGGTCAATGGATTCTGAGGATCAAGCATCCATTTTGCCAGTCCAAGCCTGTTTTGTTCGTATTTTCTGGGGTTGTACGCAAGGATGGAAGCAGGAGTAGCCATCTGAACAGTATCTGCTTTCTGGTCATATACGCCTCTTCTCAGCAATTGTGTTTCACGGATGCACATGCTATCCTTCATGATCATCACCGATACATCCATGGTGTCTTTTTTGTTGATGAAGCTCAGGATAGAGGAAACATCCGCCGTACTGATTTTCATGCTCGGAGGGTCTGCAAAAGAGGCATCTATGGTGCCAACAAGTCCTTTTTCAGGAACCTTGTCAAAAAACGCAAACATGCTGTAGTAGTCTTTTTGGGATACAGGATCGTATTTGTGGTCATGGCATTTGGCACATTCCAACGTAATGGCCATGAATGCTTTTCCAACCGTATTGGTCCTGTCAGTAACATATTCGATCCTGTACTCCTCATCAATCACACCACCTTCCTGTGTGATCTTGTGGTTTCTGTTGAATCCGGTTGCCAGCAATTGTTCTTTTGTGGGATTGGGCAGCAGGTCGCCGGCCAATTGCCAGGTGAGAAATTTCGAATAGGGATAATTGCTGTTGAAGGCATGGATGACCCAATCGCGCCAGGGCCACATGGTGCGCAAACCATCATCTTGGTATCCATGGCTGTCGGCATAACGGGCAAGGTCCATCCACTGGATGGCCATTTTTTCACCGTAGTGCTTGCTGGCCAACAGTTCATCTACAAATTTTTCATATGCATTGGGAGACTTGTCTGCAAGAAAACGTTCTTGTTGTTCAATGGTAGGAGGAAGTCCAGTAATGTCCATGGAAACCCTTTTTAGCAAGGCTTCTTTTGTGGCTTCAGCGTTGGGTTCTAAGCCCACCTTCTCCATGCTTGTAAAAATAAAATGGTCGATGGGGTTTCTTGGATTGAGGTCCTCATCTGCTTCAGGAACCTTGGGCCTAACAGGTGCGATGAAGGACCAGTGTTTTTTGTATTTGGCTCCTTGGGCAATCCATTTCTTGATGATTTCAATTTCAGTTTTAGTCAAACTGAGGTTGGAGGATGGGGGAGGCATCACTTCTGCCGTATCAGTGGTGATCAGTCTTGCATACAAGGCAGATTGCATGGGGTCTCCTGGAACGATAACATGCTTTGAAGGATCTTCTTTCAAAGCAGCATAGGCTCCTTCCTCTGTATCCAACCGAAGATTGGCCTGCCTCTTGTTGGCATCGGGCCCATGGCACTTAAAGCAACGATCAGACAGAATAGGCCTGACATGGAAATTGAAATCCACCACATCGGGTACACCACCTTCTTCCTCTTTCCCGGAAGTCATGAAATATGCTGCAAGGCCAATCAAGATCAGGACTGCAGACACCACCAAAATCCTGCTTTTGGTGGCTTTTTTGATTTGTGTTGACATCATCATTGTACAAGCGTCGTTTCAGTTGGGAAGTTAATGATTTTTATGGATTAATCGGTTGAACCAACTGCAGATTTCCGTCATTCCTGAGTGAATCTGAAATGATTAACTTTGCCCATCTCAAATTCAACAACATGTCAACAAAATACCCTGAATTCCTGCAACACGCTGAGCTGATAAAATTTGTCGAGGAAATGGCAGCAGTTTGCACCCCCAAAGACATCCTCTGGTGCAATGGCTCCAAAGCTGAATATGATGAATTGTGCCAGCTGCTGGTAGACAACAAAACCTTTACAAAGTTGAACGAGGAACGCTGGCCCAATAGTTTTGCCTGCAATTCTGACCCGAGTGATGTCGCCAGGGTGGAAGACAAAACCTTTATTTGCAGCAGGAGAAAAGAGGATGCAGGGCCTACCAATAATTGGGTTGACCCTAAGGAAATGAAGTTGAAAATGAAAGGGGTTTTTTCCGGATCGATGAAAGGCCGCACCATGTATGTGATCCCTTTCTGCATGGGCCCTTTGGGTTCTCCTCTTTCAAAAATTGGGGTTGAAATCACCGACTCAGCCTACGTTGTGGTGAACATGCACATCATGACAAGGGTGGGAGACAAGGTACTTGAATTGTTGGGCACAGATGGTGAATTCATCAAATGCCTGCATTCATTGGGCGCACCGCTGGAGCCTGGTCAGCAAGATGTTCCATGGCCTTGCAACCCCACTACCAAATACATCGTGCATTATCCCGAAGACAGGGCCATTGCCTCCTATGGTTCTGGCTATGGTGGAAACGCGCTCCTGGGCAAGAAATGTTTTGCCCTCCGCATTGCATCTGTGATGGCCAAGGAAGAGGGTTGGCTGGCAGAGCATATGCTCATTCTTGGTGTTGAAGACCCCAAAGGCAGAAAAACTTATGTAGGCGCAGCTTTCCCCAGTGCCTGCGGAAAGACCAATTTTGCCATGCTGATACCTCCTGACGACATGAAGGGATGGAAAGTGACTACGGTGGGAGACGATATCGCCTGGATCAAACCCGGTAAAGACGGAAAATTATACGCCATCAATCCTGAAAACGGTTATTTTGGGGTGGCACCAGGCACGAATGCCAAGACCAATCCAAATGCCATCAAGGCTTTGTCCAGCAACAGTATTTTTACCAATGTCGGGATTACGCCAGATGGAGATGTCTGGTGGGAAGGTCTGACAAAAGAGGCGCCCAAAGTGGTTTATAATTGGAGGGGAGAGTTACACGATCCCGCATCAGGTAAACCCGTTGCCCATGCGAATGCAAGGTTCACTGCACCTGCTCATCAGTGCCCCAGCATCGATGCTGAATGGGAGAATCCAGCAGGTGTTCCCATCAGTGCTTTCGTATTTGGTGGTCGAAGGAGTACCACCATTCCTTTGCTTTACCAAGCATTCAACTGGAACTTCGGCGTTTACCTTGCCGCAACCATGGGTTCAGAAACCACAGCCGCAGCTTTTGGAGAGATTGGCAAGGTGAGAAGGGATCCATTTGCCATGCTGCCCTTCTGTGGTTACCATATGGCGGATTATTTCAACCATTGGTTACAGCTGGGTCGAAATATTCCCAATCCGCCCAGGATATTTGGTGTCAACTGGTTTAGAAAAGACAAGGACGGGAACTTCACCTGGCCTGGGTTTGGTGAAAACATGCGCATGTTGAAATGGGTAGTGGATCGGGTGTATGGAGAGGTGGTTTCCATAGAAAGCCCCATTGGTTGGGTTCCCAAATATGAAGACATTGATTGGGGAAGCCTGTCCTTTACTCCAGAACAATATGATGCCGTGATGGAAGTAGACCGAGAGGCTTGGAAAACAGAGGTCCTGGCACACGAGGAACTGTTTTCAAGGATGTACGACAAGCTTCCCAAGGAATTTTTCTTTATGCGTGAACTCTTGTTGTCAGGACTCTGGCGTTCCCCTGAACATTGGTCACTTGCTCCTGAAACACATTGATTCTAATACCAGCATCCATGATAATTTACAGAAAGTCAATCCTAATTTTTTTGCTGATGATCCAGGGCATGTTTGGATTCAGCCAGTACTTCAACAATGAACATTACCCAGTTTACAAAGGGAATGACCTGGGGCTGAGCTATTCAAAAGCTTCATCCACCTTTCGCATCTGGAGTCCGACTGCAGAAAAAGTTGAACTGGTTTTTTATGCATCTTCCCTTGGCAATGAGCAGAGGGAAGCCTTGCCCATGGAAAAGAACATCAACGGAACATGGGTCAAAACCGTAACCGGGAACAAGAAAGGTGCTTACTATGCATTCAGGATTTTTTCCAAAGGTCATTGGTTGCATGAAGTTCCAGATCCCTATGCCAAGGCAGTTGGTACCAATGGTAAACGTGCCGTCGTGGTTGACATGAGTGAAACCAACCCCCTTGACTGGGCCAAAGATAAATCGCCGGTTTTCAGCAGCAGAAAAGGATTGAAGCCCGGCATTGGCGGTTTGCCAGTGGATGCTGTCGTCTACGAATTGCATGTGAGGGATGCAAGCATTGACCCTGCATCAGGTATCAAGGCTAAGGGCAAATTTCTTGGACTGGCAGAATCCGGTACCGTTCATCCTTCTGGGGTAAAAACGGGCCTGGACCATTTGAAGGAATTGGGCGTCACCCATATCCATTTGCTGCCATCGTATGATTTTTTCAGTGTTGACGAGTCCCGGCCAGACAGTATGCAATACAACTGGGGCTATGATCCGCTCAATTACAATACTCCGGAAGGCTCTTATTCAACCAACCCGGCTGATGGGAAAACGCGGATAAAGGAATTCAAGCAAATGGTGCAAGCAATGCACAACAAAGGCCTGCGGGTGGTCATGGATGTGGTCTACAACCATACCATGCTGACGGAGAATTCTTATTTCAATCAACTGGTGCCAGGTTACTATTACCGTCAGAAAGAAGACGGATCATTTTCCAATGCATCTGCCTGTGGAAATGAAACCGCCAGTGAGCGACCGATGATGCGAAAGTTCATGCTAGAATCCTTGGCCTATTGGGTAAAAGAATTTCACATCGATGGTTTCAGGTTTGACCTCATGGGCATCCATGACATCGAAACCATGAACCAGATTTCTGCGTCTTTGCACGCCATAAAATCTGATATCCTTTTATATGGCGAAGGCTGGACAGCGGGCAGTTCGCCCATTCCGGATTCCCTGAGGGCCTTGAAAAAAAATGCCTACCAGCTGGACAGGATTGCTGTTTTCAGTGACGACCTGAGAGATGGCATCAAAGGAAGTGTTTTTGAACATGAGGACAAGGGCTTTGCATCAGGGAAATTGGGCATGGAAGAGAGCGTCAAATTCGGTGTAACTGCTGCCTGTAGGCATCCACAGGTTGATTATTCAAAAGTGAATTATTCAAAAGGGCCTTATGCCAATGATCCTTCCCAGGTTGTCAGTTATTGTGAATGCCATGACAACCACGTGTTGTGGGATAAGCTGGCCATTTCAAACAAAAAGAATGACCTGTCACTGAGAAAAGAAATGCACAAGCTTTCATTGACAATTGTGATGACTTCTCAGGGCATCTCTTTTTTACATGCAGGAACAGAATTTCTTCGCTCCAAGAAAGGGGTGGAGAACTCCTTCAATGCAGGAGATAGCATCAATGTTATCAACTGGAAAGACAAGGCCCTGAATGCTGATGTATTCCAATATGTTCAGTCGCTTGTCAAGATGCGAAAATCACATCCTGCCTTCAGGTTGACTGCGCAGAAGCAAATAGCAGAACTGATCAATTTTGACAAAGCCACCAAGCCCGGTTTAATTTCCTATCAAATCAATGGAGCTTTAGCTGGGGATAGCTGGAAGAAAATCAGGGTAATTTATAATGGGTCAGCTGAGCAGCAATCTGTGGAGTTGGGAAATTCCTTCCAGAAGGTTTTCATCATGAACAACCAGTTAAAGACAGCGGCTGTAGCGACGAAAGGAACAATTTTTCTCAAGCCATTTACTGCAACAATCCTTTACAACGACTGATTTTTTAGGCAGGTTAAGTACCCTTCAGCAATCATTGTAAGCAGAAATACGTAATCTGCTGAATCCATTTGGCGAAACCTTTTATGTACCAGAAACCCATCCTATTTTTACATTGTCAACGCGGCAGGGGCGTCACCAGCAAACCGAAAGCAAGAAAGATTCCAACCTACATCCAGATAAAACCAGCATCCAATATCCTAAAAAACCAGCCCGTTCCAATACCTACAAAAAGCCTAAATCCAATCCTACGTTATAGCCAAGGCGTCCTGACTATGAAGCCAAATCACAACAGAATCAACGCCTAAACATATAAACCTTGCAAGTGCAGGGTTTTTTGTTTTGAGGGGGTCTTGAAAGGTCCCAAACAACATTTGTTGGAATCCCACTCATGCAATACTTTTGCATCACTTTTAAACAGTATTTATGGGAAGGATTATTGCTTTTCGCGAAGCCCTCAGAGAGGCGATGCAGGAAGAAATGAGAAGAGACGACAGGGTTTTTCTCATGGGAGAAGAAGTTGCTGAGTACAATGGCGCCTATAAGGTAAGCCAGGGTATGCTCGACGAGTTCGGTCCAAAGAGGGTCATTGACACACCCATTGCAGAGCTTGGTTTTACTGCAATTGCCGTGGGTGCTGCCCAGAATGGCCTGAGGCCAATTGTTGAATACATGACCTGGAACTTTGCCGTTTTGCCACTGGACCAGATCCTGAATACTGCCTCCAAAATGCTGGCCATGAGTGGTGGTCAAGTGGGTTGTCCAATTGTTTTCAGGGGGGCCAATGGTTCTGCTGGTCAGTTGGGTGCTCAACACTCCACTGCATTTGAAAGCCTTTATGCCAATATCCCAGGTCTCAAGGTTATTTCAGTATCTAACCCATACGATGCCAAAGGCCTCCTCAAAAGTGCAATCCGCGATGACGATCCGGTTATTTTCATGGAGAGCGAAGTCATGTACGGCGACAAAGGAGAAGTTCCAGAAGAAGAGTACTTGATTCCAATCGGAAAGGCAGACATCAAAAGACCCGGTAGGGATGTAACCATCGTATCTTTCAACAAAATGATGAAAGTTGCCCTGGGTGCTGCAGAAGAGTTGGAAAAAGAAGGCATCAGTGCTGAAGTCATTGACCTCCGCACCATCAGGCCGCTTGACTGGTATACCATTCTCGAAAGCGTTAAAAAAACCAACAGGCTGGTGATTGTTGAAGAGCAATGGCCCTATGCTTCTATATCATCTGAGATTACCTACAGGATTCAAAAGGAAGGATTTGATTATCTTGATGCTCCTATCAGGAGAATCACTGCAGCAGATGCCCCCATGCACTATGCACCCAATCTTGTAGCGGCCTATCTCCCAGATGTAACCCGTACGGTGAAGTTGGTGAAGGAAGTGATGTACATGAACAAATAAGAAGATTATCTTTATACGAGAACCCGGTTATGCCGGGTTTTTTTTTGACCATTTCAATTGAACTGTGATGAAAATCCGCATCAGTTTATATTCACTCATTCTTCTGGCTATTCAGGCCCAGGGGCAGGAGAAAAAAGACTCTGTTGCATCAATGGAATCGATTGTTGTCAGGGGATATGAGTCAAATGCAAAGTTGATTCAAGTTCCTGCATCCATTTCTACCATCAGCAAGGCTGAATTGCAACAATTTTCATCCTACAGTATTTTGCCAGGATTCAACGCTGTTGCTGGTGTACGAATGGAGGAGAGGTCTCCCGGCAGCTATCGACTGTCCATCCGCGGTAGTTTGCTCAGGTCTCCGTTTGGCGTTCGGAATGTAAAAGTATACATGGATGAGATGCTCTTTACAGATGCAGGGGGCAACTCCTACCTCAACCTGCTCGATGTCAACAGCATTGGTGGAGCAGAGGTGATCAAAGGCCCTGCAGGAAGCATTTATGGTGCAGGAACCGGTGGAGCCCTGCTGCTCTCAGGTGCCAGTATTGCTGGTGAATCCAAGCAGGATACCAGTTTGATCAACATCAAGGCATTGGGCGGCAGGTATGGAACCTTTAATGAATCAGTTCAGTATCAACAGAAACGAGGGGCCTATTCCATCAATGCTTTGCAAGGCCATGCCCAATCAGACGGCTTCAGGGACCAGAGCAGCATGCGCAAAGACAATCTTCAGTTGGGTGTCAAGATCAGGGGCACTGATAAAGTTACAACAGATCTGTTGCTGCTGTTGGCCGATCTTTCCTACCAAACTCCAGGAGGGTTGAACATCAGTCAGTTCAATGCCAATCCACGCCAATCAAGGCCCGCCACCAGTACCGTGCCATCTGCCAAAGACCAGCGTGCAGGAATTTTTAACAAGACTGCAATGCTGGGCATCGCCAATACTTTTGTTTTGTCTGACCACTGGAAAATGGTCACTTCCTTTTCAACATCCATCACGGGGTTCAAAAATCCATTTATCACCAATTTTGAAAAAAGAAAAGAGGCCAACCTCGGTGCCCGTTCAAAATTTATTTACGAAACAAAGCTTCCATTTCCCGTGCAATGGGTCAATGGGGTAGAGGTGCAAAGGGGTGATTATACCATTGACAGCAGCGGCAACAATAAAGGTGTCTCCGATGGGAAAATGGTCAGAGACCTGGTTGTAGCACGCCAGCAATTTCTTTTTTCACAGCTTAGCGTTCATCCTCTTGAGTTCATCCAGGTTCAGGCAGGCATCAGTGTCAACAGTTTCAATTATGCCATAGAAAGGACCGTTGGATTGCCCGTTTCCGGCAAGAAAAATATTGCCTTCAATGCTCAGTTGTTGCCAAGGTTTGCATTGACCATTCACCCATTCAAGGCCCTTGCTTTTTACGGTCAGCTTTCGAAAGGATATTCATCGCCAACGCTTGCAGAAATCCGTCCCTCTGCGGGTGGACTTTATGCAGGACTGCAGGCTGAGCATGGTTTGAACAAGGAGCTGGGGATGAAATTGTCTGCAGATCAGGGACGATTGTTTTTCAGTGCCACTATCTTTCAGTTTGATTTGAAAGACGCCATTGTGAGGCAGGTGAATGCAGCTGGAGCAGAATATTTTGTAAATGCGGGAACAGCCATGCAGAAAGGGATTGAAGCAGAATTATCCTGGCTCTTGCTCAACAGGCCCAAAGGGAAATTTTTGCAGTTGCTGAAAATGACACATGCCCTGACCATCAATGATTTTAGGTTTGGTACCTATACTGTTGCCAACATCAGCCATGCAGGGAAAAAAATGACTGGTGTTCCAAAAGAAGTGTACAATTTCTCGGTTCAATCCTCTTTTCTTCAGCATTATTTCTGCAACATCAATTTGAATTATGCCGGGAAAATGCCACTCAATGATGCCAATAGTTTCTATGCACAAGCTTACCGCCTTTGGCAGGGAAAGATGGGCTGGAAGGGTGCTCTGGCAAGAAAGCAGGCTGAGGTATTTTTACTGGTTGACAACATCGGCGATACTGTTTACAGCCTTGGCAACGACATCAATGCCTTTGGTGCCAGGTACTACAATCCTGCTGCTGCAAGAAACCTTCAGGTTGGTTGTAGTGTAGTGCTTTGATGCTTGAAAAGATGTTTTCCTGACTTATTTCTTTTTGCTATCCAATTTTTGTGCAAAAAGCCAAGGCAAGAGATTGGGTTCAGCAAATGCATTCACCCAGCTGTTGTGTCCGACACCAAGGTATTCTGTATATTGAACCTTGTTGTTTGTTTTTTTCATTGTTGCATAGATCAGCCTTGAATTGGCAACAGGGATTACCGGATCTTTTTCGCCATGGAAAATCCAGATGGGGAAATTGGCTCTGGAGGTGGATGTTTTTTCTGGATTGCCAGCTCCACAGATGGGGATGGCAGCAGCAAAAAAGCCTGGTCTTCTCCAGAGCAATTCAAACGTGCCAAATCCACCCATTGACAATCCTCCAATGTAAATGCGTTTAAGGTCGACCTGGCCAGCACTGATGAGGGTATCGATAAAATCACTGACCAATTTCAAAGGCTTGCGCATGGGAGTATCTGTGCTGAAATCATAGCCGGTGCTGTCTTTCAGGTTATTTTTATTGTACTCAGCCCATTTGTCGTTTTTGGGACATTGTGGAAACACAACAATCGCGGGAAAATTGATCCTGTTGGCTGAATCCAAAAAAAGATCGCCTCCCCATTTCAGCTGGGCCTCGTTGTCATTTCCCCTTTCGCCTGATCCATGCAGAAAAATTACCAGCGGATATTTCTTCCCCATTTTGAAATTGACAGGTGTCAGGATCCTGCATGGCAACGTATCATCTCCTGAAATGAAAAGTTGTTTTTCAAAAAGTGTTTTTTCCTGAGACATGGTGAACATTGAGATGAGAAAAAATATGCCTGACAGGAAGAGGTACTTTTTCATGGGGTTATTTTTCTGCTGTGATGCTGTTACTAAAGTAGTCAAAAAAACTGTTTACAATCTTCTGGTGATGACAGGCAGAATATCTTTTTTCCAGGAGGAAAAGCTTCCCTTCATGATCTGTGCCCTTGCTTCAGTAACCAGCCAAAGATAGAAGGCCAGGTTTTGAATGCTGGCAATGGTCAAACCCAGGATCTCCTTGCTTTTGATCAAATGTCGCAGGTAGGCTTTTGAATAATACCGTGATGTTTCATTTTCAAGACCAGGATCAATAACAGAATGGTCCATTTCCCATTTCTTGTTGTCGATATTGATGATTCCTTCTGTCGTAAATAACATGGCATTTCTTCCATTTCTTGTGGGCATTACACAATCAAACATGTCGACGCCAAGTGAGATGCATTCCAGCAAATCTGCAGGTGTGCCAACGCCCATGAGATAGCGGGGTTTGTTTTCTGGTAGGTGCTCGCAAGACCATCCGCAGTATTCATAAATCAGTTCAGTGGGTTCGCCCACACTGAGGCCTCCAATCGCATTCCCCACAGCATCCTTAGATGCAATGAACTCACAGGAGGCTTTTCTCAGGTCCTTCTCTGTTCCGCCTTGCACAATGGGGAAAAGGTTCTGGGTATGTCCATACAAGGGATCTGTATTGTTCATGTGGGTGAAACACCTGTCCAGCCAACGGTGGGTAAGTTCCATTGAATTCTTGACATATTTGTATTCACTGGGGTAGGGTGGGCATTCATCAAAAGCCATGATGATATCACCGCCAATTACCCGCTGAATTTCGATGGCCTTTTCCGGGCTGAACAAATGTTTGGAACCGTCAATATGGCTTTGGAACACAACGCCTTCCTCACTGATTTTTCTATTGGCCGCCAGTGAAAATACCTGGTAGCCTCCACTGTCTGTGAGTATTGGCCTGTCCCATCCATTGAACTGGTGCAATCCACCGGCTGATTGCAATACTTCCAATCCAGGGCGCAAGTAGAGATGATAGGTGTTCCCAAGAATGATCTGGGCCTGTACGTCTTCTTTTAATTGATGTTGTGAAACAGCCTTAACGGTACCAGCGGTTCCGACCGGCATGAAAATGGGAGTTTGGATGACACCATGGTCTGTGGTAATGGTTCCAGCCCTTGCCTTTGAGGAAGGGTCCTTTTTCTCCAATTCAAATTGTAGTGCAGCCATGCTGCAAGTTAAACAGAAAGGCCCATGATTTTTTTTTAGTCCGATTTCATTTTATTGGATTGCTTCCTTTACTTTTGAAAGGCACAAAAACAACAATCATGGAAACAGGCCTCCTTCATTTGCACAATCTCTTGCGCTGGGTTATTCTTGTTCTGCTCTTGGTATCCATTTACAAAAGTTTTTCAGGATGGAAGGGGCAGAAAGCTTTCGCAGCAGGAGACAAAAAGGTTTGGTTGATGACCATGATTGCTGGCCATATTACTTTGCTCCTCGGGCTTTACCAATGGACCATTGGCCGCATGGGAATCTTTACAAGTGGAAATGCATCTTTTGCTGATGTGATGAAAAATCCTGCAACAAGATTTTTTCAGGTAGAGCATCCCGTCTCCATGATTTTGGCCATTGTATTGATCACGCTCGGACATGGCATGGCCAAGAAAACTGTATCAGACGAAGAGAAATACAAAAAAGCGTTCCGTTATTTCATTTTGGCCCTGCTGCTGATATTGGTAGCTGTGCCCTGGCCTTTCAGGGAAATCGGCCGTCCATGGTTCCCCGGGATGTAACCTAGCTTATTTTGAAGGTATTCTTTTGAGCTCCACCACTTCCATCTGCTTGATGTCATTTCCATCAATGCAAAACTTGAGCAGTGTTTGCACTTTGTGCCATCCGATTCTACCTGCCGCCCCAGGATTGAGGTGAAGGCAGTTCAATCCAGCATAAAACTGTACCAACAGGATATGGGAATGTCCGCAGATAAAAATGGTTGATTTGGATGCTGCAATCCTTTCTTTTACGGATCCAACAAATTTGGGAGGTCTGCCTCCAATATGGGTCATCAATATTTTCACCTGTTCTGTCTCCCATTCCAGCCATTCCGGAAGTTGATGCCTCAGCGGATGGCCATCAATATTTCCATAAACAGCTTTGACAGGAGCGTAGGTAGCCAATTGTTCAAGGATTCCTCCTTCGCCAATGTCTCCTGCATGCCATATTTCTTCTGCCTCTTTGAGGTGGGGGAGGAATCTTTCATCCATGAAGCCATGGGTATCAGACAGCAGCACGATTTTTTTCATATCATTGAATATCAAATAGTTGTAATTTTTTCTTATTTTTGTTTCAGGTCAACAAAGCAGGGAATTTGAGGTTTCGTTAAAATATCTTAAAGTTTTTTTACTAATTCCGTTGATTATCTTATCTTTGCGCTCCCAAAAACCATGGCAAAACAAGCACTCATTAAACAGGACGGTAACATCATAGAGGCGCTAAGCAATGCTATGTTCAAGGTGAAGTTAGAAAATGGGCATGAGATATTGGCAACCATTTCAGGCAAGATGAGGATGCACTACATCCGTATTCTTCCTGGTGACAGGGTTGGGGTTGAAATGAGTCCATACGACTTGACCAGGGGTAGAATCATTTTCAGGTACAAATAAAAACCGCTCCAAGGAGCCCAAACCAGAGATATGAAAGTAAGAGCATCCATTAAGAAGCGCAGTGCGGATTGCAAGATTGTCCGCAGGAAAGGTAAACTCTATGTGATCAATAAGAAGAATCCACGTTACAAGCAACGCCAGGGTTAATCTTTACTCAATCATTCAATCGAACAAATACAATAAACATCTATGGCCCGTATCGCAGGTATTGATTTGCCAAAGAACAAAAGGGGAGAAATTGGTCTCACTTACATCTATGGTATCGGAGTGTCAACTGCCCAGTACATTTTAGGAAAGGCAGGAATTGACGTAAATAAAAAAGTAAACCAGTGGGATGATGATGAACTGAATGCGATCAGGACCATCATCACCAATGAGTTCAAGGTTGAAGGTCAACTGCGTTCTGAAACACAAATGTCTATCAAGCGTTTGCTTGATATCGCTTGTTATCGTGGTCTTCGTCACCGTAAAGGATTGCCTGTAAGAGGTCAGCGTACCAAAACCAATGCCCGTACAAGAAAGGGTAAGCGCAAGACGGTTGCTGGTAAGAAAAAGGCCGCCAAGAAATAAATGAAACGGAAAAGTGGCTATGCCGCTTTTCTCTCATTATATACCGCACCATTTATTTGCTGTTCATCGCCGGAAATCGGGTGCAATGGAGGGTTGAACAGGGTCTGAAAAGGCTGATTTTTTTTGAGTACCTATTTTAAAAAATTATGGCAAAAGCACAACAAAACAGCGCGAAAGCAGCTGCGAAGAAAAGAGTGGTAAAAGTTGACAGTTTCGGAGATGCCCACATCAACGCCACCTTTAACAACCTCATCATCAGTTTGACCAACAAGGCTGGACAGGTAATTTCCTGGAGCAGCGCTGGTAAAATGGGCTTTAGGGGTTCCAAGAAAAACACTCCATATGCAGCCCAAATGGCCGCACAAGATGCTTCACGTGTAGCACTTGAGGCAGGTTTGAAGAGGGTTGATGTATATGTAAAAGGACCGGGTGCAGGTAGGGAAGGTGCCATTCGCGCACTTGCCAATTCTGGTATCGAGGTTGTCATGATCAAGGACATCACACCACTTCCACACAATGGTTGCCGTCCTCCAAAGAAGCGTCGCGTATAATCACTATTTATAACAGGGCAGGAGATTCAGTTTTATGATTTTTTAATAATCCCCTGTCATTTCTTAAAAAATCAAAACAATTTACAATGGCACGTTACACAGGTCCCAAAACAAAAATCTGCAGGAAGTTCGGTGAGCCGATCCTCGGAAATGGTAAGTATCTAGACAAAAACAGTGTTCCTCCTGGTCAGCACGGAGCATCACGCAAGCGCAAGGCGCCAAGTGAATATTCCATCCAGCTGAAGGAAAAGCAGAAGGCAAAATACACGTATGGTTTGTTGGAGCGCCAGTTCCGCAAGACATTCGAAGAAGCTGCTCGTATCAAAGGTGTAACTGGTGAAAACCTGATCATCTTGTTGGAGTCACGCCTCGACAATACTGTTTACCGCATGGGTATTTCTCCATCTCGTCCAGCAGCACGCCAGCTTGTTTCACACAAGCACGTGATGGTGAATGATGTGGTGGTTAACATCCCTTCCTATCAGCTGAAGCCAGGTGATGTTATCACCATCGCTGACAAAAGCAAGGAAAGTGCAAACATCAAGTCCCTGATGAGACCAAGGAATCCAAAAATTGGATGGGTTGATTTCAGTGAGACCCAAATGTCAGGAACTTTCATCGCATTCCCTGTAAGGGAAAATGTTCCTGAAAACATTAGGGAGCAGTTGATCGTTGAATTGTATTCTAAGTAATCTGCCTGATGCCTTATGGCATCCGGTTTTCATATCACCCGTTTTCCCGACAACCATCGGGATCTAACAAGTAAAAGGAATTTAAATATGGCCATTTTAAATTTCCAGCAGCCGGACAAAATCGTCCTCCAGAAAGCAACCGACTTCGAAGCACAATTCGAATTCCGTCCGCTTGAACCAGGATATGGTGTTACCATTGGTAACGCACTTCGCAGGGTTCTTTTGAATTCTCTTGAAGGTTATGCCATCACTGGTATCGTCATTGAAGGTGCTGATCACGAATTCGCAACATTGAAAGGTGTTGTAGAAGACGTTACAGAAATAATCTTGAACCTCAAACAAATCAGGTTCAAAAAGATCCTCGACCATGATGTACAGACAGAGAAATTGACACTTTCTATCAAAGGAAAGTCTGATTTCACTGCAGGTATGATTGATGAAGTGACTGGAACATTCCAAGTGATGAATCCTGAGTTGCTCATTTGCACCATGGATCCTTCCGCTAAACTCAACATCGAGTTGCACATTTCAAAAGGAAGGGGATATGTTCCTTCCGAGGACAACAGGCAGAAAGAGGCTCCATTCGGATTTATTCCAATTGACTCTATCCACACGCCAATCAAGAATGTAAAGTATGCCATCGAAAACACACGTGTTGAGCAGCGTACTGACTTCGAAAAATTGTTGCTTGATGTGGTAACTGACGGAACAATTCATCCTGAAGAGGCAGTTAAGCAGGCTTCAAGGATTTTGATCCAGCACCTGATGATCATCACAGACGAAAACATCACTTTCGATAACAAGGAAGAAAAGAAGGAAGACCTGGTCGATGAGCAAACCCTCCAATTGAGGAAGGTACTCAAAACACCTTTGGAAGACCTTGACCTTTCCGTACGTGCATTCAACTGTTTGAAGGCAGCCAAGATCAATAGTCTTAGCCAGCTGGTACAGTATGAGCAGGAAGACCTCATGAAGTTCAGGAATTTCGGACAAAAATCATTGTCTGAGATTGAGCAGGTGCTTCAGGAAAGAGGCCTTCATTTCGGAATGGATCTTGCCAAACTGGGTATCGATATCGACGAATTTTAATAAGGGAAACCTATTTTTTATCAGGCTGTAATTCCTGACACGGTACAGCTTTAAACTCAACAGTCATGCGTCACGGAGACAAAATCAACAATCTAGGCCGTAAAAAGGCACACCGCGAGGCCCTCATGTCCAACATGGCAAGCCAGCTGATCATGCACAAGCGTATTGTAACAACACACGCTAAGGCAAAAGCATTGCGCACCTACATCGAGCCTTTGATCACCAAAACCAAAAAGGTGGAAAGCAAAGAGCAGATCATGCACAACCACCGTATCGTTTTCTCATATTTGCAAGACAAGACCGCAGTAAAAGAATTGTTTACTGAGATCGGTCCTAAGGTTGCTGCTCGTCCAGGTGGTTACACCAGGATCATCAAACTTGGCATCCGTTTGGGTGACAACGCTGAAAGAGCAATGATTGAATTGGTTGATTACAACGAGATCTACGGAAAAGGTATTGCTGCTGCTGCTGAACCAGCGAAGAAGACCAGAAGAAGTGGTGGTGCCAAGAAAAAAGCCGCTGCAACTGAAGAAGCTCCTGCTGCCGAAGCTCCTGCTGCTGAAGCACAAGCACCTTCCGAAGAATCAACAGCATCTGAATAAGAAAAATGTTGATAAATAATTTCATTTAAAGGCAGGTCTTTTGGTCCTGCCTTTTTTATTTTGCATCCAAATTCCCCACATGCCAACACAAGAGATGAATTCAGTACCTGCCGTGCTAGTTTTGGAAGATGGAATGGTTTTTCATGGCCGTTCTTTTGGTAAAATTGGAACTGCCTCTGGTGAACTTTGTTTCAATACCGGAATGACCGGTTACCAGGAAGTATTCACCGACCCCAGTTATTATGGACAAGTGTTGATCATGAACAATGTGCATACCGGTAACTATGGCGTCAAAGCAGGGGATGTAGAGAGTGATACGGTAAAGATCAAGGGACTGATTGGCAGAAACCTTGAAGAAAAATACAGCAGGTTGATGGCAGATGATTCTTTGCAGCATTACCTGGTCAACCAACAGGTTGTTGCCATTGAAGACATTGATACAAGAGCCCTGGTGGCGCATATCCGTGAAAAAGGAGCCATGAATTGCATCATCTCTTCTGACAATACAGATGTTGCTGCATTGACAGAAGCCTTGAAAAAAGTGCCGTCTATGGATGGCCTGGAATTGGCTTCAGTTGTCTCCACTACCGAGGTATACCATGTAGGAGATCCTTCTGCCAGCATTCGCATCGCCGTGCTTGATTTTGGTGTAAAGAGAAACATCATCCAATGCATGGCAGATCGTGGCGCTTATGTGAGGGTTCATCCAGCCAAGACCAGCTTTGAGGAGCTGCTTGCTTTTGAACCTCATGGCTTCTTCATTTCAAATGGCCCCGGCGATCCATCCTCCATGGATTATGCGGTAGACACAGTGAGAAAGATCCTTGAAACAAGAAAGCCTGTTTTTGGCATCTGTCTTGGACATCAGCTTCTGGCCCTGGCCAATGGCATCAAAACCTTCAAGATGCACCACGGACACAGAGGTCTGAATCATCCTGTAAAGAACCTGATGACCGGACTTTGTGAGATTACCACACAAAACCATGGTTTTGCTGTTGATGCTGATGCTGTTAGGAATGCAGAACAAATTGAGGTGACCCATATCAACCTGAATGATGATTCAATTGAAGGCATCAGGCTCAAGGACCGTCCTGCTTTTTCTGTGCAGTACCACCCTGAAGCAACTCCTGGCCCGCACGACAGCCGCTATCTTTTTGATGATTTCATCAACCTGATCCACAACAACTAGGCCATGAAAAAAATCACCATCATCAACGGGCCCAACCTGAACTTGCTTGGCAAGCGCGAGCCCGGTATCTATGGAAATGAAGGCTTCGAATCCTATCTTGAAAAGTTGAAGCAGTCCCATCATGATATGGTGTTTGAATATTTTCAGTCCAATATTGAAGGTGAATTGATTGATGCCATCCAAAAAGCAGGATTTTCTGGGGATGGCATTATACTCAATCCAGGTGGATACACCCATACTTCTGTTGCCATTGGAGATGCCATTGCATCCATCAATGCACCCGTGATCGAAGTGCATATTTCCAATGTGCATGCCCGTGAGGATTTCAGGAAAATCTCCCATGTGTCTGCAAAGGCAAAAGGAACGATTTGCGGGCTTGGTCTAGATGGCTATGCACTTGCTGCACAATACCTCAAAGGCCTCTAAAAAGGCCTATTTAGCCTCTTTAATGACCATTTTCTGGATCAGGTCCAACTTGCCGATATAAAGGCTTCTCCCATGTGTTCCTAACACAATCTCATTCTCCCTTTCATGAATCACCATGTCGTGAACAGGAATCGCTACAGGCAAGTTGTTGGTGAACTGCATGAATGCGTTACCGCCATCAATACTTGCGTATGCACCACCATCAGTGCCGATGTAAAGTATGCTGGAAGATTTTGGATCTTCACGAAGAACGTTTACTGGTTCCATGGGAAGATCATTGCCCAGTTTCTTCCAGGTCTTGCCATAGTCATCACTGCAATAGACATAAGCAGCGAAATGATCATCCCTGTATCCATTCATGGTTACGTAGACGCGGCTTTGCAGGTGGCTTGAAGCCAATACGCGACTGATGTACAACCCTTGTGGCAGTCCTGAGAGTTTGGTCCAGGTATTGCCTCCATCTTTTGTCAAGGAAACAACTCCATCATCTGTTCCAGTATAGATCAGTCCAAACTTCAGGGGCGATTCACTGATGCTGGTCATTGTACCAAAGGGTACGTCGCCGGCTTTTTTTCCGTTGGAAAGGTCTCCGCTGATGCGTTCAAAATCATCACCCCTGTTCATGCTCCTGAACAAACTGTTGCCCGCCATGTATAGTATATCAGGGTTGTGTTTGGACAAGAGGATGGGTGTTTGCCAGTTGAAACGGGGCTTTTCATCTTTTGAGTTTTGTGGTATTGGCCTCAGGAATTTGGGGCCAGGATTTTGCTTGTTGATGCGCATATAGGCCCCGAACTGAGAACCTGTGTAAACGGTATTGTGGTCACGTGGGTCAATCTGTACTTGCATGCCATCACCTCCGCCCATTCTCTTGAAGCCATATTGTCCTTCATCTGTCCAGTCTATCGATTCCTTGTTGGTGGATTTTCCATACCAGGAGCCATTGTCCTGCAATCCTCCGTATACATTGTAAGGTTTTTCATTGTCAACATTGATGGCATAAAATTGACCTACTGCAGGAGAATTGGCTTTGAACCAGTTCTTACCTGCGTCATAACTGATGTTGCATCCTCCATCGTTTCCTGCAATCATGTGATCGTCCCTTTTGGGATTGATCCAGAGTGCATGCCAGTCTGCATGGGTATTGCCCTTGTCCATAGAAGTGAAGGATTTTCCGCCATCTGTAGAAAGGTTGGCACTGGTTCCCAAGATGACAACCTTGTTGGGGTTGGTGGGGGATACAAAGATCTTGCCAAAATAGTACCCGAAAGTATTGTAGATCTCAATGTTCTTTTCATTGGTCTTGTTCCAGTGTTTTCCACCGTCCAGGCTCTTGTACACCTCGCAGCCATAAATCTGGTTGGCTGCAGGACCTGCACCGGTATTGGGTTTAGGAGTCTTTGATGTGTCGGGTCTCAGGTTGTAGTTGTCGACCACTGAGTACACGATGGATGGATTTTGTGGATAGATGGCAAGGCCGATTCTTCCGATCCCATCACCTTGTGGGAAGCCGGAACCTGCATTGGTCAACAATTTCCAGCTGTTGCCGCCATCATTGCTCTTGTAAATGCCGGAAGTTTTTCCACCCTCAGTGAAGTCCCAGGCTTTTCTGATGCGGTGCCATGTTGAAGCATAGAGTTCATTTGGATTTTTGGGATTGATGTCCATTTCAACAGCGCCAGTTGTTTCATCTACAAACAGGGTTTGTTTCCAGGATTTTCCACCATCAGTGGTTTTGAAAACACCCCTTTCTTTGTTGGTGCTGTACAAATGCCCCAAGGCTGCAACCCATGCTATATCAGGGTTTGAAGGGTGCAGCATTATCTTGCCGATATGCTGCGTTTCGGGAAGACCAAGATAATTCCAGGTCTTGCCTTTGTCAATGCTTTTGTAGACGCCAATGCCGGCGTAAGAAGAACGACTGCTGTTCACTTCACCGGTTCCCACCCAAATGGTTCTTGTTTTCCAATTGACGGCGATATCTCCAATGCCAATCACCAGCTCATTGTCAAAAATTGGCGTGAAGCTTTGTCCATTGTTGGTGGTATGCCATAGACCACCAGTGGCGTATGCAACATAAAATTCTGTTGGGTCATTCGGGTTGACTTCAATGTCATCAATCCTTCCGCTCATCACGGTAGGGCCGATGTTTCTGAAGGCAACATCTTTCAAGCTGCTTGATGCTGCCTTTTTTGCCTTGGCTTCAAGGCTGGCCACACGGGCCCCTCCGGGGGTTGGCACCACTTGTGCCTGAACCATTGTAATCCAGCCCATCAGGGTAAGCAAAGCAACTGTGAATCTTGGGGTAAGTTTATTGTGAAAACCTTTGATATTCATATCGAGCTATTTTGATAAATTTATGTCTATGCAATATAGAAATTCTATGCTTATATCCCGGCGCTTGTATAGCAAGTTGATGTTCCTTTTTTTCTGTTTGTTTTCAATTTCAACACAGGCCCAGCCTTGGATCAGTTACAAGCTGACACCAAGGGGTGATACGATCAACCGGCTTGATCAGCAAAAAATGAAACAAGGCCCCTGGGTACTTCGCTTTGAAACACTCCGTGGAGAGCCTGGATGTGAGGAAGAAGGATATTTTCTAAACGATAAAAAAGATGGTGCCTGGAGGCGATACAGCTTGATGGGAGACCTGATTGCCAGAGAAAATTACAAAGGCGGTTACCGTGACGGAAAGCAACAATATTTCACGCAGATGGGAGACATCCTGAGGGAAGAAAGTTACAAAGCGGTAGATCCTAAAAATCCATACGATACCATCATTGTGCCTGATCTTGATCATCCGGACAGGATGATGGAAAAAGTCATCAAACATGAAGGGGCAGAAGTGAAGAATGGCACTTGGACCTATTACAGCCCCAGTACTGGAGATGTTGTAAAAACAGAAAAGTTTGTATTCGGGCAACTCGAAAAAAAAGGACCACCACCAATCCTTCCACAGCCCAGCGCCACAAAGGATTCCATTGCAAAACCTGTTCAAAAACAGCTTCCTAAAGCAGTGCAGGAATACGAGAAAACAAAAAAGAAAGGGAAGGGGTGATTCCCCTTCCCTTGAGCAATATTGGTCAGATGCAATTTACTTGCTGTTCGCCCTGATCACATTCAATGCGCCACCTGCCTTGAACCAGTCAATTTGCTGGGCATTGTAGCTGTGGTTGGCCTCAATTGTTTCAGAAGATCCATCAGCATGGTTAAGGATCACATGCAATGATTGACCCGGTGTGAATGAAGTCAGTCCAACAACATCAATATTGTCATCCTCCTGGATCTTGTTGTAATCTTCCTTGTTGGCAAAGGTCAATGCGAGCATGCCTTGCTTCTTGAGGTTGGTTTCGTGAATCCTTGCAAATGATTTCACCATCACAACTTTCACACCAAGGTGACGGGGCTCCATGGCGGCATGTTCTCTTGAAGAACCTTCACCATAGTTCTCATCACCAATCACAATTGTTCCAACATTGGCAGCTTTGTAAGCACGCTGTGTGGAAGGGACGGTTCCGTATTCACCAGTAAGCTGGTTCTTAACGTTGTCTGTTTTCTCGTTGAAGAAATTCTGTGCACCGATCAGCATGTTGTTGCTGATGTTGTCAAGGTGTCCACGGAATTTCAACCATGGGCCTGCCATGGAGATATGGTCAGTGGTACACTTGCCCTTTGCTTTGATCAGGAGTTTCAGCCCTTTCAGGTCAGTTCCTTCCCATGCTGCAAATGGGTAGAGGAGTTGAAGACGCTTGCTGTCTGGTTTCACATTGATCTGAACGCCGCTACCGTCTTCAGCAGGAGCCTGATATCCGGCATCTTCCACATCAAAACCACGGGTAGGCAATTCATCACCACTTGGAGGATCAAGCTTTACAGCTTCTCCTTTTTCGTTGATGAGGGTATCTGTAAGAGGGTTGAAGGTGAGGTCTCCGGCAATGGCCAATGCTGTTACGATTTCAGGACTGGCCACAAATGCCAGTGTATTGGGGTTGCCATCAGCACGCTTGGCAAAGTTCCTGTTGAAAGAATGCACGATGGTATTCCTTTCTTGTTTTTCTGCACCCATCCTATCCCACATGCCGATGCAGGGTCCGCAAGCATTTGCAAATACGGTAGCACCGATTTGGGCAAAGGTATCCAGGAAGCCATCTCTTTCGATGGTATAGCGCACCAGTTCACTACCCGGAGTGATGGTGAATTCAGCCTTGGTTTTCAACCCTTTTTCTGCCACCTGTTTTGCAAGGCTTACCGCACGGCTGATGTCTTCATATGATGAGTTGGTACAACTGCCAATCAAGCCAACTTCAACTTTCGTAGGCCAGTTGTTTTTCGCTGCGGCCTCTTTCATTTGCGAAATAGGGGTAGCCAGGTCTGGTGTGAAGGGTCCGTTGAGGTGTGGCTCCAATTCACTGAGGTTGATCTCAATGACCTTGTCAAAATATTTTTCAGGGTTGGCATATACTTCTGCATCACCAGTGAGGTAAGACTTGACAGCATCGGCTGCTTCAGCCACATCAGCCCTTCCTGTTGAGCGGAGGTACCTAGCCATGCTTTCGTCATAACCGAAAGTTGAGGTGGTGGCACCGATTTCAGCACCCATGTTGCAAATGGTACCCTTACCAGTACAACTCATGTTGGTTGCACCTTCACCAAAATATTCAACAATGGCGTTGGTTCCACCTTTAACGGTAAGGATACCAGCCACCTTAAGGATTACATCTTTGGGAGATGCCCATCCACTCAATTTTCCAGTCAATTTTACACCAATCAATTTGGGCATCAGCAGTTCCCAGCTGAGGCCGGCCATTACATCACATGCATCCGCACCACCAACACCAATGGCCACCATGCCCAATCCACCGGCATTGACTGTATGAGAGTCAGTACCAATCATCATTCCACCTGGGAATGCATAGTTTTCCAATACCACCTGATGGATGATACCAGCACCGGGCTTCCAGAAACCTATGCCATATTTGTTGGAGATAGAGGAAAGGAATTCATATACTTCCTCATTTTCAGTTACAGCTTTCTTGAGGTCGGATTTGCTCTCATCTTTTGCCACGATCAGGTGATCACAATGAACAGTTGAAGGCACTGCAACTTTCTTACGGCCGGTGGTGTCAAACTGAAGGAGGGCCATCTGTGCGGTGGCGTCCTGCATGGCAACCCTGTCTGGTGCAAAATCAACATAGGCTTTACCCCTTTCAAAATCTGTGATTCCAACACCATTCCAAAGGTGAGAATAAAGTATTTTCTCAGCAAGCGTAAGTGGGCGACCCAATGCAGTTCTTGCCGCGTCCACTTTGGCGGGCATTTCACTGTAGGTCTTCTTAATGAGGTCAAGATCGAATACCATGGAATTTGATTTTTCTTGTTTTATGATGATCTGCCCAGCTCTGGCAAAAGAGGCAAGGCGTTGCAAAATTAATTAATTAAGGGGCGCCTACCAAACTTGATGGAGTAATGGGGATTAATTATATTTGGGAAATGGAAAAACTCAGGAATTTCATTGAATGGCAGGTTTTTGGCGTCTGCACCAGGATTGGTGAGAAGATGGGCATATCCACCTTCACCATCCGGAAATACTTCATGTACATTTCCTGCCTGACCCTGGGATCGCCGGTGGTTTTCTATTTTATCCTTGCTTTCTGGATGAACCTGAAGAGGTACATCCTTCAGTCCAAAAGGGATCCACTGCGTTACAGCTAAAGAATTGCCTTTCTGATCCGGATCAGTTGCTTCAATAAATCTTCAAGTTTGTCCAAGTGCAGCATGTTGGCACCATCACTCAAAGCCTCTGAAGGGTTTGGATGGGTTTCTATGAACAATCCGTCTGCTCCAGCGGCAACAGCTGCCTTTGCAATGGTTCCAATCATCTGAGGATTTCCTCCTGTTATACCAGCCGATTGGTTGGGTTGCTGAAGCGCATGGGTGCAATCCATCACAACCGGTACGCCGTGTGATTGCATCATTGGGATATTCCTGTAATCAACAATCAGGTCTTGGTAGCCAAAAGTTGTTCCCCTTTCAGTTAGGATGATTTTGTGGTTACCGGTTTTTCTGATCTTGTCTACGGCAAATTTCATGGCTTCGCCACTTACAAATTGTCCCTTTTTGATGTTGATGATATTGCCTGTCTCACCTGCCGCAACAAGTAGATCGGTCTGTCTGCAAAGGAATGCGGGAATTTGCAGAATATCGGCATAAGGTGCTGCCATCGCAGCTTCATCTGCCGCATGAATATCAGTGGTGGTGGGCAGTGAAAAGGCATTCCCTGTATCCCTCAAAAGGTTCAGGCCAAGGTCATCGCCCAGACCAGTAAATGAAGATGCGCTGGTTCTGTTGGCCTTTCTGTAAGAGGCCTTGAACACGTAAGGGATGCCCAGGTTCTTGCAAATGGCCGATACCCTGGAGGCAACAGTATTCAGTACTTCCTCGCTTTCAATCACACAGGGCCCTGCAATCAGGAAAAAATTGCTTTCATCGTATTGCTGCGTTGCAAACAGGTCTTTTAGAAAAGCTTCCATGCTGCGAAGATACAGTCACTTGTCTTATGTTTGCATATTCAACGAATGGGACAGATATGAAAAAAGAAAAAATATTGGTCATCGGTGCCAGCGGTCAAATTGGCGTAGAGCTGACCCTTGCTTTGAGAAAAATATATGGTGGGAACAATGTTGTCGCCTCAGACCTCAGGGAGGAAAATGAACTCCTGAAAGGATCGGGTCCATACGTAAGCCTTGATGTGATGAACAAGGAGATGCTGCATGTGCAGATCATACGACAGAACATTACACAGGTGTATTTATTGGCGGCCATTCTTTCCGCAACAGGCGAAAAAAATCCTCCATTGGCATGGCACCTCAATATGCAGTCTTTGCTGAATGTATTGGATATCGCAAAAGAGGAGAAGCTCACCAAGGTATATTGGCCCAGTAGCATCGCCGTGTTTGGCCCAACATCCCCCAAAATAAACTGTCCTCAGCATACCATCATCGAACCCACAACGGTTTATGGCATCAGCAAATATGCAGGTGAGTTCTGGTGCAATTATTTTTATCAACGCTATGGGGTGGATGTGAGGAGCTTGCGCTATCCAGGTTTGATCAGTTACAAATCATCTCCCGGAGGCGGAACCACAGATTATGCCGTTGAGATATTTCATGCAGCCAAAGAAAAACAGCGATACACCAGCTTCCTCAGGCAGGACACCCATTTGCCCATGATGTACATGCCAGATGCCATCAGGGCCACCATTGAATTGATGGAAGCTCCTGCAGAAAAAATAAAAGTGAGAACTTCTTATAATCTTTCAGGAATGAGTTTTTCTCCAGCAGAAATTGGCGATGAAATCAGGAAGCATATTCCAGGATTTCAACTGGATTTCAAACCCGATTACCGACAGCAAATCGCAGACAGCTGGCCACAAAGTATTGATGATTCAAAGGCCAATGAAGACTGGGGATGGAAGCCAGAATTTGATTTGGCCAAGATGACAGCAGACATGTTGATGAACCTGGATGGCAATGCTGGAGCTGAGGGCTAGGGGATGAGTGATACGATTTCCTCAAGGAATTGTGCATCCGTTTCATCGAAGGAATTGTACTGGTCGCTGTCCACATCAAGCACTCCCCATACTGCATTTTTCTTGAACAGGGGTACTACGATTTCACTCTTGGAAATGCTGCTGCAGGCAATATGCCCCGGAAATTTTTCTACATCAGGCACAATGGTGGTTTTGGCCTGACTCCAGGATGTTCCACAAACGCCCCTTCCTTTCTTGATTCTTGTACAGGCAACGGGTCCTTGAAAAGGCCCAAGCACGAGTTCATCCTCTTTGACAAGATAAAAACCCACCCAAAAAAAACCGAACTGTTCTTTTAAAGCAGCAGCGATATTGGCCAGATTGGCCACCAGATCTGGTTCACCATCAAGAAGTCCCTTGATTTGTGGTATCAAAGAAAGGTATTGTTCTTCCTTGCTGCCCCTGTTGATGTGAAGGTCTTCTGCCATTGTTTATTTTTGGATCAAATCCGCTACAGTCTTGTTTTCTAGAATTTTCAATGTTGCATCGCGAACCAAGACCATGGTGTCGTGGAGGCCACAGTTTTTTTCGTCACAGTTTTTACAGCGCTCATAGAAGTAGAGGCTGGCACAGGGCAGCATGGCAATGGGCCCATCAATTTTTCTGATGATTTCTGCCAGGGGAATTTTATTGGGAGCTGTATTGAGAAAGTAGCCACCGCCTTTTCCTTTCTTGCTTTCCAAGATGCCTGATTTCCTTAATTCAAGCAAGATGTTTTCCAAAAATTTCAGGGGTATCTTTTTCTTCTGGGCAATATCTGCAATCAATACAGGCCCATCATCCTTGTGCTCGGCAAGGTACATGAGGGCTTGAAAGGCATATTGTGTTTTTTTATTGAGCATGCTGTTTAGTTTCCGAATCCAAGGACATCCTTCATGGTGAAAATTCCTTTTTTCCCATGGATGAATTCTGCTGCCAGGACAGCACCCAATGCAAATCCATTTCTGCTGTGCGCATTGTGGATGATCTGGATCTCATCAATATCAGAACTGTATTTCACTTCATGCCATCCGGGATAGGGGTCTATCCGTTCACTTTTGATGAAAAGTTCATTGGCTGAGCTTGGGGCTTCATTGACCCATTGTTTTTTTGAACTGTTGAAGGCCAATACCTGCTCTGCCAGGGTGATGGCGGTTCCACTGGGGGCATCTTTTTTTTGTGTATGGTGTATTTCCGTGATGCTTACATCGTATTGACGCTGGCCTTCCATGAGTTGGGCGAGTTTTTTGTTGACTTCGAAGAAAATGTTCACGCCAACACTAAAATTGCTTGCGTACAGAAAACTGCCATCAGTTTGTTTGCATTTTTCCTCAACTGCTGAGAACTGTTCAAGCCATCCTGTAGATCCGCAAACGACAGGGGTGTTAAAATCCAGGCATTTCAATACATTTTGCAGTGCTGTGTGTGGGCCGGTGAATTCGATGGCTGCATCAACCGATGCAAAATTGTCGGCATTGAATTCATCCAGGTTGTTGATGTCAATTTTCACATTGACCTGATGCCCTCTTGAAAGGGCT